>Ga0131853_10000688_pt1 | contig 60998 bp, 48 predicted proteins | sample TergutLab28metaG_FD_92764 | JGI IMG/M metagenome (GOLD analysis project Ga0131853, IMG submission 92764) | Labiotermes labralis P1 segment gut microbial communities from Petit-Saut dam, French Guiana - Lab288 P1 (version 2) (version 2) | ecosystem: Host-associated > Arthropoda: Insects >...
CAGTGTCGCCGTCGCCGTTTGACCCAGTGTCGCCGTCGCCGTTTGACCCAGTGTCGCCGTCGCCGTTTGACCCAGTGTCGCCGTCGCCGTTTGACCCAGTGTCGCCGCCGCCGTTTGACCCAGTGTCGCCGTCGCCGTTTGACCCAGTGTCGCCGTCGCCGTTTGACCCAGTGTTATTGTCGGAGTGGACGTCTTCCAGCCATGTTAGTATCGAGCCGCCGTGTTGCTGCACGTTACCCCAGAGGAAGTATATTCGGCTTGAGGTATTGGAAGCCGAAGTGTTGGCGATGCTTACTGTTCCACGCGTTATGGTGATGATTCGGGAGATATTCTGCGCGACGGAGCCGGCCACTATGGCGGAGCCATGTGTCTGCCTTGTCGCGGTCGCCGTAACATTGATACTGCCGGAGGTATCGAATAAAATGTTGCCGTTTGGGACGTTTATGCCGATAGTGTTTGGAGCGGGCGTGAGGGCTGTGAAGTGGGAGTCCCCGGCGACGGTGAGGCCGTTTTGAGCCAGAACGACCTCCCTTGGCCCGCCGCTGCCTGATTTTGCGGCGCGGACTCTCGCGTCGCCGGTGATTGATATTCTGCCGTGAACCCGCATAGGGCTGCCGCCTTCGGATACAATGGACAGCGTGCCGCCGCTCCCTGAGATCGAGAGGTCGCCGTGGACATACAGGGCGTGTTCTCCGCCGGAAGCTGTAATTGTCACGTCGCCGCTGTATTCCAGTACAACGTGTTGGGTGAAGCGGCTGAGCGAGATGTACGAGCCGCCGCCGGACAGCATGTCATGCCCGTTTATAATCAATGAGGGGGCAGACGCTGCGTAGGCTCGAGTTGGGTAAATTCCGGCAAACAAGAATGATGAGGTTATTGATAAGATTACGCAAAGCAGTCTGTGAAAAATACGGGCATATACTACATGATCTAACAGTTTCACAGCAATCCCTCCCGATAAACTTGTATCATTGGTGATGCATTACAGATAGCGATCTACAATCATTGCTTATCGCTATCTAAGTTTACTAGAAATAATATTGCTGTGTCAACAAAGTCAACTATGTTATACGTACAAGATAGTGTACATCATATCCTTCTGTGGCCGCCGGACTTTCCGTTTTGTACCGCCAAGAGTTCGCTTACTATGGAGAAGGCGATTTGTACGGGGGTTCCGCCGCAGATATTAAGGCCGATTGGCATGTATATACGCTCTATGAGATCGGCGGGAACCCCTTCGGAGACGAGCCTTGCTCTGGCGTCGGCGACCTTGGCGCGGCTTCCCATCATGCCGATGTAGGAAGCCGGTTTGTCGACGACAAGGCGGAGAGCTTCATAGTCTACGGAGTGGCTGCGGTTGACAAGTACGATGAAGGGGGCGTCGTCAAATCTCAGAAGCTTTACGGCTTCGCGGGGTGAGTGAGCGATGAAGGTGTGCGGCACTGTGAACAGGCTCTTGAGTTCTTCGCGCTCGTCGACAATCGTGAGGTCAAAGGGGAGGAAGTTCGCAAGCGCGGCTATTTGTTGGGAAACATGTCCCGCGCCGAATATTATCAGGCGGCGGTTGGGAAGGAGAATATTGACAAAGCCCTGTACGCGTCCGCCACAGACCATTCCGAGAGCGCCGTCCGAGCCAAGGTCGTACTCAAAGTTGAAGCTTTCGCCGGTTTTGAAGGAGTCTTTGATGCGCGCCAGCACGTCATGTTCGAGCTTGCCGCCTCCGACAGTACCCGTTTGGGACCCGTCTTCGAGCACCGCCATCATCGCGCCGGAAACACCCGGAGCTGAGCCGCTCACATGGGTTATGGTGGCCAAGGCTACTTTTTTGCCGGCTTCCAGTCCGCTTGAGGCGGTTTTCATTACGTCAATGCTCATGCGAAGTCCTCCTGGTGTGTATTTCGCGCAGCAGCGCCTCGAGAACCGCGCCGCCGACGGCTCTCGACTTGTCCGAGATTGTCCGCCAGTTGTCGCGCTCAGCAGCGCGCGGGTCGATGTCCGCGATTTTTTGACCTTTTCGCACGAACAGGCCGTCGCGGATCATTCCGCGGAGCAAGCCGCTTATTGGCGCAATCACGGGTACACTGCCTACATAGGCCAGGGTGGCGCCGAAGTCGACGGCTTCGCCGATGCCGCGGATGGCGCACAGCCTGCCCCCGGCGGGGCTGTGGATTACCCTAAGCGAAGCTACTCCGCCGACTTCGCCCGGTACGCCCGTATTGGGCGTCGGTGCGCCGGAATACAACAAGCGCCCCAGGTTGTGTCCGCGCATTGTTTCTACCGCGATGTCGACGTCCTCTCCGGCGGTGAAGCCAGGACCCAGACCTATAGTAACCGGTGCCATGCCGCGGTGCGTTCCGAGGTTGCGCTTGGCGATAATCGCGTCGACAAGGGCGACGGGGCCGATCTTGCTCACTGAATCGGCATATTCGTCGACCAGAACGGGAACGACGCCTTGCGCGAAGCAGCCCGGCAGTTCGGAAACTTCCGTTATCAGACGGGCGCGGATATCTTCGACCGTGACGGCTCCGTCGTACACGGCTTGCGACAGAGCCACGCTTCGGCGTATGGCGGTAGGGGCGGCGGACTCGAGGACTACGGGGTGAAAGCCGGTGTGTTGGAGCTTTTGGACGACGCCCGTCGCGATGTCGCCGCCGCCGCGCACGACTACGGTACGGGAACCGGCGATCAGCATATGTTCATAGTCCTGGCGAGTGTCTATATCGAAGCCCTCCAAGGAGTCGCCGAAGTGGCAGTACACCGCGTCCTCCTGGGACGAGACCAGCGACTTACCGCCTTGGTCTCCGCTCAGAGTGAGAAGCTTTGCGTGGTAGCTCGATGGAAATATGACGGGGTTACCGCTCTTTCCGCCGAATGTCGGGATTATCACCTTGCCGGCGTGGCGGTTACGGCACTCGAGTAGGGTGCTGATACTTTGTCGCCGTAACAGCGGCTGGTCGCCCACGAAGAATATATAGTCATTTCCAGGTTTCGACGCGTTGACGGCCGCTATTATGGAGGCGCTTTGGCCTGGGAAGCTTCCGTCGTTAAGTACGCCCGCGGCGCCGTAATGCGCGCCCATTCCGAGCAGTTCTTCGTCTCTGCTGACCAGCAGGGTTTCGCCAAACCCAAGGCCATCGAGCTTTTCCAGTATGTGATCCAGAAGCGGTCGCCCGTCAAAGCCCAGCTTCAACTTGTCTTCACCTAAGCGCTCACTGCGCCCGGCTGCCAGTATTATGGCGGTGATGCTCATATGCTCAACCCTTTTCAAAATCAATATTATAGATGCTTGAACCGAAAACAGTCTTGCCTTTGCGGTCTTTTTGCTGCAATGCTGCGTCAACTCCTTCTAGCGTGCCTTTTGGGCACGCGTCGTCGTCGTTCCCTTGCCTTGCGACAAAAATCTTCGCAAATTCAAGACCATTTTCGGATCAAGCAGCTATAACTGACAACTATAATATCGCGAATTGCGGCTTGATGCAATAAATTTGTTTCGTAAAACACTTGACAAATATGTATGAGGAAATTACAATAATAATATGTCATTGAAATAATAATTTTTCTACATTGCAAACAGTACTCCTTCTTATACGTCATAGAGTTGGCGCAAACAACACAAAATTTCTCGGAAAGAAGGCTGGCGCGGCGTGAGTATCCATAAAAAAACGGAACGGCCCGGTATCAAGTGGCAGGTCAACCATCTTCCCAAGAGCGATATTTTTGGCAGCATCGGATTTTTGAACATGGATGCCGTGGAACACGCCCAAAGGTTTCATTCGAGCTTCCCGGAGTACCGCCGGACGCCGCTTGCGGCTCTGCCGGCTTTTGTGAAAAGGATCGGCATAGGCGGCATGTATGTCAAGGACGAGTCCTACCGCTTCGGGCTGAACGCTTTCAAGGTTCTTGGCGGGTCTTACGCTATCGGGCGTTTTATAGCCGAAACGATAGGTATTCGCGAGGGCGAGCTTACATATCAATCCATCACATCCCCCGAAGTCAGGGCTAAACTTGGCAGTTTCGCCTTTTTTACGGCTACGGACGGCAACCATGGCCGCGGAGTCGCGTGGGCGGCGAAGACTCTCAGACAAAAGGCTGTCGTATACATGCCTGCCGGGTCTTCTTCGGCGCGTTTGCGGGCCATATTGAACGAAGGCGCCGATGCGTCAATAACCGACTTGAATTATGACGACGCGGTGCGCCTTGCCGCGAGTAGGTGTTCCGAGACTCCAAACAGCGTGGTTGTGCAGGATACCGCCTGGGAGGGATACACCGACATTCCCACGTGGATAATGCAGGGCTACGGCACAATGGCTTTGGAGGCTCAATCACAGCTTGAAGAGCTTGGCGCGGCTCCGCCGACACACGTGTTCGTACAGGCGGGCGTGGGGTCTATGGCGGCTTCGGTACAGGGCTTCTTCGCAACGGCGTACAAGGAAAATCCGCCTGCTGTCATAGTCGTCGAGTCAAATATGGCCGACTGCTTCTACAAGTCCGCGGTGGCCGGAGACGGCAAACCCCGTGTTGTCGGCGGCGATATGCAGACTCTTATGGCCGGGCTTGCGTGCGGCGAACCAAACATACTTGCCTTCGAGGCGCTGAGAAACCATTGCGCGGCCTTTGTCTCATGCCCGGACTGGGTGGCGGTCAAGGGTATGCGCATACTTGGCAACCCGATGCCCGGCGACACACGCGTACTCTCCGGGGAATCAGGCGCGGTGACGATCGGTCTTGTATACGAGATCATGACAAACGACGATTGCAGAGCTCTGCGCCAAGCGCTGGGACTTGGCCCGAGTTCGCGAGTTCTATGCTTCAGCACGGAAGGGGACACCGACCCCGACAAATATCTCGAGGTTGTGTGGGACGGCGTGGATGACTCCGTATGGCTAAGGTCAGGCGAATAGTAAAATAGGTGCAATTCACAAATTAATATACAAGGAGACTGATACCCATGGACTTCGCACAAGTAGTGACAAAAGCGGAAGGTTACAAGGCCGACATGTCCAAGTTTCTGCGCGACCTGATACGCTTCCCCGGCGAAAGCGCCGAAGAGGGCAAGGTTATAGCCCGCATAAAGGAAGAGATGGAAAAGCTCGGCTTCGACAAAGTTGAGGTAGACCCGATGGGCAACGTACTTGGTTACATGGGAAGCGGCGGAACCCTGATCGCCTACGACGCGCATATTGACACCGTGGGCGTCGGCAATGCCTCGAACTGGACTTTTGACCCATACGAAGGCTATGAGAATGACGACGAGATCGGCGGACGGGGCGCGTCAGATCAGCTTGGCGGCATTGTGTCGGCTGTGTACGGCGCGAAAATAATGAAGGAATTGAACCTTTTGGGCGACTGCAAGGTGCTCGTTACCGGTACGGTTCAGGAGGAAGACTGCGACGGCCTGTGCTGGCAGTACATCATTGAAGAGGGCAAGGTACGACCCGAGTTCGTTGTGATAACCGAGCCGACTAACGGCAACATCGCGCGCGGGCAGCGCGGACGCATGGAGATCAGGGTGGACGTTAAGGGCGTGTCCTGTCACGGTTCCGCGCCGGAGCGCGGCGACAACGCTATCTACAAAATGGGCGAGATAATTCTCGATGTCAAGGAGAAAGCCAACCATCTGGGCAATGACGATTTCCTGGGCAAGGGCACGCTTACTATTTCCGAGATATTCTTCACGTCGCCGTCGCGCTGCGCCGTGGCCGACAGTTGCGCCATATCCATCGACCGCCGCCTCACCGACGGCGAGACATACCAAATGGCGCTGAAGGAGATCGAGGAGCTTCCATCTGTGAAAAAGTACGGCGCCGTCGTCAGCATGTACAAGTACGACCGTCCGGCCTACACCGGCCTTGTGTACCCGACGGACTGCTACTTCCCCACGTGGGTCATCCCGACCGATCACCTGGCGACCAAGGCCGTTCAAGCCGCTCACAACGAGATATATGGTGATGTAAAAGTCAGCAAGTGGACATTCTCCACCAACGGCGTGTCGATCATGGGACGCTACGGAATTCCATGCGTAGGCTTCGGGCCCGGCAAGGAAGAAGAAGCCCACGCGCCAAACGAAAAGACCTGGAAGGCAGACCTTGTGAAATGCGCCGCCGTTTACGCGCTTGTGCCAACTATGTACAAGAAATAACTATTATAAAGGAGCAATGGATATGGCAGAAATTAAGAAAATGATCGGAGCTCTTGAGAAGCTTGACGCGAGAAACATGTACAACAATGATTTCCTGCTTACCTGGGAAAAGTCCGACGACGAGATCGCGGCGGTGTTCCAAGTCGCCGACATACTTAGAAAGATGCGGGAAGACAATATTTCACCCAAGATTTTCAAAAGCGGCCTTGGAATATCGCTTTTCCGCGATAACTCTACAAGGACGCGTTTCAGCTATGCCAGCGCGTGCAATCTGCTCGGTCTTGAGGTGCAGGACTTTGAAGAGGGCAAGTCTCAGATCGCCCACGGCGAGACCGTGCGCGAGACGGCGAACATGATCTCCTTCATGGCCGACGTTATCGGCATCCGCGACGATATGTACATCGGCAAGGGCAACGCGTTCATGCGCGAATTCGCCCAGTACGTACAGGAAGGCTTTGACGAGGGAATCCTCGAGCAGCGCCCGACCCTTGTCAACCTGCAGTGCGACATAGACCACCCGACCCAGAGCATGGCCGATATGCTGCACATAATCCACCACTTTGGCGGCGTTGAGAATCTAAAGGGCAAGAAAATAGCCATGACGTGGGCTTACTCGCCGTCTTACGGCAAGCCTCTGTCCGTGCCCCAAGGCGTTATAGGCCTTATGAGCCGCTTTGGAATGGAAGTCGCCCTGGCGCACCCGCAGGGTTACGACCTTATGGCCGAGACCGAGGAAGTCGCCAAGAAGAACGCCGCGGCCTCGGGGGGCAAGTTCACGAAGTCCCACTCCATGCAGGAAGCTTTTAAGGACGCCGACATAGTATACCCCAAGAGCTGGGCCCCCTTCGCCGCTATGGAAAAGAGAACCAACCTTTACGGCGACGGCGACCACGACGGCATTAAAGCGCTCGAAAAGGAGCTGCTGGCTCAAAACGCCGGCCACAAGGATTGGGAGTGCACCGAAGACATGATGAAGCTCTCAAAGAACGGCAGCGCTCTTTACATGCACTGCCTGCCTGCCGACATTTCAGGAGTAAGCTGCAAGGAAGGCGAGGTCGCGGCGTCCGTGTTCGACCGTTATCGTGTGCCGCTTTACAAGGAAGCCGGCTTCAAGCCGTACATTATCGCGGCCATGATATTCCTCAGCAAAACTAAGCGCCCTGAAAAGGTACTGAGCGAAATACTTAAAAAAGACAGGAAGCGCTGGACAAAATAGCGCAATAACAGGGGGTATAGCCGAAAGCCGTGAAGCATGCGGTTTTCGGCTAAGCTTAATTGTGATATAATACCGTTTTAAGAACCTGCGGTCAATAACCGAGATGCTGGCTAGAAGAGGCGATTTTTCGCCAATCTAGGAAGAGGCGACGCCGCGTACCCTTAGTGGTACGCAAGGAGGCGCTGACGACGAGTGGCGGAAAATCGGCCTTCTAGACGGCGTTGAGTGTTATTGACCGCTGGTTCTAAGATATACTGTACAGCAATTCCGGCTGAGAAGGAACCCAAATTTTTCTGAAGCCCCGGCCTAAAGCCGCCGGGGTTCCGAAAAATTTGGGTTTGATTAGAACCGGAATTGCTATACCGCGATAATTAAGGAGGAGAATATGCAGCTTATAGGACACGGACACCTTGTTACCAGGAACCCGGAAAAGCCCTTCATCAGCAACGGCTGCGTGGCTGTTGACGGCACTAGCGTCGCCGATTTCGGCACGACTTCCGAAATGAGGGCAAAGTACCCGGACGCCGATTTCTTCGACGTGGACGGCAAGGTGATAATGCCCGGCCTGATAAACTCACACATGCACATCTACAGCGCGTTCGCGCGCGGCATGAACCTCAAGAACTCGCCGGTCAACAAGAATTTCTCGATGATTTTGGAGAACCTGTGGTGGCGCGTCGACAAGGCGCTCAACCTGGACGACGTAAAATACAGCGCCTACGCGACCCTGATCGACTGCATCAAGTACGGTGTGACGACGGTGTTTGACCATCACGCCAGCCAGAACTATGTCGCAGGAAGTTTGTTCATAATCGCCGATGTCGCGAAGGAATTGGGAATCCGTACGTCGCTGGCCTACGAGGTCACAGACCGCGACGGCGCGGACGCGTGCGCGAACGGCATCCGTGAAAACATCGAGTTTATCAAGCACGCGCAGGCGCAAAACTGCGGCATGGTACAGGGTATGTTCGGGCTGCACGCTTCGCTGACCCTCTCGGAAAAGACGCTCGAGAAGTGCGTCGAGGCGATGGGCGGCCTGAACTCGGGCTTCCACATCCACACAGCCGAAGGCACGGCCGATGTGTTCGATTCCCTAGAGAAGTACGGCAAGCGCGTGGTCAACCGCCTTTTCGACGCCAAGATACTGGGTGATAAGACCATCTGCGTACACTGCGTACACGTCTCGCCGGCCGAGATAGAACTGCTTGCGCAGACCGATACTATTGTCGTTCATAACCCGGAATCAAACATGGGCAACGCCGTGGGCTGCGGGCCGGTTTTAAAAATGCTTGGCGACGGCGTGACCCTGGGGCTTGGCACTGACGGATATACATCAGATATGTTCGAGTCTTTAAAGGTCGCAAACATAATCCACAAACACCACCTATGCGATCCCAGCGTGGCTTGGGGTGAGTCCCATCAGATGCTCTTCGACAACAACAAGAAGATCACCGAGCGCTTCTTTGACGGTCCTGTGGGAATAATTGCCAAGGGTGCGAAAGCGGATATTGCCGTGGTTGACTACGACCCGCTTACTCCGATGGATGAGACCAACATAGGCGGCCACATACTCTTCGGCATGATGGGAAGAAGCGTCGACAGCACCATGATTAACGGGCGCTTTGTATACAAGAACCGCGAACTTCTCGTAGCGGACGAAAAGCAGATATTCGCCAAGTCCCGCGAACAAGCCGCGGATTTCTGGAAGCGCGTTAACGCATAGGAGGCAGGAATGATTTACAGAAGCAATGAAACCGAGCTAAGCGCGGCTATGCGCGTCGCCGAATTAATAACTGCGGCCGCAAGGACGGCTCCCAAAGCCTGCGCGGTGGACGCTATTGAAACGCTTGTGCTGGACGGGGAAGATAAGGACAAGCTGACCGCCGCCATGCGCGAGCTTGGCGCCGGCGGCAAGCAGTTCTTCATCCGCGACGCGGGCAATGTGGACGCCTGCCATTGCGTTGTGCTGGTCGGAGTCGGCGTTGCCCCGCGCAAATTGGACTGCTCCTTATGCGGAACGGAGAATTGCGCCGCTGCTGTGAGGGACGGCATAGCTTGCGCCCTAGCCGTAACCGATCTTGGAATCGCGATAGGTTCTGCGGCGGCTACTGCGATGGATCACCGTATCGACAATCGCATACTGTTCACAGCCGGTATGGCGGCGCTCAAGCTGCGCATTTTCTCGGACAAGGTAAAGGTATGCTACGGTATCGGACTATCCGCGTCCGGCAAGAATATCTTTTTTGACCGCCCGGCGCTTAACCCTTGAGGAGTGATTATGTGAGCAATACAACAGGTGAACAAGTCGCGGCGGTCGATTTCGCGGCGATGGACTCGGAAACGGCCAAGCTGTACAGATTGGACGGCCGTCCGCCTTTCAGACTGGCATATCCGGTAGCGCTCCAGCACTTATTGGCCATGTTTACGAGCAACCTCGCGCCCATACTCATTATTTCAAGTGTGGCTCAGGCGACGACGTCCCAGGTAATAATCATGATACAGGCCGCGATGTTTGCGGCGGGCGCCGCGACCCTCCTCAACTGTTACCCCGTCAGGATTGGAAAGGTGCAGATAGGCGCCGGGCTGCCCATTGTAATGGGAACATCCATGACGTTTGTTCCCCCTGCTACGGCGGTCGCGCTGATCGCTGTGGAAATGGGGCACCCCAACCCGATAGGCGTGGTTCTTGGCGGTCTTATAGTCGCGTCTGTTTCCGAAGTTGTTCTCGGCGCTCTCTATAAGTATCTCAGGCCGTTCTTCCCGCCGCATGTCCTGGGAGCGATGCTTCTTTCTCTGGGTATATCGCTTCTTACCGTCGGGACTAACAACTTTGGGGGAGGCAGCCCGGCGGCCAACCCGTATTTTGGCTCGGCTCAGAACATGATGCTGGCCGGTTTCGTGTTTCTGCTGTATATGTTTTTGCAGCGCTTCGGAAAGGGAATTTTTAAGCTGGCGTCGGTGCTGTTCGCCCTGATAGCCGGATATGTAGCCGCTATTCTCATAGGTATTGTCGATTTCTATCCCGTTACGCAAGCCGCGATATTCGAGCTGCCGAGACCGCTTGCGCTCGGGCCGGTATTCTATCCGTGGGCGATTACAATGTTCCTGGCGGTGTACGTGGTTTCGGGCCTTGCGACAATCGGGTACACCCACACCATTACGACCCAGTCGATGAACAGGCCGTCCACCAACAGGGAAACCTCCGGCGCGATTTACGCCGACGCGGTCAGCTCCGCGTTTGCCGGCCTGTTTAATTCGCTGCCGAACACCGAGTTCGGGCAGAACGCAAGCTTGGTCGCAAACACAAAGATCATTAGCAAGTGGGTAGTCGCGCTTTGTGCGTTTACTTTGATAGCCGCAAGCGTGTTCCCGCCGATAGGAGCAGTATTCGCGACGGTTCCCCCGCCGGTGCTGGGCGGCGCGATCCTTGCCGTGTTTGCCTTCATAATGACAAACGCTATCGCGATGATTGCCAAGACGGGCTTTTCGCAAAGGAAGCTGACCTCGCTGTGCATAATGTTCGCCGTGGGTCTTGGCTTTGCTCCCCCCGGGAACGCCGCGCTTATACAGAGCTTCCCGGCGCCGATGCACTTCATTTTCAGTGACAGAGTTCTGCTGATGTCTGTCGTCGCGGTGGTCGTCAATATTTTCTTTATGGAAAGGGAAGACTTCGAGAAGATTAAGAACCTGCTGAAAAACCCGGACACGGATTACGTCGATGAATAAACTCAACGATACCATGTACAATACGGACATAGTACCGTATTGTACATGGCGACATAACTAAATATATTTGGAGGAAATTACATGAGCGATCTGATGAGACAGATACCGTTCGGCCAACTGATCGAGTGGATATTTTCGGAGTACGAGAAACAAGGTACAATCTTCGGCATCCGCAAGGACAGGTTTTACCGCAATGAATGCGGCACACACATCGAAATGTTTGGCGAAAAGCTCCCGACTCCCATAGGGCCGGCGGCAGGGCCCAATTCCCAGCTTTGCCAGAACATCGTAGCGGCCTACCTGACGGGAAGCCGCTTTATTGAACTGAAGACCGTGCAGAAAATGGACGGAGAAGACCTGCGCAAGTGTGTGCCACGGCCCTGCATCAACGCTCAGGACGAGGGCTACAACGTCGAGTGGTCTACCGAACTGACGGTTCCCGAAGCCTTCGACGAATACGTAAAGGCATGGGTAGCTCTGCACGTGGTCGGCCGCGAGCTTGGCATAAGCCAGGGCTGCGACTTCATATTCAACATGAGCGTGGGCTACGACCTGGAAGGCATAAAGTCCGAGAAGATCGACAGTTTTATCGAGGGTCTTAAAGATGCTTCGCAAAGCGACACATTCAAGAACGCGATAGCGCACCTCAGCGCGAACCTGGGTCGGTTCAAGCACGTTGACCAAGCTTTTGTGGACGGAATTTCGCCAAACGCCTGCACGTCCATTACCCTGTCGACCCTGCACGGCTGCCCGACCGACGAGATCGAGCGCATCGCAAAATACCTGCTTGACGAAAAGAAGATACATACCTATATCAAGTGCAATCCCACACTGCTTGGCTACGACTACGCGCGCAAGACCTTGGACTCAATGGGTTACGATTATCTTGTGTTTGACGACCATCACTTCCGGCATGATTTGCAGTACGGCGACGCCGTAGTGATGCTGCGCGGCCTGCAAGACTTCGCCGCAGATCGGGGTCTGGACTTCGGCGTCAAGATAACCAATACGTTCCCTGTCAAGATTGACAACAACGAGCTTCCCGGAGAACAGATGTACATGTCGGGTCGCGCGCTGTACCCGCTGTCTCTCAGCGTGGCGAGGAATTTGTCGAAGGACTTCGGAGGCAAGCTGCCAATATCTTATTCCGGCGGCGCGGACGCGCTCAATATTGTTGAGCTGTACAAAGCCGGCATACGCCCGATTACGGTATGCACAACCATTCTGAAACCCGGCGGCTACATTCGCATAAACCAACTGGCGCACGCGCTGGAGCCTCTTCTTGACGGCGGCTTCAAAGGAACCGATACCGCCGCCCTCGACAAGCTTGTGGACGAAATGTTCACAAACGAGCGTATGCTCAAGAAATCGCGCCCTGTGACCAGCCGCAAGACCGATTCAAAGCTGGGAGTGTTCGACTGTTTCAAGGCTCCGTGCAAGGACGGCGGCTGTCCGATTGAGCAGCAGATTCCCGAATATCTCAGACTAGTGGCCGAAGGCAGGCACGACGAAGCTTTCGCTGTCATTGCCGTGGACAACGCGAACCCGGCAATCACCGGTACTATCTGTAACCACGAGTGCCAGAGCAAGTGTACGCGTCTTGACTATGAGACCCCCCTTGCGATCCGCGCAATAAAGCGCACGGCGGTCATGAACGCGCAAGACCGCTTCATAACGGCGGCCTCCGCGCCCGAACTCAGAACGCAGAGCCGCGTAGCCGTAATCGGTGCTGGGCCTGCGGGGATTTCCGCAGCGCTGTTCCTGCGCCGCAACGGTGTGGACGTCACCGTGTTTGAGAAGCGCGATAAGCCGTTCGGTATAGTAAGCTACGTTATCCCCGAATTCAGGATATCCCGGGAAATGATCGTCAAGGACTTCGAGCTTGCGGTGAAGACGGGCGTTAAGTTTATATTCGGCGCTTCTGATAAAGTGGACGTGCTGGATCTTCAACAGCAGGGCGGATACGACTACGTCGTGCTTGCCACCGGCGCTTGGGGCAAGGGCGAACTCTCGCTGAAAGAAGGAGAGGACAGGCTTGTTGACGCGCTGGAGTTCCTGGAAGAGTCCAAGGTCAGGGACTGCAATCTGCAGCTTGGCAAGCGCGTCGCAGTAATAGGCGGAGGGGACGTCGCCATGGACTGCGCAAGAGCCGCAAAGCGCGCACCCGGTGTGGAGGAAGTTACAATCGTATACCGCAGAACCAAGGCGTTCATGCCGGCCGAGCCGGAAGAATTGGCCGAAGCCGAGGCCGACGACGTAAGCTTTGCCACGCTGTTGACGCCGCTTAGCTACGACGGAAAGATTCTGACCTGTGTGCAGATGGAGCTTGGAGCGCGCGACGCGTCCGGCCGCAAGAGCGTCAAAAGCACGGGTATTACGGCGGAACTTGAATTCGACACGGTAATCTGCGCTGTGGGCGCGAAGGTAGATACGTCGGTATTCACGTCAAACGGTATAGCTCTCGACGAATGCGGCTGCGTAATGCACACAAAGAACCGCGAAACGAGTGTACCAAATGTCTATGTAGCGGGCGACGCAAAGAGCGGGCCTTCAACAATTGTGAAGGCTATTGCCGACGGCAAGGCTATCGCCAAGGGCATACTGTCCAAAATCGACCTGTCATGTGACTTTGAGAAAAAACAATTGCACACAGACCTTGATCTGTTGTATGATAAGAAGGGAACCTTGGTCGAACTGCTCGAAGACGCCGAGGAAGGTTATCGCTGCCTGACTTGCGACCAGCTCTGCGAAATCTGCGCCGATGTCTGTCCAAACCGCGCGAACGTGGCCATTGAGGTTCCCGGAGCAGGAAAGGACACTCACCAGATAATCCACATAGACGGAATGTGCAACGAATGCGGTAACTGCGGTATTTTCTGCCCGCACGACGGCAACCCGTACAAGGATAAACTCACAATTTTCTGGACAGAGCACGACTTTGACGACAGCGATAATATCGGATTTCTTCCGCTTGGCGAAAACCTCTACAAGGTACGCGACGAACATGGAAACGTACGGGAATATACAGGAGGCGACGGTACGGTAACAAAAGAGTTTGCGGCGGCTGTCGCGATTGTGCAGACGGAGTACCAGTGGCTGCAAGTTGGTATTTAGAACCGTGTTTAGTACCCGAAATGTCGGCTAGAAGCGGAAAATCGTCCTCACGAAGTCCGGGTTTGACTTTGCGGGGTAAAGTTCGACCTTCCAGGCGGCGTTGAGCGATACTGAACACAGGTTCTTAGAGGTCAGGGATTGAGAACTGTGTTCAATGACTGCCGATACGGCTTTCTGTGTTATTGGGCACAGGTTCTAAGGAGAAATCTTTGCCCGATGTGTAAAATGAGAGGAGGGTACGCGCGATGAAGAACAAAGTTATCGGGGACAGCGTACCGCGTTGGGACGCGCGCGCCAAGGTGTGCGGCAGGGCGGATTATACTGCCGACATACCGGTAAAAAATGCTCTTCACGGCAAAATCGTGAGGGCGGGCATAGCACACGGCCGTGTGCTATGCCTGGACATCGAAGATGCGTTGCGCGTTCCCGGCGTGGTCAAAATACTGACCCCCGCCGATTTGCCTAAGACTAAGTTTGCGACGGCCGGACATCCGTATTCGCTGGAGCCGGGCGGCGACGTATATGACAAGAACATACTGACGGACTACGTGAGGCTTTACGGGGATGAGATCGCGGCCGTCATAGCCGAGACGCCTCTGGCGGCAGCAGTTGCGGCCGAAAAGGTCGTTGCCAGGTATGAAGAACTGCCGTTCTACCTAACTACTGAGGAGGCAATGGCCGACGGCGCGGTCGAACTGCACGAGGGCGTTAAGAACAATATTCTGGCCGACACGACCGCAAGCGTGGGAGATGTGGAGCAAGGCTTTGCCCAGGCCGATCACATCTTTGAGAGCGAGTATCAGACGCAGATCGTACAGCACTGCCATATGGAAAACCAGGCCGCCGTGGCCTATCAGGACGCGGACGGGCGCTGGACATGTATTTCGAGTACGCAAATTCCGCACATATGCCGGAGAATACTAGGCGAAGCGCTGGAGATGCCCTGGAGCAAGTTCCGCGTGATAAAACCGTTTATCGGCGGCGGCTTCGGCAACAAGCAGGACGTGATAATCGAACCGCTGGTCGTTGCCATGAGTATGGCTGTGGGCGGAAGAGCCGTCAGGCTTGAGCTTGAGGGCGAGGAAGTGCTGGCGTACACCAGGGTGCGCCATGCGATACGCTACAGGAGCAAGGTCGGCGTTACCAAGGACGGCAGAATTACCGCCTGGCAGATGGACGCCGTTTCTAAAACCGGCGCGTACGCCTCGCATGGGCATTCTATAGCCGCGAAGGGCGCGGGAATACTTTCTACGCTTTACGAAATTCCGAACATGATCTACCGTTCGCGTACGGTTCTCACCAATACGGGCAACGCCGGAGCTATGCGCGGTTACGGCGTGCCTCAGATAACGTTCGCAATCGAGGCCATGACCGAGAAGATATGCTCCGCTCTGAACATGGACTCATTTGAGTTCCGCCTGAAAAACTTCAAGAAGGAAGGCGCCCCGCACCCTCTGAACGGCATACCGATGGCTACAAACAAGGTCGCTGATTGTTTGACACAAGGTAAGGCCGCGTTTGGCTGGGACGGCAAGATGGCCGCGGCCCTTGGAGATAAAGGTGGGATTATCCGAAGGGGTCTGGGCGTTGCGGCGTTCTCGTACGCAACGGCAGTCTATCCATACAGCCTTGAGATCGCCGGCTGTCGGCTCACGATGAATCAGGACGGCACGGTCAAGATGATGGTGGGCGCCACTGAAATAGGCCAGGGATCCGATACGGGTTTGATCCAGATAGCCGCCGAGACTCTGGGCGTACCGGCAGAAATGGTCTACGCAGAGGCCGTTACCGACACGGATATCGCCCCATTCGACACAGGTTGCTATGCTTCGCGCCAGATATATGTCACGGGAATGGCGGTGGCAAAGGCCGCGCAGGAACTGAAAGACAAAATATGCCGCGCAGCCGAACAGTTTTACAAGATATCGTCCCAGGTACTTGACATTGAGGACGCATATATCATAAACACGACTACGGGGGACAGGGTGGCAAGCCTGGGTGATCTGGCTCTTTACACATATTATGACAAGGCCCGCGCGCGGACGCTTACCGCCGAAGTCTCGAACAACTGCCACAACAATTCGTATCCCATGGGCGTAACTTTTGCCGAGGTCGAGGTCGACACCCAAACAGGGGTTGTGACATTGCTAAGTATGCTAAACGCCCACGATTCGGGCGTGATTATAAATCCGCTGCTGGCCGAGGGGCAGGTCGAGGGCGGCATGGGAATGGGCGTGGGTTTTGCGCTGGGCGAGGACTTGTTCTACGACACTAAGACCGGAGCTCCGCTAAACAACAACCTTCTCGACTACAAGATTCCCACGGCGATGGATGTGCCGGAACTCGGAGTCCTATTTGTCCAGCCCGTAGACCCCTATGGCCCGTTCGGAGCTAAAGGGCTTGGCGAACCTCCTTTGTGCAGCCCCGCTGCGGCCATTCGTAATGCCGTCTGCCAAGCCCTGGGCTTCGAGATAGACTCGCTGCCGCTGACGCCGGGCAAGGTGTTCGCGGCCATAGCCGCACACCGGAGCGGAGGTGAAGCCAATGTATGATTTCAACAGTTACACGGAAGCGCACAGCATTGACGAAGCCGTCCGCGCGCTGGGCGGCAACCCCAATGCCCGCGTAATCGCCGGCGGGACGGACGTTCTGATAAAGCTGCGCTCAAGGGACGAGGCCTTTGTGGGCCGCGACCTTGAGGGGATAACGCGCATACCGGGTTTGGCGGGCGTAAGCGTGGATACGCAGGGTGATATCACAATCGGCGCGGCCACAAGCTTTTCCCAGATTGAGAATGACGAGACTATCACGCGCTGTCTTGCAAGTCTTGGGACGGCGGCCGGAAGTATCGGCGGCCCGCAGATACGCAACGTGGGAACAATTGGCGGAAACCTGGCCAACGGGGCGACATCCGCCGATACAGCCGCCGTGCTGCTGACTTACAACGCCTCGCTGGTGATACATGACTCCTCCGGCTCGCACGAGATGCCGGCCTGTGAGTTCCACACGGGGCCTGGCAAGGTACGGCTCGAACAGGGCCAGCTTCTGACCGCCGTAAAGATAGCGCGTGCCGACTATGAGGGGTATCGCGGAAGCTACATCAAGTTTGCCGTAAGGCAGGCGATGGACATAGCGACGCTTGGCTGCGCTGTATTGGTCAAGATGGACGGAAATGTTATAGAGGACTTGCGCATAGCCTTCGGTGTGGCAGGCCCTACGCCGCTTCGCGCCGCCGCCGCGGAGCGCTTCGCCAAGGGCAAGGTTCCAAGCGGCAAGATTCTTGAGCAGTTAGGCAGGATATGCCTTGAAGATACAAAGGCTCGCGATTCGTGGCGCGCCGCGAAGGCTTTTCGTGAGCAGTTGATAACGGTGCTGCCGCAAAGGGCGATATCTCAAGCGCTGGGAGGTGACGGCAATGCGTAAGGCAATAAATGTCGAGGTAAACGGCAAGGCTCACGAGATGTTTGTGGATGAGCGCTTATCCTTGCTTGAGCTTCTGCGCGATGAACTGCAACTGACGGGCACAAAGCAAGGCTGCGGCGTCGGCGAGTGCGGCGCGTGCGCCGTGCTGGTGGACGGCAAGGCCGTCGATTCGTGCATATATCTCGCGGTATGGGCCGACAGTCGCAAGGTGACTACAATTGAAGGCATCGCGGCAACCGACGGAACGCTTTCGGACATACAGGAAAGCTTCGTGGAAAGCGGCGCGATACAGTGCGGTTTTTGTACGCCGGGGCTTGTGATCGCCGCCACCGCGTTGCTCGATCAACAGCCCGAGCCCAGCCGAGCCCAGATACGGAGGGGGCTTTCCGGCAATCTTTGCCGCTGTACGGGGTATTCCAAAATCATTGACGCGGTGGAAAACGTGGCGAAAACACGCAACGGAGGATAACTGTGGCTATATTCACATTAAACGGCAAACCCATTCGCACGGATTGCAGCAGCAAGAACTTGCTGTACTTTCTGCGCGAAGACATGGGAATTACCTCTGTGAAGGATGGCTGCAGCTCAGGGGCGTGCGGCACGTGTACCGTGATTATGGACGGCAAGGCTTCCAGGGCGTGTCTTGTGAAGATGTCAGGCATAGAGGGCAGGAACATTGTGACGCTGGAAGGGCTGTCTTCCCGTGAACAGGAGGTCTTTGCCCACGCGTTTGAGCGTACGGGCGCGGTGCAGTGCGGTTTCTGCATACCGGGCATGGTGCTGGCCGCCAAAGTGCTGATAGATGTACAACCCGACCCTTCGCCGGCTGAAATCAAGCAGGCCATACGCGGCAATATCTGCCGCTGCACGGGTTATGTAAAGATCGAAGAGGCCATCGTGCTGGCGGCAAAGCTTCTGCGTGAGGGCGGCGAGATTCCGGTGCGGACGTACACCGGGTCGGTGGGTGAGGACTTTCCGCGCCTGGACGCCCGTGAAAAGACGCTGGGTATCGGTAAATATTCCGACGACCTGCACTTTGACGGCATGGTGTACGGCAAGGCAGTGCGCCTCCCGTATCCTCGCGCGTTCGTCAGGAAGATTGACACGTCGGCCTCGGAAGCTCACCCGGACTTCGTGGCCGTACTGACCGCCAAGGATATCCCCGGTGCGAAGAAGATCGGTCACATGCGCCACATCCAGGACTGGGACGTGTTGATATCCGAAGGCGAAGCCACGCGCTGCGTCGGCGACGGCGTCGCGCTGATAGCCGCCAGGAACTGGCAGGCTCTGGACGAGATAGCGGAGCTTGTAAAGGTGGAATACGACGAGCTGCCCGTGCTGTACAACCCCGAGCTTGCTCTTGCCTCTGACGCGCCCAAGCTTCACGAAAGCGGAAACATACTCCACTGCGAAAAGCTGCGCCGAGGCGATGCGGATGCTGCAATAGCAGAGGCTGCCCATGTTGTAACCCGGACGTACAAAACCCCATTCACGGAACACGCGTTCATGGAGCCCGAATGTGCCGTAGCCCTGCCGGTTGAAGAGGACGGGGGCGGCATACGCCTGTATTCCGGCGGCCAGGGGATTTATGACGAGCAGCGCGAGGTTTCTTCAATGCTTGGGATACCGCCGGAGAAGGTGCATGCCACCGGAATGCTGATCGGCGGAGGGTTCGGAGGCAAGGAGGACATGAGCGTACAGCACCACGCGGCGCTGCTGGCATGGCATCTCAAGCGTCCAGCCAAGGTGCGCCTGACGCGGCAGGAAAGCCTGCTTGTTCACCCCAAGCGCCACGCCATGACCATCGAAATGACGTCCGCCTGTGACAAGGACGGCAACATGCTGGCCGTCAAGGCGAAGATCGTGTCGGATTCAGGGGCGTACGCGTCTGTGGGCGGGCCCGTGATCCAGCGCGCCTGCACACACGCCGCCGGCCCGTATCATTTCGAGAACGTAGACATCGAGGGTACGGCCGCATACACAAACAACCCGCCCGCGGGGGCTTTTCGCGGCTTCGGCGTGACCCAGTCCATATTCGCGTCCGAAAGCAACATGAACCTGCTGGCCGAAATGGTTGGGATATCGCCTTGGGAAATGCGCTACCGAAACGCCATACGTCCCGGCGAGGTTCTGCCGAACGGCCAGATAGCCGACAATTCAACCGCGCTGGCCGAGTGCCTGCTGGCCGTGAAGGACGCTTTCGAGAGCAGCCCGCGCGCCGGGATCGCTTCGTCGTTCAAGAACAGCGGCCTTGGCGTCGGCGTGCCGGATATAGGCCGATGCCTGATCTCCGTCGAGGAGGGCAAGGTACACGTCCGCTCCAGCGCCGCGTGCATAGGCCAGGGCATGGCTACGGTTATAATGCAGGTTGCCTGTCAGACCCTTGGGATCCCGCCTGACCGGATGGTCATCGAGCGCCCCGATACAAAGCGCACGCCCAACTCCGGCACAACGACGGCGTCGCGCCAGACCGTATTCACGGGCGAAGCCGTGCGCCAGGCGGCGCTCAAGCTCAAGGCGGCGCTGGAGGAGGCCGGGTCGCTTTCCGGGCTTAACGGGCGGGAGTTCGAGGGGGAATACTTTCCCTCCACCGACCCAATCGGCTCCGACAAGCCAAACCCCGTCAGCCATGTGGCCTACAGTTTCGGCGCGCAGGTTGTGATCTTGGACGAAGATGGGAAGCTCGAGAAGGTCGTAGCCGCTTACGACGTCGGCACGCCCATCAACCGGCGCAATGTGGAAGGCCAGATAGAGGGCGGCGTGACAATGGGCTTGGGCTATGCGTTGACTGAGGATTTCGTGGTTTCGGAAGGAATGGTTATGTCGAAGTACGGAACGCTCGGACTGTTCAGGGCTACCGATACGCCGCCCATAGAGGTAATATTGGTAGACAAGGAAGGCCGCGCGGAAGTCGCCTACGGCTCGAAAGGCGTAGGGGAACTGGCTACAATCCCAACCGCTCCGGCCACGTCGCTGGCGTACTATAGATATGACGGCAAGTTTAGGACAAAGCTGCCGCTTGAGGGAACAAGCTACAGAAAAAATAATTAAACGGGAGGAAGTCGCAATGCACGAGAGGCTTTGCCAAAGCTGCGCAATGCCGACGGCGGAAGACGAACTGCTTGGAACAAACGCGGATGGTACGAGAAACACAAAGTACTGCAAGTATTGCTATGAAAACGGGGGCTTCACATCTGACTGTACCATGGAGGGTATGGTTGAAATATGCGTCCCGCACATGGTTTCCTGCGGAATGGATGAGGAAACCGCAAGGAAGATGCTAGGCGACGCGCTTCCGGCGCTTGAACGCTGGGCAAGCTAGGCATGGCGGACATGTTGATTAAGAACGGTACGGTCGTAACCGGATCGGATACGTTTGCCGGTGACGTGCTGATAGAAAATGGCGTGATAACGCGGATTGGCGTGAACCTGACCGCCGACGGCGTTCAGGTGGTCGATGCCTCGGGCAAGCTGGTGCTGCCTGGGGCGGTTGACGTGCATACGCACTTCGATCTTGACGTGGGAATTGCGACCGCCGTGGACGACTTCTATACGGGAACGGTTGCGGCGGCGTGCGGGGGTACGACGACGATTGTCGACCATATGGCCTTCGGCCCTGCGGGATGCAATCTTGGCCATCAGGTAGCGCGCTATCACGAACTGGCAGGCGGCAAGGCCGTGATCGACTACGGTTTTCACGGTGTAATCCAACATGTGAACGACGACATTCTGGCCGAGATGGAGCCCCTCGTCGGAGAAGGCATTACGAGCTACAAGCTCTACATGACCTATGGCCACAAGCTGGAAGACGCCGACATACTGCGCGTAATGGCGCGGATAAAGGAACTTGGGTTGATTGTGTCGGCGCACCCTGAAAATGACGGTACGATAGCCTATTTCAAGGGCGTATTCCACAAGGCCGGTCTTTTCGCGCCCGAATACCACGCCAAGAGCCGCCCGTTTCATTGCGAGTCGGAGGCTGTCAACAGGCTTCTGTTGTTTTCGGAAATGCTTGGCGATGTACCGCTGTACGTGGTACATTTGTCGAACAGCCTGGGGCTTGAATACTGCAAGCAAGCCAGACAGCGCGGATTGCGCAGGGTATTTGTCGAGACATGCCCGCAATACCTGTTTCTTAATGAAGAACTTTACACCCGCGAAGACGGCCTGAAATACATAATGAGCCCCCCTCTGCGCGACAAATCTCACAGTGACGCGCTCTGGCGCGGCATAGAACTGGGTGACGTCCAGACGATCGGTACGGATCACTGTCCGTTCAACTTTGCCACCGACAAGCAGCGCGGCGCGGCCGACTTCGCTATGTGCCCAAACGGCGCGCCCGGCGTCGAGATGCGCCTCCCCCTTATGTATTCGGAGGGCGTGGCGGCCGGACGCATTTCCGTGAACCTGCTCGTCAGCCTTTGCGCTACAAACCCGGCTAAGCTATTCGGACTGTATCCGAGAAAGGGCGCCATCGCTCCGGGCAGCGACGGCGACGTTGTAATCCTGAATCCAAACGCCCGCCGGACGGTTTCAAAGAAGGATATGCACGAGAACGTGGACTACTCGCCATACGAAGGCTTTGAGCTTGCGGGAAGGATCGACGCTGTCGTCTCGCGCGGAGAATTGATCGTGAAGGATAACATATTCGTGGGTGAGAAAGGCCGTGGGAAGTTCATGCGCAGAAGCAAGCCCATTACGCAGATATGATGCAATATAAGGAGATACGGGATGAATAATTTCAGGTTTCACATACCAACCGAGCTGATTTTCGGTAAGGATGCCCACCAGAATGTGGGCAAGGAAGTAAGGAAGCACACGAGCAAGAAAATACTCTTTGTGCGGCTTGCGAAATCCTCGCTGGAGAGGATCGGCATCTACGACGATATCGTAAAATCGCTTAACGAACACGGCGTCGAGTATGTTGAACTGGACGGCATCGTACCAAACCCCAGGCTTTCCAAGGTTCGAGAGGGCGTCGAGATATGCAGGCGCGAGGGAATCGAATTCATATTGGCTGTTGGCGGGGGTTCCGTAGTTGATACGTCCAAGGCAATCGCGGTGGCTTCCTGTGTTGACTGCGACTACTGGGACATCGTCGAGAACAAGGAGCTTGCTATTGAGCGCGCGCTGGGGCTTGGAACAATCATTACGATCCCGGCTACCGGAACCGAGATGAACACTTCCACGGTAATCACCCGCGACGAAGACAACTTGAAGCGCGGCCGCCCGACAATACACCCTACATTCAGCATACTGAACCCCGAGCTTGCGGCGTCACTGCCAAAGAGCCGCGTGGCGCAGAGCGTAGTGGACATGCTTGCACACGTAATGGAAAGGTACTTCACCAACACACCCGGCGTAGACCTGACCGACCGAATGATGGAAGGCGTGATGAAGACTATCGTACGCCTGGGGAGCAAGTTCTATCACGAAGGCTACGACTACGACACTGTGTCTCAATTGATGTACGCAGCCACGGTCGCCCACAACTTTTCGCTTTGCGTAGGCCGTCAGAACGATTTTGCCACCCACAACATCGGCCACGAGCTAAGCGGTGAGTACGACCTCTCCCATGGAGAGTCGCTCTCGGTGATATATCCGGCCTGGATGCGCTATACGCGTGACCACAATCCGGCGAGAATGGCGCAGTTCTTCGTGAACGTGTTCGGCGTCGAGAACAATTTCCTTGACGTGCATGACACAATAGACCGTGGAATCTCAGCCTTAGAACAGTTCTACACAAGCCTGAACATGCCTGTACGCATCTCTCAGACAAACATAGTTGACTGCGATATTGAAAAGATGGCCGTAAAAGCCAGCGAAGGCGGCAAGCGTACCCTGGGCTTCTACGTCACGCTTGGGCATGACGACTTCGTAAAAATATACAAACTTGCCCTGTAGCGGCAATTATCGCGTAAATCCCCGCAAAATTCTGACGAGTATTGCGGGGATTTTGCGCGAGGAAATTAGGCGCGGCTATTTACAACACGTGTGCCGGATGATAAACTTAATTAGGGCGTATTCCCACTAACAGTTACGTATCTTTGCGGCTTAATTTTCCGCCACTCTTCTTCAGCGATACCTTGCGTACCGCTAGGGGTACGCGGCGGTATCACTTCCTCGATTGGCGAAAAATTAAGCTCGCAAATCTACGCAACTGTTAGAACCTGTTTACCATCTTTATGCCGTTGGATTGATGAGCCCAGTTTTTCGCCATTCTAGGAGGAGATGACGCCGCGTACCTGTAAGGTACGCAAGGAATTGACGACGACGAAGGGTGGAAAACTGGCCGCCAAGACAATGGCGTAAAGATGGTAGACAGGTTCTTAGTGGGAACACGCCCTAAAATACATACGTGAAAGAGGTGCAGTATGACAGTTAGCGAAAGAATTTCCGCGCTGCGAGGGAAGATGGCGGAGCACGGCGTCGACGCATATGTGATCCCTTCGGCGGATTATCACCAGAGTGAATATGTGGGCGATCACTTTAAGGCGCGCGAGTTCGTCACAGGCTTCACGGGGTCTGTGGCAACGGCTGTGATTACGGCGGACGACGCTGCGCTGTGGGTCGACGGGCGCTACTTCATCCAGGCCGAGCGTCAGCTTGCCGGAAGCGAAGTCAGGATGTTTAAGATGGGTGTGGATGGTTTCGACACAATCGTGGAGTATCTGGAAAAGGCTGTGCCTCAGGGCGGCAAGCTGGGCTTTGATGGACGAGTAGTGGCATACGAAGAAGGCAAAGAGTACGCCGAAAAGATGAAGGGTAAGGACGCAAGCGTCGAGTATTCGCTCGATCTGGTACATGAGATATGGAATGACCGTCCGGCGGCTCTCAGCAAGCCTGTATTCGTACTCGAGACACGGTACAGCGGCGAGACAGTTGCGTCCAAGCTTGCGCGTTTGCGCAAAAAAATGGTCGATGCGGGAGCGACTCATCATGTAGTTGCGACCTTGGATGATATAGCTTGGCTGTTGAACCTGCGCGGCGGCAGAGAAATCGCCAATACCCCTCTGTTTCTGTCATACTTTATGATGGACGCGGAGAAGGCCGCGCTGTATGCCGACGAAGGCAAGTTCAGCCCGGAAATAAAGGCGGCTCTTGAACGCGACGGCGTTCGCATAAAGCCATACAACGGTATATATGCCGATATCGCGGGGTTGGAACCCCAAAGTATTTTGATGATCGACCCGGAGCTGGTAAATTACGCGCTGGTTGCGTCAACCAAGTGCCGTAAGGTAGAGAAAGCCAACCCGGCGGTAATGTTCAAGGCATGCAAGAACGAGACGGAGCTTGAGAATATCCGCAAGGCTCATATCAAGGACAGCGTCGCGCAGACCAAGTTCATGCACTGGATCAAGACCAACGCCGGCAAGATAGACATAACCGAAATCAGCGCGGGCGAAAAGCTGGAGAGGCTGCGTGCCGAGCAGGACGGTTTCCTTTGGCCAAGCTTCGCGCCGATTGTAGCGTACAAGGAACATGCCGCGATGGCGCACTACCACGCCGAGCCCGAGACTAACAAGTCTATCCGCGCAGAGCACATGGTGCTGACCGACTCCGGCGGAAACTACATGGAGGGCGCGACCGACGTATCGCGCACATACGTACTGGGAGAGATCAGCCACGAGCTAAAGACGCATTTTACGGCGGTCGTGCGTGGAGTTATAAATCTTTCCACCGTCAGGTTCCTCAAGGGTGTGCACGGCTTCAACTTGGATGTGCTCGCACGCAGGCCGCTGTGGGACGTGGGCCTGGACTTCAAGCACGGAACGGGGCATGGTGTGGGCTATCTGACGACAATTCACGAAGCGCCGTGCAGAATACGCTGGCAAGTCCCGGCGAACAAGCCCATCCAGCCGCCGCTGGAAGAGGGCATGATGCTCTCGAACGAACCGGCCGCGTACGTGGAAGGTTCCCACGGCATACGTATCGAGAATGAGATTGTCGTGCGCAAGGGCGAAGCAAATGACCAGGGCCAGTTTATGTACTTCGAGACGGTCACATTCACGCCGATAGACCTTGACGCCATACTGCCCGAAATGCTTACCCCGGCGGAAAAAGAATTCCTGAACGACTACCACAAGAAGGTATATGAGCTGGTCGGCCCGCACATGGACGATACTCAGCGCGAATGGCTCAAGACATACACCAGGGAGATATAACGGATGGTTAATTTGCTGGAAATGCGCGACCGTGTGCTGACGATTCCGGCGTTTGAAAAAAGAGCGGTCTTTGTAGGCAAGGAAATTCAGGAGGCGGAAGACGACGTAGCCGCGCTGCTCAGCAAGTACGAGAAGGAAAGCCGCGGTGTGGAGCGGCTGCAGAGGGATTCGCTTTCGTCCTTCCTGTTGCAGTTGGCCGGCAGATACGACGACAAGCTGGAAAAGAGACAGCGCGAGGAAATATACGCCAAGCTGGAGTATGACATGGCTGTTACGCATCTTGGCAATCTCATGCGGGAAAGAGACGGGCTTGCCGCCGAAATTTTGGCATTGCAAGCCGACGAGCGCGTTTACCTGCATGAGCTGAAAAACAGGCGGCTTGAGCTCGGATCCAAATTGATGGAGCCGGACGGCATACGCTACGCCGAGCTGGAACAAAAACGAAGCGTCATCATAGCGAATATAACGGAGACAAAACACGCGCTGCGTGCTGCCGCCGCCGTCAAAGCGACTGCGGGGGAAGTGTTGAGCTCCCTTGAAAACGCAGAGGGATGGGCTACGTTTGAAGTCATTCTTGGCGGCGGGCTTATCTCGCATCTCTCGAAATATTCGCATATAGACGAAGCCGAACGCAGCTTCCACACCCTGTCGTCCCAGTTACGCGAACTGAGACTGGAGCTTGGCGACGTGCACGGGCTCGCCATTCCCGGACTTACCGAAATATCATCATCTCAGCGCGCTATCGACTTTTGGTTTGACAACATCTTTACCAATTGGTCGGTGCGAAGCCAGATCAAGGACAATGTCGAGCAAATTCACCAGCTGCAAGCCCAGATCGATAGTATCGAATCCGCTTTGAGGGCGGCGCTGAACTCAGAAGAAGCGGAACTCGCGGCGAACAAACGTCGTGAGGAAGAACTTCTGTTAACCATATCTCACTAGATGCTAAAGGGGCTGTTGCAATGAACAGCCCCTTTACTATTGTATGAAATAGCTAGACGTCCAGCTTTCCCCATTCCTTCAGGTATTGTTCCTTGGTCATAAGCGGGGTAAACTGTTCCTTTACATGCAAGGCGGACGACGCGCCGTCGTACAGCAGGTCGATTACGGTCATTGCGAGGCACTTGGCCGAAGCGATGTAGGCGATGTCCTTGTCGGATATCTCGACGTCGTTGCCGTGGAGCGTTCCCGACATTCCTGAAAAACCGCCGTGCAGCATAGGCATCAAGTAAGATAAGTCTCCGGCGTCGGTCGATCCGGCCATTGGGCCGGCGCTGTACATCACGTTGTCTTCGCCCAGTATTTCGACCTGGTTTGCGTAGAGCAAATCCATCAACGGTTCACATGGGATCATTGGGAGGTAGCCGGGGAAGGTCTGGATATCGCAAGCGGCTCCGACGGCGTCGGCCCCGGCCTTGAATGCGCGGTCTACCTTGAACTCCGCGTCCAGTATGGCATCTATGTTGTTGCCGCGTATGTATGTCTCGATGCGCACGTCGTCGGGAATGACGTTTACCAGGTCGCCGCCCTTTGTGATGATGGGGTGTACGCGTATGCAGTCCTTGTCGCGGAATGTCTCGCGCTGGCAGGATACGGCCATTAGCCCGATGTTGGCGGCGTTAAGCGCGTTGACGCCGAGGTGGGGGGAGCCTCCGGCGTGCGCGGCCTTTCCGATATAGCGCACAAGCTTGCCCACGAAGCCGTTGGAGCCGTATCCGGCGCACGCGATCTTGCCTTCGACGCGGCCGCTGTCGTTGTGCTCCATTATTACCATGTCTACGGCGTCCAGTTCGCCAAGGTATACAAGCTCCTGCTTTCCGCCGAGGAACTTGATCTTTCCCTCGTCAATCAACTGCTTGCGGTATTCGATCTCGACATATTCTTCGGCCGGGACTGCGATAAGTTCCACGTCGCCGTCGAGGTGCTTCATAACGTCGGTTCCGGCCAGAGCATAGGCAACGCCGGCCAGAGCCGCTATCATGCAGTTGTGGCCGCAGGCGTGGGCGGCGCCGGTCGCCGGGTCGGAGCAGCGGTGGGTTGTGGACACAACGGCGTCAAGTTCGCCCATGACGGCGATCTTAGCCTTTGACGAAGCCCCCTTGAGCGAACCGATGACCCCGGTCAGAGCGACCTTGTCACGAACGGGTATACCAAGCCCCTCAAAGACAGCCTTCACCTTGTCGGCGGTCTTAAACTCCTTGTACCCAAGCTCCGGCTCCTCGAAAATAGAGTCGCCAATCGCGATTATTTTGCCGCGATGTTCGTCAATAGCCTTGATTGCAATTTCCTTGAGTTGCTGCTTAGAAAGCTGCATACCGGTTAAAACCCCTTTCGTGTACTATGATATCGCCCAGAGATACAGCGACGCAACGCTGCCGTAGGGAGAGTAACGCTTTGCGTAGCGCAGGAAGCGATCCTTGGGAAGGTCGTCCAGTCCGTATAAATTCATCATGCCCCGGCGTATGGCCAGGTCGCCGTAGCTTACCACGTTTGGCCGTTCCAGCGAAAAGATCAGCATCATTTCGGCCGTCCAAACGCCGACGCCCTTTATGGCGGTAAGCGTGCGAATCACTTCCGCGTCGCTCATTTGCGCCAAAGCGTCAAAGTCGACAGTTTTGTTTGTCGCGGCCTCAGCAATGTTCTTGATGTACTCGGCTTTGCGCATGGACATCCCGCAGCTTTGAATTTCTTCGCGCGTAAGGGCGCATAACTTTTTTGGAATTACTTCACAGCGCTCGCGCAGCCTGGCGCACACCGTATCCGCCGCCTTGGAGGATATTTGCTGGCCGATCACGCTGTCTACCAGCGCCGTGAAAACATCCGGCTGAACCTCGCGCCGTATCAGACCCAGCCAGTCTATCACGGCTCCGAGCTTCTTGTCCTTCCCGCGCAAGTATTCCATCTCTTTCTGTCCATACTCGAAGTAGCGTTTTTCCGTATTCATGCGCTTGTTATCACCTCATTGTATCATTGTACAATGCTGCGCGCTCTATTGTCAAAGAAATAGTTAGAAGCGCAAGTCATATTTTACGCTGTTTGCCCTTTTGAATCCTACGCTTTCATAGAGCTTATGCGCCGGATACGCGTCGTCCAGGCAGGTTAAGGAGATTGAGCCATAGCCTTCCGCCTTCGCGTTTTCAATTATGTGTTCCATCAACTCTTTCGCTATGTTCTTATTGCGATGTTTAGGCTTTACCGCGACATTAAATATCATTACACAAGGCTGAAAGCCGAACGTAAACAATTCAACGGCATACTGCGTGGCGCTTCCTATAATTTCTTCCCCATCCTTAACGACAAATATTGTGTATGCTTGATTTTCCCGATATTTCTTGTATTGATCCAAGTCATTGCTTGAGCCGAAGCACTCGTCGATTAATGCTTTGTACGATACTAAATCTTCATACTTCAATATTTCAACCATTATGATTTCACCCTTCCGTGAAAATTAATAACTTATAAGGCTGCCAAATGTAATTGAGCTTCCGCTTGCAAAGCATAGGCCTGTATAGTACACTTAGCAAGAGGTGTTTGAAATGTGGCGTCAAGTTCTGGATGCAGCAGGTTGGGGAGTTGTTACCGCATGGTGCATCATGGTGATATTGGCGATGGCGGGCAACCGCTATGTTGTAGATATACGCGATTTTGTGCCGCTGGATGAGTTGGTGGGCATAATGCTGACTGACAGTCCCCTTAACTTAGGAGATTCAGGCAGAATTTATGTCTCTGTGGCTAGTGGGTTGGAAAAAGATGCGTTTGAAGGCATGGACTTATGGGCAGTATTCTGGTTGGCAGATCGTATGAAAGCGGCAACATTATCAGCATGACACATTCAGGTAGGCTTCTTGTTCCGCAGCATAGGGAGTTGACTCTTTACTCCAAGCAAATTTTTCAGGATTCGGATGGAAGAGTATATGTTATCCATGGAGCTACAATTGACTTGACTACGCATGTAGTAATGTCCCGGATGTACTGGAGCGGCCGTCTAGTGGAAATAGAGTTGTCCGTCGATTCTGAGTATATCCAGGAGTCGGTGGAAACAAGTTCTGGGACATTAACTTTTGACATGCGCAGCATAATTTTTACAGCACATATGGAAATAATACCGAATAGCGACGATTGATAGCTGTTTGGCGAAAGGGATAAATATGTACCATATCATCGTAAACCCAGTTGCCGGGCATGGCCATGGCCTTGTGCGTCTGCCGTTTTTGGCAAGGCTGTTTGAGTCCGGGGGTGTACCATACGAAGTTTTGCAGACCACGGCGCCAATGGACGGCTACGAAAAGGCCAGGAACATATGCGCCGCAGGCAGCGACGGCATAATCGGTATCGGCGGCGACGGCACCATCCAGGAGATTGTGGCCGGGATGGAGGCGGCATTTGCGGGGCAAGCCTGCGTAATACCCGTTCCCTTGGGAATTTTCCCGTGCGGCAGCGGAAACGACTTCGTGCTGACTGTGGAAGGCGGTAAGTCCGCAACCGTCCGCAAGTACGATAAACGAAAGGACGGACAAGCGGCCCAAGCCGTCTTTGAAGCGGTAATCAACGGGCGTACGCGCTCTGTAGACATAATGAAGGCAGATGGCATGGCCTTCCTGAACATAGGCAATATCGGGATCGATGCGCGCATCGTGCGCAACGCTCTGGGCTTCAAGAAACGCTTTGGCCGTTACGCATATCTTGCGGCGGCCTATAAAAGCATTGCAAGGCACGAGAACATACCGCTTACCATAAATATGGGCGATGAAGTTTTAGAGGGCAGCTACACCCTGGCAGCCGTGTGCAACGGGCAGTACTACGGCGGAGGAATGCATATTGCCCCATGCGCACGGCTTGACGACGGACTGATAACCGTATGCTTGGCAGAAGCCATGAGCCGCCTGGAAGCTATGGCGATTTTCCCACTCCTGCTTCTTAAACTGCACACATATCTGAGGAAGGTGCGCTTCGTGCAATGTGAAACCCTCACCGTCACGATGCCGCGTGCCGAAACACTTTGTCTGGACGGCAACCTGTACGAAAAGTCCGGCAGCATAACATTCGAGGTGCTGCCGAAAGCGCTTCGCATATTCGTGTAGATATGTCGGCGCACTGTAATTTCGTGTCAAATTCAGATTCTTATTTCCTGCTGATCTTAAACTGGTCAACCAGCGACCTCAACACGCCGGCTTGATTGGAAAGGTCTTCGCTGACGGAGGCATTGCTTTTAACCGTGTTGGAATTGTCGGATGCTCCAAGATATATGGAGTCCATGCCATGCTGGATTCTGCTTATTTCTTCGGCCTGTTCACCGGACATGAGGGCTATGTTTGCCATAACGTCCGTTACGTCGAACGTTATTTCGACAATGTTGCTCAACGCCTCTGTTGTTTGTACGGATTTTGCGACGCCCTCGTCTACCCGGCTTAATGATTTCGCAATCATTTCAGACGCGTCTTTTGCGGCTGTAGCGCTTCGTCCGGCTAAGTTGCGCACTTCATCCGCCACAACGGAAAAGCCCTTGCCGTGTTCCCCGGCTCTGGCGGCTTCCACGGAAGCGTTTAACGCCAGGAGATTTGTCTGGAAGGCTATGCCTTCTATGATGCTTGCGACTTTTACTATTTCCGCCGAGGATTGCTTTATTTCTTCCATGACGTCGGACATATCCTTCATATGCCGGGTTCCGATGTTTGCTGCTTCCTGAACCTTAGTGGAAAGCCCGTTGGCAGACCTTGCGTCTTCGGCATTTTTCTGAGTCTTCTTCGTTAAGGCTTCAATCGCTCCCCTTACTCCTCTCATGGCTGTGGATTGTTCTTCAAAGCTGATCCTCAATTCATTGGTGAACTGAGAAATTTTTTCAGCGTCCGACTCCAGCCGCATACTTTCCTCTTGGATGTTTTGCACAAGCTTGCTTACAGAGGCGACCATGGTTTGAATAGATTCCTTGATGGGCGCGAAGTCGCCTAAGTATTCCTTTGTCATAGCAACGTCAAAGTCGTTATTCGCCATTCTTTGCAGCACCGCGACAATATCCTCTACATATGACTTCGTAGCGCCTACGGAGAAGGCCACCATGTCTCTAATCTGGGTAAAGCTGTCATAGGATGAGCGAGTGTCCTCGTCGTAAGCGGCCGGGGAGTAATCAAATCGTAATCCCCCCATACGCCTGTTTTCCAGGGCTTTGATGACAGATTTAGCCTCGTTGCTTTGATATCCGATAATTTTGTTAGTCACTTCTTTATAGTGGAGACTCTCAGTTATGTCAAGCGTTATATTTCCGTACGCCACAATTTCATGTTCAGAAAATATCGGCCAAACAAAATTTTCCTCAATTATCAAACCTTGGCCAGTGAGAGTTTCAGTACGCATGAGAACCGGTTTTTTGATAGCCTGGATATCTTTAAAACATTCCTTGTACTTGTCATGCAATCCTTGAGAGTACATTTCAGCCATAGTCTTGCCTACATCTTGTTGAGTGTAACCATAGCTCAATATTGTCGGGTTGATATGCACGCACCGTATGTCCCGATCCAATACCTGCATGGGATGAGGCATATTGTCGTAACACATATGCATAGCTTCGGCCAGCTCGTTTGCGGCTATTATGGCTTTGTCAAAATCGCCGCCGTATTTCAATTTTCCTCGAGCGGAAAGATGGCCCAGTACAACTTGACGACTCACATGACGTACCTCGTTCAAGGTATCGTTTACGGCTGACTGTAGTCCGGCAAGACCGGCTCTCATTAAGAAAAGGTCGCCTGACGTATTGGGCAGATTGATGTTTAAGCTGCCGCTTGATAAATCGTTAGCGGCTTGGCTTAATTGACGGATGGTTCTTCGCAGAGCGAAAGCGTATAAAATACCTGTTCCGGCCACAATCATGCTCATCGCAGTAAGGATTACATTGCTCCATAAAAGGGTAAGTATATTCAAGACCATAAGTGCGGCCATTGACACGATTATAATCGATATCGCGTTAATACCATTTTTCATTAAAGGAACACCCCGCGTTTATAATTTTTAATGTGTCAACTTTATCACATACCATACAGTAAATCAACGAGAAAATTACACGGATAAATTGCCGTAAATATTTGATTCCTGTCAACAAGCACAATTAGTTGTAAAAGGCGAGGAGACTTTGCGGCAAACTGCGGACGAAAGCCGGGAACAGCCGCGTATTGCAACAAATTTTTCGTGATGCGTTGGCGTAGAATATAGGTTATCAAATCCTATATTTGCCAAAGGTGATAACATGGAAAGAGTCGCGCACAAATCCGCCGGAAAGCTTGGAATTACACTCACGAAGAAGGACACCGCGCTGCTGCTGGTTGCGGTGATGGGTTTTTTTGTTGGGCGCTTCGTTGTCTTTGACATAATCAATCCTGTTGCGGTAGGGTTTGTGGCCAACTTTATGGGTGGAGGCGCGATATTTGTAGTTGTTGCGCTGCTGTCGGGAGTGGGCGCCGCGACCTTGGTAACCGGCAGTTTCATGTTAAAGTATATACTGGCGCTTTCCCTGCTTGTTGCGTGCCACGCGTATTTCAGCAAGAGGAAGCTTGTTCCTAACATATATGTCAAGTCGGTGGTCGCTGCCGGTTGTTCGCTTGCCGGCGGGCTGCTGCTGGCGGCGCTTGAGGGTATGAGCGCCTTCTTCGCGCTGCTGGCCGTGCTGGAGTCTTCGATGACGCTGTTTGTAACGTACATATTGCAAAAGGGCGTGGGCGTGGTAACGGGCAAGAAACGCCGCAAGATACTGAGCGGCGAGGAAATAGCAAGCGTCGCGGTGCTGTTCGGCGCGGTCGTCGTGGGCATGGTTGATATATATGTCGGGAATGTTGCGCTGCGGCTGTTTATGTCGACATTCGTAATACTTACGGCGGCTTACAAGGGAGGCGTGCAGCTTGGAGCCACGGCGGGCATGGTGCTTGGGCTGACGCTGTTTCTTGCAAATTTCCAGGACGCCACGCTGGCGCTTGTCATGAGCTTTGGCGGACTGGCGGCAGGGCTGCTGCGCGATAAAGGCAAGCTCTTTTCCCTGCTGGGAATGGTTGCGGGCGGTCTTGTGGTCATAGTGTATGTTGACGCGGCGTACCTGACGCCTACTTTATTGTATTCGGTGGGAAGCGGTGCGCTGCTGTTTCTTATGACGCCTGAGAGCTTCTATTTCAACCTGCACTCGTCGATAAACCCGGTTGTGGACAACTCGGAGGAATATATACGCCGGGTGCGCGGCATTGCTACGGAACGGCTCAACGCTTTTTCAGACGCCTTCGCAAAGCTTGCGCGCTCCTTCTCGAAGCTTTCGGAGAAGCGCGCGGCTCTTGGACACAGGGACATATCTACCCTAATAGACGACATATCGGCAAAGTCGTGCGAGTCGTGCTCTATGCGCCAATATTGCTGGCAGACCAACTTCTACGAGACGTATCAGACAATATTTGGGATACTGGGTGCGTGTGAAAAAAAGGGCAGAATAGAGATTGATGATCTCCCCGTCAATTTCAGGAAAACATGCATAAACTTACAACACTTCATTGATACAAGCAACCGCCTGTTCGAGCTGTACAAGCTCAACCTGACATGGAAGAACAAAGTGATAGACTCGCGTGAACTTGTGTCGCAGCAGCTTGGCGGAGTGTCCCTGCTGATAAAAAGGCTTTCCCGTGACCTGGGGCTTGAGATGAACTTCCGCGAAGACTTGGAAGAAGCCGTAATCCGAGAACTTGGATATTCCCGGATCGAACCTGAACGCGTAGTCGTGATCGAGAACAAGCTTGGCAAGTTCGAGGTTAACGTGACGCATCGGCCGTGCCACGGCAAGAAACTTTGCCGCAAGGAGATAGCGCCGATTGTGAGCCGCGTGCTGGGACGTAAGCTTGTCAACCCCCAGGGCGAATGTATTACCGAGAAGGGACTGTGCAGCCTGTCTCTGCGCGAGGAACAAAGGTTTCGGATGGCTACGGGCGTCTCGAGGCTTGCCAAGTCCGGCAGCAAGGAGTCCGGCGACAGCTACAGCTTCATCAACCTGCGGGGAGCGCAGGCTCTGCTGGCTCTTTCCGACGGGATGGGCTCCGGCAAGCAGGCTCACGCTGAAAGCGCCGCGGCTGTAGAGCTGTTGGAAGATTTGATCGAGTCGGGCTTCGAGAAGGATATGGCTCTGCGCATGATAAACTCTGTGCTGGTACTCAAGTCCAGCGAGGAATCATTCAGCACTCTGGACATATGCTCATTGGATCTTTATACGGGAGAGGCCGAATTCTGCAAGATCGGCGCGGCTACGACGTACCTGCTGCGCGGCGGAAGCGTTTCGACAATACGTTCTACTTCACTGCCCATCGGAATCCTGAACAATGTGGAGCCGGAGACCCACGTGCGTCAGCTAAAATCCGGCGACGTGATAGTAATGGTCACGGACGGTGTGTGTGAATCCGAAGCATCGGTGGGATGGATAGCCGAGATACTGGCGTCCCTGTCAAGCCGCAGCCCCCAGGACATAGCCGACATCGTCATCAACGAAGCCGCCCGCCGTGCAGGGGACGTCATACGCGACGATATGACCGTACTATCTGCGCGGGTATGGGAGAAATAAGACTTGTAATCAAATAGCCGTAGCTCTCGGATATGAGAGCTGCGGCTGTACGGATTAGCTTTGTTTTGTTTACTACGGCGACATGGAGCATTAGGGCGTGTTCCCACTACCAAAATCGCACTCGCAAAGATGTGCATTTTGTGTAGTGGGAACACGCCCTACATCATGTCACTGTAAGTTTCGATCACAACCTGACCCTCGAACACATACACAGTTTGCCCAAGTACCTCGCGGAAAAAGTCAATAGGGACAAAGGTTGTGCCCTCCATAATAACCGGCGCGGTTGAAAGCTCTATCGGGGCCATTCTGCCGCGGTGCGCTTCAGTACTGCCGATCCAGATGTGTGTTGCGACGCCAAGCTGAATACTTTGCGAATCTTCATTCCACCTTACGTCGTAATCTAAAGCTTCCGCAACCGCTCTAAGAGGAATCATTATAAGACCTTGTTTCGTGCTGTGCAGAACCGCGGCCGGAGCGTCCTCGATGATCTCATTGTTGACCACTATTTCGCCGTTCAGAAAAATCGGCGTAAATCCAGCAGGCTCTAACGCTGAACTGGCAGACTCCGAATAGTCCAGCCCATCCCATTCAATCGGCTCAGGCAGCGGCAGCGCAATGCTTTCAAACAGGATTTCGACGCTTATAGGAGACGTATTCCGCGGAAGGGTGTCGGTTGAAACCCCGAAAAGAACGCGGAGGTTCCTGCCTTCCAAAACTTCCGCAAGAGTACGCCCAAACAATATTTCGCGCGCCATCCGCGTTACGCCTGTGCCGTAGTCGTCCAATGGAACGTAATCCTCGAAGTAAACGATTGTGCCATCGTGAATGTGAATAAGCAGTACGCCGTCTTCGCTTACCATTGCGAATCCGTCGCCCGGCGACTCCATATCCGAAAGAAAGAACCTCGCGGTCATGCTGTTTGCGTTTTCAGGAACATAATAGTCCAGCGCGAACACTCCAACCGTACCGAACGTTATAATAGCCGATATTAATAAAGCTATAAGAGTTTTTCTTTTCATGTTTGCTCCTTCTTTCTCGTAAATTTGTTGTTTACTAGTAAAACGGATCAAGGATAAAAAAGTTCCAGCCTTCTGTAAAACTTTCTTTTTAGAATGCCGTATATTTACATAAGAAGAATAATGCAAAGGGGAAGTTAACGTGGATATAATACTGTTGCCGTTTCGTATTACTTGGGGGCTTTTCAGCTTGCTGCTCAATCTTACCGGGCGAATTCTTGGTATAGTAATTGGCATAGTATTTATGGCAGTCGGGTTAATACTAACGGTTACGTTTATCGGATCGGTGCTTGGCATACCATTATTAATTTTGGGCCTGTTGCTTATTATAAGATCGTTATTTAAATAGCCGTATTGACACCTGTTTCGGGCTTCTGTGGGGGCAAAGCAATCTGCTTACAAGGCGCTTTAAATGGAAAACCGACCACTCTGAACACAGAAAAGTCGGTTTTCTATATTTGACGTGAAATGTTTACATCAAGCCGGGCAGGAACAGAACTACTTGGGGAAAGAAAATGCAAATTGCCAACACGACAAGGCTTACAAGGAAGAATGGGAAAGAGCCGCCAAACACTTCCTCCAAGGTTATGCTTTCCGTTCCCTCCATTCCCAGCGTTGCCGCTTTTACGGCAAATACATTCATGCCAAAGGGCGGAGTAATCAGCCCCGTACCGGCTACGATAATCATGATGATGCCAAACCATACTAAGTCAAACCCCAGGTCTGTGACGATAGGAACCATTAACGGAATGGTCAGCAGCATGGTGGTTGTGGCATCCATCACAAAGCTTACAAGCAGCAAAACAAACATAAGCATTAAGACTATCGCGATAGGCGGCAAGTCAAAGCCGGATACAAAACTGCCGACAAAGTTGATAACACCGCCCATTGCCAGTGTTCTTGAATAAGTCTGAGCCGCAATCATCAGAATCATGATGCTTCCTGAAGTTGCCGCAACGGAAAGCATGACTTCCCAAATGCCGTTCAAAGTGAACTTGCCTTTCAATATTACGATAACAAACGCTCCGAAGGCGCCGACGCCTCCCGCCTCGGTCGGGGTGAAAAATCCAAACCAGATGCCGCCAAGGGATAGGAAGATCAATGCTACGATGGCCCAAGGCTTGAGGACTATTTTCCAGAAATTCTTTTTTTCCTCCTCCGTTAGCGGCTCAACGGGCGGGACATAGGAAGGATGACGCCTTGTAATCAGCCAAACCGTTATAATGAACGCCACAGTCATTATCAAGCCCGGAACAATACCGGCCAAAAAGAGGCTGCCTATGGAGGTGTTGGCCTGGGAGCCATAAACTATCATCAAAAGGCTGGGCGGGATCAGGAAGCCCATAGAAGCGGAACCTGCTATTACGCCGAGGGAGAATTTGCGGTCATATTTTAGCCTCTGCATCTGGGGCAGGGCGATTTTTGTGAATACTACGGCCGAAGCGACCGCAACCCCGGAAAAGGCTGAGAATAATGCGTTGGCCAGTATGGTTGCAACGCTTACGCCGCCGCGTACGCGTTTAAGAATGAGGTTGGCCGCGTCGTACAGCTCCAGGCTTGCGCCGGACATGTTTGCAAGCAGCCCCATCAAAATATACATGGGGATAACCCCAAACATGTATTGCCTGATACTTACCCAAGACGCCTGATATAACACGGAAACCGCTACGTCAGGCCGGCCGGTTATTAGGTAGACGCCGACAAGGCTGACAACACATAGCGATACAGCTATATGTACACCAATGAATAGCAGAATCAGGAGCAGCGTGATTGTAATAAGTACAAGAATTTCAGGGTCAATCATCATCTGTCTCCCTCCTTAGGCATTTCATTTGCCGGCGTTTCGCTGCCGGTAGCTTCACTTTGTTTTATTACCAGGTTCAGGATGTGCTTAACCGCAAGGATAAAAAACTCAATAGCCATCAAAGCGGATCCAAATACTATCGCAAACCGCCCCGGCGAGGTCGGAATCCTCAATGTACCCGCCATTTCACCCTCGCTTATAGCCCATGCTCGCAGAAAGCTTGTCCAGCCGGCGTTCATGATAAGAAGAAAAACAAGCATACCCAGCAGGCATGCCAGCAAATCGGCAATGTTTTTCCCTTTGAATCCCATCCTGTCATACAGAACTGTTGAGCGTAAATGACGGCCCTTCATTAACACAAAAGGGATTTGCATGAAGCATAGTATGACGAGTACATTGCCAACTATCTCGGCGACACCCTGAATAGGTGCGTTAAATAAAACCCTGGAAAGGACATCGAATGTGATTATCAACATTACCGCAAAAGTTATTAAAGCCGATAATGAGTTAATTAGAGTCAACAGATTGCTAAACCAATTGTCAAGTTTTCGGAAAATCAACAAATCGCTACCTCCTTTTTCGTGGGTGTCCTTCGCCTTGCCACACCATAGCCGACAGGCATACGAATTTTAAGTATGCAAGGCGAAAGACATGATTGGCAGAAGGACAACCGGGTTATACCGGTGCCCCGCTACTCGTTAAGCCAATCGCGTACCCGGGGAACTCCCTGAGCTTCCATCAGCTCAAGCCATCGTGTAACGAGCACTTCCCCAGGGTATCCTGCGGCGTCGAGAAGGGGCACAAGGTCGTCCCTTACGATATTGTTAAGGCTGGCTGCCCACGCAATCTGCTCTTCCAATGACAGTTCGCTGATTGTGGCTCCGGCATCCCTCAATATCTGCAAGCTTCCTTCATGCACGCCCATTATGAACTCAACTGAATTCATGAGGTAGGCATCTCCGACTTCCCGCATGATTTGCTGTACTTCCGCTGGCAGACCATACCAGGAATCCATGTTGACGGTGATGGCGTTCAAAGGTAGCATTCCAAGTCCTGCATCCAAGTAATAAGGTGCAACTTCATACACCTGCAGGTCTATGGTTGATCGAGAAGGCAATATGACGGCGTCCACAACGCCTAATTGAATGTTCGGATAGGCTTCCGGCAAGGTCGTCAGTACGCCGGCCGCGCCTGAACCTTCAATCCATGATATATTAACGCTTGCGGCTCCGATTCTTCTTCCGGCAACATCATCCAGCGAGTTGATTGGGAAATTGCTGAATACGCCGTATTGGTCACTAAAGCCAATTGCCATGTAGTACTGGTTAAATCTTTCAAAGCTGGTTTCAAATTCTGGAAACTCTTCTTTCATTTGCGCGTATGCAATAGCGCCCAAATCAGCGGTAGGAATTGCGAAAGGCATCATAAACGTCATCGCTTGGAGAGGCATACGAGAAAATTCAAGCATCATTACGATGCTGCCGACGTCCACGAGGCCAGCTTGAACGCCCTCAAGCTCACCGCCAAGAGGTATAACCGTGCCGCCAAAACTCCTGACCCAATTTATTTCGTAATTTGTTTCGTTATATACACGTTCTTCAACAACTTCCAGGAAGAATCTTTCAAAAGCCTGTATCCAAGGAGCTGTTTCCGGGTTGCCGGAGCCAACGCGCAATGTTATGGTTTGTCTTTCCTGTGCGGTTCCTCCTTGTGCGGCTCCGCCCTGTGCGGTTCCTCCCTGCGCTTGCGCTCCTTGGTTGCCGCCATTGCCACAGGCGGAAAGTACAAGCATCAGCGCCAGCATAGACGCCAACAGTGAATTTATTTTTATCTTCTTCATAGCGTTATCAACCTCTCTTTGTGTTATTTGATTTGGATACAGCCAATATTTCAACGTCCTTTGCATTTTACATTCCCGGCATTTCCTCAGAAATCTTTGTCACCAAGCGTTAATGTCGGCGTCCCGTGTAAAACGACGCAGATTCCGGCGGAAATAGCCTCTTGGCCTAAGCATAGGAGGTCGAGACCGGGTGCTAATCTGCGCTTGTAAAATTTGGAGATCGAATTTCTTCAAACCTGTGTCTGCGATACACGTCAGCATAAATTAGTGCAAATGCTTGTCCATTTCTTTGCTACAATACTTTCCGCTACTCATTAATCACGCTCCCCCCGCGCTCATAGTGTGTAATATACTCGTATATACTAGCAAATTACATGCCAACATTAAGAGTGTGCCATCCTTACCGCAAGCTTAACAACACTATTGTGGAATTTTTGATGCCAGGATTGCAGCATATTCCCAATATATAGTAATATGACCTCGAAACAGTAACAAAGGAGGGGTGCGGGAAATCGGGAAATTTCCCGCTGCTTACCCCGACGCATGTTACTGATTGAGAGGCATATTACTATACTAGCTTTTGTCATAAATCTATAACACAATTTAACTACCATATGATATTATCCATAGTCTAATCACCTCTGGATTGATTATACTCAGGCATTCAACTTTTTTCATGTGTTCTATAAGAGATGCCAGCTGGCGCTGCTATTTTTAAGAAAGGATTATGTTCGATATATTGATTGATACAGCATGTGACAAAATGAGACAAAGATACATGTTTTTTGTTGATACACTTTTGGCGCTGTGTATTGACTCGACCGGTGCAGTAAGGTGTGCTATAATATAATTCAAAAGGAGAGATCGTTATGGATGTCAAGAAATTAGCTGAGAGTATGCAAGATAAGGTTGTCATGTGGAGAAGAGACCTTCACAAAATTCCCGAGATAGGAAATTATTTGCCTCAGACATCAAAATATGTGCAGGACCGCCTTACAGAAATGGGTATTCCCTTTGTAACAATGGTAAACGGGTCTGGCGTGCTCGCGACAATCACCGGTGAAAGCTTGGGGAAAACCATTGCTTTGCGTGCTGATATGGACGCGCTTCCACTTACTGAGGACGCACCGGTTGATTTTAAATCGATGAACGGGAAAATGCACGCTTGTGGACACGATGCCCATACGGCAATACTGCTTGGCGCGGCAAAGGTGTTAAATGACCATAAGTCAGGTATAAAAGGAACCATAAAGCTGATATTTCAGCCTGGTGAGGAAGCTCCAGGCGGTGCGAAGCCGATGATCGCGGAAGGCTGTCTTAGAGATGTCGACGCAATTTTTGGGCAGCATATAGGTTGCTTGTTCGCAAATATCAAGGAATCGGGGAAAATCCTTGTTTCACATAACAGCGCAATGGCTTGCAGAGATGTGTTTAAGATCAAAATCATCGGTCGCGGCGGTCACGGCGCTTGGCCGGAAAACTGCATCGACCCGATAACGATTGCGGCACAGGTAATCAACGGTATTAATGTAATTAAGGCTCGCGAAATTGCCGCCCTTGCACCCTCTGTTATTTCTATTTGCATGGTACACGGTGGAACCGCAAACAACATTATTCCTCAGGTAGTGGAGCTTGAAGGCTCTACCCGTGCTGTTGACCAGAAAACCCGCGAGAAGATCGCCGCGAGAATCGAGCAGGTACTCAAGAGCACTTGCGAGGCGTATGGCGCAGCATATGAATTCAAATTTAGCTGGGATTACGACATAACCGTAAACAACCCCGAGATGGCCGACTTAGTAATAAAATCGGTGAAGGACTTGGGAATGGGCAATGATCTTCTGATCCAGCCAAACCCGCTTATGGGATCGGAGGACATGTCTTTCTTTCTTAACGAAGTTCCCGGGGCCTACTATTTTTTAACCTCGGTAGTGCAGCAGGACGGTCAAGTATACGGACACCACAACACAAAATTTATGCTTGACGAAAGCGTATTTTCAAAAGGTGTGGCTGTCTTCTTACAAATTACGGCTAACTATTTGGGTTTTGAGTAGACTCCGGCAGGAATGATAACGTCAAGAGCTTCTTGGATAGTTTTCAGCAGCGCAAAAAAGTTGCAATTCCATGTTTCGCAGGAATTTGAACTTTTTTTGTGTTCTTACTCAGCGTCAGTTAATGCGCAACGCTCCGAATTTTAATGGATATTGCAAATATCACCGTAATATGTGCCCGCGTAACCGCACAGTACATCAATTCCGGTTGAGAAGGAACCGAAATTTTTCGGAATGCCCGGATTGAAGCCGCCGGGATTCCGAAAAATTTGGGCTTGATTTGAACCAGAATTGCTATAATTGTCACAGAAAAATTACCGTTCGACAATTTTATTTACAGAGAAATAACGAAAAGTCTTTACAGAAGGGCATACGGCTTGCCGCTCTGTGTCTCACCACTATTTTAGAAACTCAATACAACCAACTGAAATTTTAGCTGTCTATATATGTGAGAGGAAGAAGCAGCGCAGATAAATTATATTTTAGGAGAGTGTGTAATGATATTTGAAAAGATAAGAACCATCATCGCCGGGCAAATGAGCATTGCCGAGGACAAAGTTACCATGAACACGTCCTTCGCCGACGACTTGGGCGCGGATTCTCTCGACATATTTCAGATAATATCCGAACTTGAAGAAGAGTTCAATATGGAATTTTCTAACGACGCTGCCGAGAAAGTTAGGACTGTGGCCGATGCCGTGGAGTATATTAAGAATTACGCGGGGGAGTAGCGCATTGAGAAGGTTGATTACAGAAAGCACAGAATATATGCCGGAGCGCCCGTATAGCCGTATGGGTCATTGACAGCGAAACATCCACATTAAGAGTACAATTATTGGTGAAGTGCGAGATACAGTTAATTGACTCCGGTAAAGCCGCTGAAGAAATTGTAAACATTTATTGAGGAAGAAAAAAGGTCTATTTGTATTTTTGCCGCCATGGATACTTTGGAATATTTACGTAAAGGCGGTCGTTTATCCAGAACATCAGCCTTTGACGGAACTTTGAGGAGGTTATTTATGCTACAAGGAACAACGGCGCTAATAACGGGAGCGTCAAGAGGCATAGGGAAAGCGATAGCTCTTGATATGGCGCATAGCGGAGCCAATATTGCGCTCAACTATATTGGAAATTCTGAGGAAGCGGATGCTGTGCGTACATTGATTTTAAAAGAAAATGTCCGGTGTGAAACGTATGAGTGCGATATTTCGGATTTCAACGAGTCGAAAAGAATGTCTGGCGATGTACTTAAAGATTTTTCGCGCGTTGACATTTTAGTGAATAACGCCGGTATAGCCCGCGATAATCCACTTTTAGGAATTAACGAAAAGGATTATGATGATGTTATGAATATTAATTTAAAGGGCGCTTTTAATATGATAAAACATCTTTATCCTAATTTTATGAAAAACCGCTCAGGCACAATCATCAATATAGCAAGCGTCTGTGGTCTCAGGGGCTGGGAATGGCAGGCCAACTATGCCGCTTCAAAGGGCGGGCTTATCGCGCTGACAAAAACCGTGGCAAAAGAGCTTGCAGGACGCGGGGTTACCTGTAACGCTATTGCTCCTGGGCTTATTGAAACCGATATGACCGCTAAACTGACAGGAAGCAAGAAGGATAGCTTCGTAGCCTCGATTCCCCTTCAGAGGGCAGGGCGGCCCGGAGATGTGTCAAAGCTTGCCGTCTTTTTAGCAGGCGCCGGGGCGTCGTATATCACAGGTGAAGTAATTAAAGTTGACGGAGGCTTGTGTATTTAATGAAAATCGGAATCCCGAGAGCTTTACTATATTATTATCATGAAGATTTATGGCTGAACTTTTTTAAAAATCTACATATTGAGACAATTGTCAGCCCTGAAACCAACAAGGACATCATTAAAAAAGGCGTAAACAATTCTATAGACGAAGGATGCTTTTCGTCTAAGATATTTATAGGTCATGTAGAGTATATGCTTGATAAATGCGACATGATTTTTGTGCCGCGTATAGAAAATTCGGCAATTCGCGAGGAATACTGCACAAGGATTTTCGGCTTGTATGATCTTGTCAGAAACACTTTTCCAAACGCCAAACTTTTACATGCGGATATAAATTATCTCTACCGCAAAAGGGAATCTAACGCTTTTTTAGAAATAGGCCAGACTTTGGGCAAAACCAAGGAAGAGTCTTTAGAGGCGTATAAGAAAGCTATGCTAACAGCCAATAATTTAAAAGAGGACAAGATATTAAAACAGGAAGCGCTGCTAAATGGTGACGGCCTAAAAATCTTGATTTTCTCACATGCGTACAACACTTTTGACGCTAGTATAGGGAAGGTTGTGACGGATTTTTTTGCGGAGAACAATATTAAAATAGCATACGCAGACTTGGTGAACGAGAAGAAAGCACGGGCGCTAACTAAGGATGCTTATGGAAACAGGATATATTGGAAAATAACTGCCGAGCTGATGGGTGGCGCAGAAACATACAAGGACCGTGTAGACGGGATTGTTCTTATTTCAACATTTCCCTGCGGGCCTGACTCTATATTCAATGAGCTGATGATAAGGATAGTAAAAGATAAGCCTATTCTGTCGCTTGTCTTTGACGATCAGGATGCCGGTGCGGGGATTCAGACGCGCCTGGAGAGCTTTGTTGACATTATTACGGCTGCGGGAAGGGGTGAGGGTAATGGCGGTTATTGAGAAAATAGCCTGTACCCCGACAATGGGGGATTATCATATACTAACTGATATGCTAATGGAAAGATGTTTGAATTATAAGACGATGCTTTGTCCCCCTATGACCAAGCGGACGCTTGAACTTGGAGCCAGACACAGTCCCGACATGATTTGCACGCCTTTCAAAATAACGCTGGGCAATTTTATAGAAGCCGCCGAGATGGGCGCAAACGTGTTTGTGATGCCCGGAGCAGGCTGTCGGCTGGGGTTTTACGATATATTGCAGCAGCAAGTTTTGTCGGATTTGGGATATGAATGTGAAATGTTTCCTCTTTTTGACTATATCCCGTCTGTAAACAGGATGTTTAAGGCGTTTAATGACGCAAATCCAGACCTAACCCGGGAGGATTTTGACGCCGTCATGGATACCGTTGTTAGAATTGCGCTAGACATGGATGAGCTTGCTGATTTTATGAGAAGGAATATTGCTTTTGAAGTGAGCAAGGGCGAGTATGAAAAGCATTATAAAGCATATTTGAATAGTGCTAAAACTGTGCAAAGCGCAGCCGAAGCGGAAAGTATCGGCGCAAAATATAAAGAAGACCAAAAAGCCATTAAGATAAACAAACCTGACAGGCCCATAAGGATCGGTGTAATCGGCGAAATATATGTTGTTGTAGAGTCGTTTTCAAATTGCAACTTAGAAAAATGGCTTGCCGAACATGGTGTAGAGATTATCCGTCCTTTTGACTTGTCGCGTATGGCAGTCGCGATTTTTACAGTGGATGAGCAAATTGAAAAAAGCGGAGGCTATGTGGACTATAACATTGGCAGTACCGCAAATGACGCGGTAGCGCAGGCTTATGAAATGATAACCGGCGGAATCGACGGAATAATTCATATAAAGCCTTCATCATGCTCCCCTGAAATAACCGCGATGACAATTTTGCAAAACATGTCGAGAGATCACGACATTCCCATCATGTATTTAACATTTGATACCGAGACAAGCGAAGCGGGGTTTCACACAAGGCTTGAGGCATTCCACGATATGATAGTTATGAAGGGGCTGAAGTAGGAATGAAAAAAGCGTACTTAGGTGTTGACATAGGCTCTATCTCTACAAAAGGCATTGTAATTAACGAAAACAACGAGATATTGGCAGACAGCTATTTATGGACTATGGGCAACCCAATTCATGCTGTTAAAAGTGTGTTGAATGAGATGTCCGATAAGCTTGATAAGAGCCATGTCGTGGTAAATGCAGGAACGACCGGTTCGGCAAGAAAACTTATAGGCGCGGCTTTGGGGGCGCGCGTTGTCAAGAATGAAATAACAGCCCATGCGATAGGCACACTCTCCGTTATCCCCGATGTGCGAACAATTATTGAAATAGGCGGACAGGATTCAAAAATAATTTTAATCAATAACGGAGTCGTTATGGATTATGCTATGAATACGCTTTGCGCCGCCGGCACGGGCTCGTTTTTGAGCAGCCAGGCAAAGCGCCTTGATTTAGAGCTTAACGATTTCGCCGAACTTGCCTTGACAAGTGCTAATCCCGCTAAAATTGCCGCAAGATGTACGGTTTTTGCTGAAAGCGACCTTGTGCATAAAGCGCAGATCGGTTATAGCAAGGCCGATATAGTGGCGGGACTTTGCCGAGCCATTGTTTTGAATTATCTGAACAATGTTGGGAAGGGAAAGCAGATTAAGTCTCCCGTGGTTTTTCAAGGCGGAGTCAGTAAAAATGCCGCGGTGGTAAAAGAGTTTGAAAATGAACTTCAAACGCCGGTTCATGTGGACCCAAACGGTCATCTAATGGGGGCTCTCGGCGCGGCTGTTTTATGTAAAGCCGAAAAGGAAGAAACAATCTTTAACTTTAACATTACTGATATCAATTTTGAGACAAAAGGGATTGAATGTACTTACTGCCCCAATAACTGTGAAATAATCTGCGTTTTAAAAAATAAAGAACTGCTTGATTCTTGGGGAAACAAATGCGAAAGGGGCATGGCGAAAGTTAATTCACAAAAAGCAGTGTAAATATGTTATGTGTAAGAACCTGTGTTCAATACCCGAAATGCTGGCCGGGAGAGGCGATTTTTCGCCAATCTAGTAAATGACGACGACGCGTACCCGAAGCGGTACGCTAGGAGGAGTTGACGACGAGTGGCGGAAAATTGACCTTCTGGACAGCGTTGAGCGGTATTGAACACAGGTTCTAAATATAGCAAAAGAACCCACTTAAAGCATAAGGCCCCTGTAAGCGTTAAGTAAAACCGGCGCCTGCATTATGATTACTTTTGCATAATACGCATACTGTTAAAGACAGCTAACAAAGATACGCCTACATCGGCAAAAACCGCTTCCCACAGTGAAGATACGCCTAATGTAGCCAAAAACAGGAACAAAAATTTGACCCCAAGCGAAACTACAATATTCTGCCAAACTACGCGTTTTGTAAAGCGGGCGATTTCTATTGCCTCTAACAATTTTCCCGGTTCATCAGTCATGAGCACAACATCAGCCGCTTCAATAGCCGCGTCCGAACCCAGGCCGCCCATTGCCACACCTACGTCCGCCATAGCCAGTACAGGCGCGTCATTAATACCGTCGCCCACAAAGGCAAGGGTCTTTTTAGGCTGCTTCTGTTTGATTAACATTTCGACTTTCTCTACTTTTTGTTGGGGCAGCAAGCCGGCGTGCATTTCGTCCAGTTTCAATTCATTTGCGATAATTTTGGCGATCTGCGGAGTGTCGCCTGTCAACATCACCGTCTTCCTAACGCCCATATTTTTTAATGAATTTACAAGTCCATAACTGTCCGGCTTTATTTTATCCGCAATCACAATACAGCCGGCAAATACTCCATCTATCGAAACGTACACTTTTGTACCGATGCTTGGAGATTCTGTAAATGTAACTCCCATTACGCCCATCAGCTTTTCGTTTCCGGCCAGAATCGTTCTGCCGTTTGCATTTACGCTGACGCCATGCCCCGCGATCTCTTCATAATGTGTTAAGCTGTCTTTATCGATTTGTCTGCCATATTCCTGTAGGATTGACACAGCGATTGGGTGGTTTGAGAAGGTTTCGGCGCAGGCTGTCGCTTCAAGCAACTCATTTTCATTGAATCCATTTGTTGGTTGTATAGCCGTGACTTTGAAAATACCTTGCGTAAGAGTGCCCGTCTTGTCGAACACCACCAAATCAAGATTCGCAAGGGCTTCTAAATAGTTGCCGCCTTTTACTAAAACTCCTTTTTTGGACGCGCCGCCAATACCGCCCATAAAGCCAAGAGGAATAGATACCACTAACGCGCAGGGACAAGATATTACAAGAAATATCAAGGCGCGGCTGACCCAGTCAATCCAATCGCCGCCAAAGAATAATGGCGGAATGATAGCAAGTAATACCGCAAAGCCTACAACCGCGGGGGTATAATACCGAGCGAATTTTGTAATAAATGTTTCAGTGGAAGCTTTTTTATTGGTCGCATTTTCTACAAGGTCGAGTATTTTTGATACTGTTGATTCACCAAATAATTGTGTTGCTTGTATAGTGAGCACGCCATTCTGATTTATACAGCCCGATAATACGGTGTCGGATACAGACGCTTTTCGCGGTACGGATTCCCCGGTCAGCGCTGTTGTGTCCAGCATGGCTTCGCCCTCAACTACAACGCCGTCTAATGGAATTTTTTCGCCGGGTTTTACTATAAACAAGTCGCCTATTTTCACGTTGTCAGGGGCAACTTTTATTACTTGTCCGTCTTTTTTCAAGTTGGCATAATCCGGGCGTATGTCCATGAGATCGCCAATCCTTTTTTTTGATTTTGCTACCGCTATTTCTTGAAAAAACTCGCCTATCTGATAAAAAAGCATAACGATTGCGGCTTCGTAATAATAGCCGATGGCGATTGCTCCAAGCGTCGCAAATCCCATAAGGAAATTTTCATCAAAAATTTGACCCTTTGCGATATTTCTAACCATACGAATAAGAACCTTACCGCCAAGCGATAAATAACAAAAAGCAAATAAGCCGAGCGAAACATAAGCGCTGCCGCGAACATCAAAAACGTACTCAAAAAGAATGCCGGTGATAAACGCGACAGCCCCGGCAGTCAGCCATAAAATTTTATACTTACTTACTGTAGCGTCTATTATCTGTTTTGCTTCGTTATTTTCTAACACTTGTATGTCCGGCTCGTATGTATGCACAATGCTTTCAATAGCTTCGCGCATATTTTTGGATTCATAGTTGACTGTTTCGATCCGTAATTTTGATGTTGCGAGGTTTACAGATACGGATTTTATGTTTTCCATTTTCTTTACCGCTCTCTCAATTTTTGCGGCGCAACCAGCACAATCTAAGCCTTGTAAAATAAATTCCTTGGCCATAGAACACCCTCCTGTTCAACTATATATTTGAACGAATATTCAATCACAATGCAAAAAACTTGTTGTCCCCTATAATGAATTAATTGAACACATATTCAAATAATGGGATAAAAAAATTACTCTGAAATATGCTCCAGGCCTTTATCAAAAATCTCTTTTGCATGACAATCTACAAGTGAATAATACACAACCTTACCTTGCTTATCAAACTTAACAAGGTTAGCAAGCCGCAATGACTTAAGTTGATGTGACACGGCTGATGTAGTCATACCTAGTAGCGCCGCTAAATCGCAAACGCACATTTCCTCGCAGGAAAGCGCCCATAAAATTTTTAAACGGGTATTGTCGGCAAACATTTTATAAAGGTTCGCAAGGTCATAGAAGCTTTTGCCTTCGGGCATAGCGGCACGAACACGAGCCACAACTTCCTCATGGATAACATCAAAATCGCAAGATGATGATTTCTTTTTCATTCCCGACATCCCTTTAAAAACATTTGAATATTTGTTCAAATATATTATATGCTAGAGCAAGCCGTTTGTCAATAGTTTTGCAGAAAGAAATTGACGATATGTATGTGCTACAATGATATGAGCCAATAAATAAAGATGTTCTTGATTCAGAATGGTGGAATAAGCTTAAAGACGAAATGCAGAACGCGGAAGTCATACGCGTATAAGATAGACTGTTGTGATTTGCCCGAAAAAAACAGCGCAGGCCAAAAAAAATTGTTGTTGAATTTGCATTAAGGTTTGTGATATAATAACTTGAGAATATATACCCAAAGCTAAGAAAAAAGATTTTCAAAGGTGTTGACAAAATTGCTGAACTGTGAACAATTTTTAGTAAGCAAGAAGATAGCTCCGTATTTTTGTCGTTTAATAAAACTGAATACCCTCTAAGATATAATAAGTGGTTGTTTCTTTGTATTTCCATGCAGAGGGCAGCCGCTTCTATACTTTTCTGATGGTAAAAGTACGGTGAGATTATTGAATAAGTTTCGGAGGTATTTTTATGAAGAACTTAAAGATTTCAAAAAAGCTTGCAGTTTGTTTCCTAATTGTAGTTCTGTTGACGATTATTCCAACTGTGGTTTCTTTGGTTTCAATGAGCAGCTTAGCAAATGAAACCGTGCATAATCAAAATACCATTACAGAGCCTCTGGACTTAATGGTAAGGTTTTCAATCTCTTATGGAAACGCGCGTTCTGCCCTGCGAGATTTGGGACACGCCGTAATATTGGAAGGCGATGTAGATAGATACATAGCCGCCTCCGAAGATGGGTTGAATTTGGCAATCCACCATTTGAGGGAGTATTATGAAATGCTTTCGGCTGATGCCAGGCGCAATCAACAAGAATATGAAGCTGTACGGAGAACTTACTTCGCAATGGTTGAATATGCGGACATCTCTTTGAATCAGCTGCTTCCGGCAATGGGGTTTGGCGGGGAGCGTAACGTGCCGGAATCGTTCGGTATTCTTCATGGTGATTTGGCTCCTCTTGACGCTGCGATAAAAGATGATATTTACTTTTTGACATCACTCAACTCGAGCAAAGGTCACGAAAGCGCGGCACGGGCAATATCTAACTTGCAGACAAGTATTATAAGCAGCGTTGCTATTCTTATTGTCATCATAATTCTTGTGCTTCTCCTCGCTGTCTATGTTTCCGGTACAATAACCAAGCCAATCGGCAAAGTTGTTGCTGTAGTAAGTGATTTGGCTAAGGGCAACATGAATATGAACATTGATAGAGCGAACGTCTCAAAAGACGAGATTGGTATGTTGATCAACGATATTTACAGCCTTGTTGATGTCATAAAAAATATAGTGGATGATTTAGACAAAATGGAGCATGAGTTTAACGTAGCCGGGGACTTCGAGTATAGGGTTGACGTTAATAAATATCAAAACTCCTTTAGGGAAATGATTGAAAAGGTACACGCAATAATAGATGACCAAACGAAAGATATTGTTGGGGTGCTGGGCGTTATAAATCAAATAGGCGATGGGGATTTTAATATTACCATTAACGATATGCCCGGGAAAAAAGCAGTAATGCCGCAGATGCTCCGCACCGTTACCGATAACCTGAAAGGCGTCAGCGCCGAGGTAAAAGAAATGATTGAAGCGGCAGTGGGCAAAGGCGATTTAAATTTCCGAATTGATGTGGATCAATATAGGGGTGATTGGCGCGAAATTATGATTGGGCTTAACGGTATTGTAAAAGCTGTGGATGAACCAATTAGAGTGCTTAAGACATCTCTCGATGAAATGAAAGCCGGTAGTTTTGAATTAGCTAAACTAGATAAAAAGCTTGTTGAGATGGGACTTGAACCTGATGCAAAAAAGTATAGGGGTATATTTAAGGACAGTATACTTGCTATAGATGATTCTATGGTAGAAATATATTCCTATATAAATGAACTGGATGAAGTGCTGGCTCAAATATCAGGTGGTAACTTACGCAGTAAAATTGAGCGGGAATATGTGGGTGATTTTGCTACCATTAAAAATTCAATAAACAATATCAACAGCACGCTTTACAAAACCATGTCGGAAATCTCAGCGGCATCCGAACAAGTGCTGTCAGGAGCGCAGCAAATTTCCAACAATGCAGCCAATTTATCAAACGGCGCGCAGGAACAAGCGAACTCTGTACAAGAACTCAATAATACTATAGACATGATTAACCAACAGACCAAACAAAATGCGGACAACGCGTTGACCGCTAACGAGCTTTCCAATAAGTCCACCGCCAATGCCCAAGATGGCAACAGCGCGATGAAGCAGATGGTGGAAGCAATGATGCAGATCAAGGAATCGTCCAACAATATATCTAAGATTGTAAAGACTATTCAAGACATAGCGTTTCAAACAAATCTGCTTGCGCTGAACGCTTCTGTCGAAGCGGCAAGGGCGGGCGAACATGGAAAAGGGTTTAGTGTTGTAGCTGATGAAGTGCGCAGCCTTGCGGGGCGAAGTCAAACAGCCGCTTCCGAAACAACCAGCCTTATCCAAGACTCTATCAGCCGTGTAGAATCCGGCTCAGCCATTGCGGAAACAACAGCCGACTCATTGAACGCCATTGTCGCAAGCGCCAATGAAGTATTGGAGATTATAAGCAGAATTTCAACCGCGTCAAAAGAGCAGGCGGAAGCGATTGCGAATGTCAGCGACGGGCTTGCGCAAATATCAAAAGTGGTACAGAACAATTCGACTGTTTCAGAAGAAACGGCGGCGGCGTCGGAGGAATTAAGCTCACAAGCCGAAGTGCTGCGGAAGTTAGTAGCGTTTTTCAAATTATAATTAGTAATCTCATATCAAAACACTGCACCCGAAGGGCATTACAAGCTCTTCGGGTTTTTAAATTATTAGGAGGTTTATTGTGCTGAGAATTTGGCCTGAAGAACATGGAAACGAGACGGCTTCACATTTGCAGGAGGGCCGCCTCGTTTCCGAAAGGTGTCATTCCGCTTCAGTTAGAGTGAATTCAATCTTTATTCCTTCACCGTATCCAGCTTAGCTAAGAGCACGGATTCAAGCCTTGCCACTGCTCCAACCAGCTTGGTTCCCGCCGTATTTTATGCAAACAAATCCTCTGTAGTTACACTTTCCAATATCATCAATCATGTTTATGTAATTCGAGCAATTGGGTAACGGAAGTCTTGCCAAAATTAGGAGCGTATTTAAACGTAATATTAAAATCTTGTGTATAGTTTGTTGCTGACGTTGAGCGTTCGTAATAGTTGCCCACGTCAGCCGCACTTATAAAATAGCCAAGTACAGTGTGGAAATTGCTCTTGTAATTATACGTTATAGAGTAGTACAATGATATATTAATAGGCTGACGCTGATGGATTGTATGACATCACGGCAAGCAGCGGAAAAAATGGGGCGTTATTTTGCGCCGGTGTACAGCAATATTTGAGAGATGAAAGATACCCGTGTCACCACCGGGGATGGGTCGGTTACAGGTACAAGAAGAAATGGAACGAGGGCGAATCGTGAATCAAGCATTATCCCGAAAAATCAAAAAATATCCCCCATTTGCCGCCCTGCTCATTATATTACTCGTGTCCTACTGGCTGTGGGTCAATTTGCCGGAAGATCATTATATTTCGGTATACAGCCATAACAGCATCTGGGATTTGAGGGAGTTTAACTTTGAAAATGCCGTCGCCAGCATCCACGGGCGAGTGGATTATATTCCGGCCCCCTTTCTTTCGCCGGAAAAATTTGCCGCCAGAGAAGATGAAATTTCCCGCATCTACCCGGGCAGCCGAGAAAACCCGGCAACCGTCCGCATACGATTTGTCATGCCGGAAGATGTATACTATGTCATTACCCGCATCAGCACAGGGTACGCAGACCGGATGTATGTAAACGGCCGATGGATACATGACGTGGGGAACCCGGATGATTATGCCGATGCTACATTGTATTCCACTATTTTCACTTTTGCGGCGCGGCCTGTAAACGGTGTGATTGAAATTTTGCACCAGCAATCTAACTTCACTTACCATGTGCGCGGCGTATATCAAGGTGGTTCGTTGGACATTTATGAAGGGAATGATTACTGGCGAACTGCATATACCACCAACATCCTGCTCGGTCTTTATTTGGCTATTGCCATGATTTCTCTACTCATGTACCTGTTTTTGAACAACTATCGCCCAGCTTTATACCTTGCCCTTTTGTGCATTGCGTGGTTTGTGTTTACAGGCGCCATGGGTTCCAGGGCGTTTATTACCATTGCTCCATGGTACTTGGATTCGCTGCGTATACGTTTGACATTCACCGTCACACCCGTAACAACCATCCTGGGCGTCGCCATCTTGCGCGATTTGTTTCCCAATATGCTGCATCGGTATTTTATACGCGGGGTAATCGCTGTTATGGCGGCATGGACTGTCTATTTTATTTTTGCCGACATTGCTTTTATATTGAGTGTTGCCCTATGGGTGTGCATGGGCATGGCAGGCGCAGGCGCCATATATGTACTAATCATCGTGGCTTTGAACTTCCGCAGGTTGAACCACCCTCAGATCATGTTTGCTCTAGGGGAAGCGGTAATGATTTATGCTGCCGTGCGAGATATTGTATTCAACATTCCTATGGCTGTCGGCAGACAAGTCCTGCTGATTCCTCCGTTTGACGGGACGTTTTTTTTACGCATCGGTGTTATTATAGCTATATTTTGTCAATTTGCCGCTGTTTTTATGGCTGCTATGCGGGAAATGGAAAGAGCCAAAGAAGATGAACGGCGTCTTGCTGCCGACAATGCCGCCCTTGATAACTTATCCCGCATCAAAACCGAGTTTTTGACAAATTTAAGCCATGATATTAAAACCCCGCTGGCAGTTGTTTTAGGGGATATCCAAAGGATAGGCAGAGAGACCCGAAAACAAGGCTTGGAAAATGAAAGAATCAGCCAGTCCATCAGCCGAGCGCAGGAGGAAATTATGCGCATGGCTCGTTTGACTGAAAGAGCAATAAAAATGGCCGCCTTGCAGGAAAGCAACGAGAAAATGGATATGTTTGATATCGAATCTATTTTCGTAACAGGTGCGGAAGGGTATCGCAGCATTATCGAAAAACAGAGCAATACGCTAATCATTAACGCGGAAAATAATCTGCCTCAAATATACGGCAACGCTGACCAATTGATAGGAGTACTGTCGAACTTATTAACCAATGCCAACAAACATACAAAGAATGGCGAGATCGTTGTAAATATAAAAATGGAGAAATCACCAGGAGAAGCAAATGAGCGGTATATATCAGTCGCGGTCATGGATAATGGTGCAGGTATAGCGCCTGAAATTATGCCCCATGTTTTTGAGCGCGGCATGTCAGGCTCGGGCAGCACAGGCATGGGCCTGGCTATATGCAAAAATATTGTTGAATCTCACGGCGGGAAAATAAGAATTGAAAGCGAGCCCGGCAAAGGTACGACGGTCACATTCACGGTGCAATTATATAAATAAAGAAAGGTTGGCTGGGAACGATGTATGACATCCTTCTTGTTGAAGACAACGAGGCCATACAGCAAATCAATAAAGAACTGTTTGAGGGGGAAGGCGGCTACAATGTACGGCTTGCCATGAATATTGCCGAGGCAAGGGACAGCATTACAGAATCCGAACCCAGCCTTATCGTACTTGACATAATGCTGCCGGACGGGAATGGGCTGGACTTTCTCAGGGAGATCAGGCGGCAAGGCTTGGATATTCCTATACTGCTGCTTACCGCCCTGGCGGAATCCGACGACGAAGTAAGAGGCATAAGAGAGGGCGGAGATGATTATATTGCGAAGCCTTATGACAGCGAAGTTCTTTTGGTACGTATAGGTAATCTTTTAAACCGGCGACAAAAAGCTAATGAGCGGGTCAAGGAAGCTGTAACGCAGGTCAAAGCCGCCGCCGATATTGTGGAATACGGCCCGTTGACCATCAACAACATAACACAGAGAGTAAGCCTTAATGGTGAAGATGTGAACCTGGGGCCTAAGGAATTTTTACTGCTCAATTATTTTCTCAAAAATACCGACAAGAAACTGACAGCGGAAGAGCTTTATGAGGCTGTGTGGGGTCTGGACGCCAACAGTTCTGTCGATGTAGTGAGGGTACGCATTAAAGACCTCCGAAAAAAATTGAAAATGGATGACGAGGTTGCGGTTATCATAGAAACGGAAGAGCGGAAATATTATGTGTGCAGATTATGTGCTGGGGACGGTATATTGTAAAAGGGATTGATTAAAGCACTACATCAATATACCGCAACTTCATTATGATTAGGCGGCGAATAAAACTTTTGTAATATGACGTGCTGTTGTCATATTAATTATGGTATACTTGGGATACTGAAAGAAAAAATTAACTCGCAGGAGGAATTACAAAATGGAAAACAACCAATTTTGCCAAAGATGTGGTATGCCTATGGAAAAGCCGGAGGATTTCGGAACTAACGCTGACGGAAGCAAGAATAAGGACTATTGCTGCTATTGCTATGAAAATGGAGCTTTTTTCTATCCTGAAGCGACTATGGAGCAAGTAATTGAAGGCTGTATACCTCATGTGGTTCCAGATGTTTTTGCGGATGAAGCTGCGGCAAGGGCGGCCATGAGCGAACATTTTCCCACTCTTAAATGTTGGAAGAAAACAGGAATGATTATATCGTTCAGGCTGAAAGAGGGGGTATCTGCGGATGATTTCTTAGCGGCGTCTGATAAAATCCAAGAAAACTATATCTCCAAATGCAAAGGTTTCATAACCAGGCAACTTATGACAATTGACGGATTATGGACGGACTGGGTTATTTGGGAGACTTTACCCGATGCCGAAAATTCAATGAGAAAGTCCGAAGAAAACGATTCGGCTAAAGCGTTTACTGCGTTAATAGATGAAGTCATAGAGCATCAGCTTTATCCCCTTGAGAGAAGTTACTAGTATAGGTGGTAAGTGTATTCTCTGGTTATCTTGACGCCTAAAACATGAACATATGGTATTTTTAACGGCTTCGGTAACGATTTTGTTATCGAAGCCTTTTTGACGTTTGGGATTGCTATAGTTATCTTGCTTGCGTGTGGGTTCACCGTCGGTATCGACTAAGCGAATCGAAAGAGGTGCTGCAATGAATAATAACGGGATCATCTTGTTAGTAGATAACGACCTATGCTTAAATAATGAAACACAAAATGAATTTTACAAACGGGATTACACGGTATTAACTGCAACATCCTATAGTGAGGCCCGTGCTATACTGAAGGAAGCTGACCCGGATGTTATCATAATGGAGGCAATTCTCCCGGATGGGGACGGATTTGACTTCTTTAAGGAAATCAGCGGTTGCACTACAGCAAGCATAGTGATCCTGACATCCAAATCTGATAGGAGCGATGTAATCAGGGGAATAAAAATGGGGTGCGAAGAGTATATCAAAAAACCTTTTCGCAAAGATGTGATGATAGCACGGATAGAAGCCTTAATACAGTGGCGCAAAAGATGGCGCGCTTAGTTGATGATAAGGAAAGGTTTACGTTCCAAGCATAAGATGGAATGATATAAAACGAAAACACAAAATTAAAAAATCAAAGAAATTCAAAACACTACCCTTGGGGAGTTCTATTTTTTGTCGAAATGGAGTTTAATAAGTATAAGTTGATGGGGGTAATTATCAGGATATCATTTAGTCCTAAGCGCTTCTATTGAGGACGCCGGAGCGGGTGAGCACGGCAAGGGGTTTTCCGTTGAAGCCGATTTTGTAAGCGAGAACCTTTTAAGTCATGCGGTTACGCTCATGACGTTGGTGGGGAGGTTTAAAATCAAAATAATAAGCGAGGTATTACAACGTGGAATTTATAAAGGTTCTGGTAACAAATATGTTATCGAAGTCTTTTTGGGATCCGTGACTGTTATAATTAAATAGAATTGAATAATGGTTTACTCGCCAAGGAGATTGTCGGTATGTGGATAGCATAAATAAAATGCACGACGACAGCCGGATGCTCCGGTGGGTGACCGCGGCTTATACCGGCTTGATACTGAACTGAGAACAACTTGAAAAGAGGTGGGATTTAATATGCTTGACCATATGACTAAACGAAAACCTCAAAATGATGCGGACGTCCGTACACAGATTGAGGCCTTGGCTGAAATGGCATCACAAGGTGATAAAAAAGCGCTTTGTGGTTTGATAGAAAAAATTTCAAAAAGCGTTCTATTTCAACTTACATATCTTCTAAATGATAAATCGAGCGTTGAGGACGTATCACAGAATGTACTGCTCCGCGTATGTGAAAACATCTGCGGTTTGCGCAAGCCTAAGGCATTTAAGGGGTGGCTTGCCCGTATTATAATCAACGAAAATAACCGCTACTTGGCTAAGAACTTAAGGCTGGGCGGCTCATTGAACATTGACGATTATACGGATAGCATGGAAGATGGGCGCTCTCTTCCTCATGAACGCGTTGAAAACAATGAGCTACACAAGACAGTGATTGAAATTATATCGGGTTTGCCTGAGCGTCAGAGGGAAGCTGTTATTCTTCACTATTATAATGACCTGAGCGTAACGGAAGTTGCCAAACTCATGAATATTACGCCGCAGACCGTTTCAAAGAACTTGTCGATAGCAAGGGAAAAGCTGTATTCAATAATAATACGAATATGACGATGGTTGTATAATTGTAGATATCGCTTGCCTTCCTAATTATTTCATAACTCAAAGAGTTATTTGTAAAACCAAATGCCGCTACTTCATTATAATATGTCGCTGCCATGGGACTTTTATCATATACAATCAAAATTTTTAATAACCTATCGTAAGAATAGGTCTGTACCTTGATTTTGACTTTCAATATGGCCATTGCATAAATAAGTTGTGTATAATAATGCCGAAACTAATTGAATTAGTTATAGAAGCATGATATAATGTAAGATAAGTATGGATATTGGGCTATATAATGGCAAGAGCTTACAGACCTGTCTTGATAGGTTTTATTTACGTACCAATCGCTGGAAGCAGCAAGGTCAGTTGATTACGATTAAAGCTTAATAGTCATAGAGTAATAAAACTAAGGAGGATTATTTATGAGCGGCGATTCAGAAAAAAGGGCAGTATTAATGCACGTCAGAAAGTTCTTAGGCAAAGTTAAGATGGAGTACAACACACAATTTCACGTTGTTTTATATACTTCCTTTGGAAAACTTGTTTGTGATATAGAACCATTTGCACAAGAAAGCTCGGCTCTTAGATTTACCGACGATCCAACAGTGTTTACTTTGGACGCTTCAGCTATTTTTGATGGGAAAAGCTAGTTGAATACAAATTTAATAAACATAAAAAACGTTATTGCCTATAATAATTCAGGTGAAGAATTTATGCGAACAGAGCAAATGATTCTATTCGCCGATCAAATACTTGGCTTTAGCCTTGTAAATAAGAAAATGTAAATAGTTGCGATTGTTGAAAAATATTTAAGAATTTTATTGTGATAATAAAACAAGCCCGTCTTAGTAATTGTATTTCATGACCTGCAATGATGTGTAGTAAATTAAACATACGATGCTTGCTATCGGTTGTCGGCTTGCGATAGTGAAAAGAGGAGAAGTTTATGAAAATACGTGAAGTAAAAAGAATTGTAAAGGGTCATCCAACGATAGACGGTGCAGGGGTTAAACTGATCCGTGTATTTAGTCCCAGCGATGTTTATGATATTGATCCGTTCCTAATGTTTGACGCTTTCGGCTCAGAAAATTCAGAGGATTATATTAAAGGCTTCCCTATGCACCCGCATAGGGGGATCGAGACAATTACGTATCTTTTGGAGGGCAGGGTCGATCATATGGATAGTCTTGGGAACAGTGGTACACTGCTGGACGGAGACTTGCAGTGGATGACGGCGGGAAGTGGAATTCTGCACGAAGAAATGCCAAAGGAAACAAAGAGACTTGACGGATTGCAGTTTTGGCTAAACCTGCCTCAAAAGGATAAAATGGCGCCGCCTAACTATTTTCCAATCACTCCCGACATGGTGAAGGACATTGATATTGATAACGGCAGAATCAAACTGATTTCGGGGGAATATTTGGGAGTGAGCGGAGTCAGCCCAAAGTATGTTAAAGCAACTATGATGGATGTGAGCATAGATGCCGGCTCTCAATATGATATACCAATCCCCCGTGAGCACAACACATTCGTGTATGTGTTGGAGGGGGCGGCTTGCTTTGGAGAGGAACGTACGCAAGTCGAAAAACATTCCGCCGCGATCTTCTCAGATGGTAACGTAATCCGTAGCTACACCTCAGAGTTAGGAGTGCGCTTTGTGTTGCTTGCCGGAAAGCCCCTTCAAGAACCCATTGCGTGGGGAGGGCCTATCGTTATGAATACCAATGAAGAAATTCAAACGGCGTTTAATGAGTTGGCGCAAGGCAATTTTATAAAGTAGAATTGGAGCTTATCCAATAATGGTAACGAAACAGATTTTTATTGGATAGGATCTAAATAATTTGGGCATCCCCAAAATAATAAAGAAAAGGTGGTTAATTATGAAAATTACTTTCAAAGGGAATCCGCTTACTTTATCCGGGAGCACACTTAATATTGGTGACGTAATTAAAGATTTCACTGTGACTAAAAATGATTTAAGTCCACTTGCATTGGCAGATACGAAAGGTGTAAGGATATTTTTGAGCGTTCCATCCCTGGACACGCCCGTTTGTGACATGGAAGTGCGCAAGTTTAACGAAAAGGCTGCAGATATCAGTGGTGTAACCATTTATGTAGTTTCTATGGACTTGCCTTTTGCACAGGCAAGATGGTGCGGCGGAGCCGGTATTAATAACTTGGTCGCTGTTTCCGATTATAAGAACGCCTCATTTGCTAAAGCCACAGGCACTTACATTGAGGAGCTTTCCCTTTTGACGCGCGCCGCCTTTGTAGTAAATGCCGAAGGTGTAGTCACTCATGTTGAATATGTGGAAGAAGTAACATCAGAGCCTAATTATGAAGCAATTCTGGAAGCCGCAAAAAAAGCGTAAAATTGGCTTTAAGCTTGATGCAGTTTATGTATAAATCTTAGGATATTTATGTTCTTCGATGTTTTGGAAGCAACGACGTTCGGCGAATAAATGTCCGTAAAGATAGCGTTTGATAATTTTGCGACCAGTATGGCATAAGGCTTTGCGGGTGTATTATGTATCTCATGCTCCGGCCTATATCACCAGCAAAGCCATTGTGCCAAACCGCAAGTCATTATAGTAAATAGCCGTTTTCCTTGTTCGCTATTTGTAAAATTTTAAGAGATAATACAATTCGTGATATCCTCATGCGACAAGCCTATATCAAGGCGGCTACACTTCTCCA
>Ga0131853_10000689_pt1 | contig 60987 bp, 42 predicted proteins | sample TergutLab28metaG_FD_92764 | JGI IMG/M metagenome (GOLD analysis project Ga0131853, IMG submission 92764) | Labiotermes labralis P1 segment gut microbial communities from Petit-Saut dam, French Guiana - Lab288 P1 (version 2) (version 2) | ecosystem: Host-associated > Arthropoda: Insects >...
ACTCCATCTCGGTTATATATCTGTTTTCTGCAAGGACTCAGTCCGTACCGTGCAGTAAACACTCTCCATCTCGGTTATATATCTGTTTTCTGCAAGGACTCAGTTCGTACCGCGCAGTAAACACTCTCCATCTCGGTTATATAAAACCAGTCTGTTAATTTTATACAAGCCAAAGTCGCTGTTTGTTCCGAGATACATACAAAACACATACAGTGTGAGCAGCGTTTAGAATTTTTTAATATTAAACCTGGCGGTACGTATAGCAACAACTAGACTTTAAGAGGTTAAAAAAGCGTTGTTCGTATACACGTCATGAAGGCGTGTAGAGGGAGTAGGAGTAGCTCCACCCATTCTTAACTTCGGCAGTATAAGGAGGTGAGTGGTCAGCTTCACACTCCGGGCGCTGTACTCCCGCGTAACGAACGCCTGGTAACCATTAAATAGGAGGCTGAGTGGACCCCAGAGTCGGCCGGGATGATTGGCTGAAGATAAACTCTCTTGCCTCTACCGGGATTCGAACGCAGGATTTTCCAGCCCTTGGCGTAGTTACTGTGCCGACTACCCTATTGCGGCTTCTGGACAACAGGGTGCAGTGGGGAATGTTTGGACCCAAGGCGGACGAAGAAACGGGTGGTTGGAGAATGGTGCGCGTTGAGGAGTTTCCATGACTTCTATTGCTTGACGGTTATTATTCGGGTGTTCTTATCAAGAGTGATGGGGCATCTGCTTCGAGGTACGTTTTGTCACTGTACTCTTACATACCTGTACGTAGTTTTGCTTCCGAGTTATTCAGACAAATGTTTGTACACATTCTTAAGGTATTCTGTCCGTGCTACATGACCAGCCTCTCTTATCCTCCACAGTTCCATCCCTGTTATTATATTCTCGAAAGATTACCGGTCGTGCAGCTCTCCAGCCTTTTGTTATTTCCACTGAGATCCAAAGATTTTCCTCTGCACTCTGTTGTATGACCTCCACGATAATTTTTTCCCTTTAACGTGAAGGACTAATAACATAAACAGCCAACTAGATGCAACAATGATGATTTTATTAACAATTTCAATCAGTTCAACATGTTTCGGGCGATAATTTCGCCCATCCTCAGGAGCACTAGACTGTGTTTACAGCTTGTGGTATAAAGCACCGACGATGCTGCCTGCTGGTCACTAGTTCCATCTCATCCTGGTCACCAGCAGGCAGCATCGTCGGTGCATTATACCACAAGCTGTAAACACAGTCTAGTGCTCCTAAGAATGGGCGAAATTATCGCCCGAAACATGTCGAGCTGATTGAAATAGTTAATAAAATTATCATTGTTGCATCTAGTCGGTTGTTTGTGTTATTATATCAATGGTGCACAGTCACACAAAAATCAAGTGAAGGACTAAGTTTGATACCCATACGAAACACAAGTACATGGTGTCTCTGCGGTGGTAGTTTAGATAATGGACAGTGCCTATCCCTGCTTATGGTTCTGCAGTTTACCTATTTTCTCTCCGGCAACTTGGTGTATTTTTTTAATTGCATATTTTCGGTAGCAGGACATTCCCATGGTTTGTACTTCCAAGTATCTGAGTGCGACAAATTGTGTTTCTAAATAAACATGGCAATACAGGTCTGTGCCAGAAGCAGCTTGCATTTCCGGCAAGGACTGAATGCCAGTGTTGTCGTAGAGGTGGACCTGGCAATGCAGTAATGCCTCTCAGGGACTACATCAGGCGGGGTTATTAGCAGATTTGTACTGATATAAAAAGAAGGCCAAGTTCTTTGCAACACATCTGTGTCCGGCGCATTTTGCAAATCTGTTGCTTTTTTTAAACCATGGGTTAGTATTAAATCCGAGTCGATTTTAAAGTTAACATTAGAGGTATGGTGTAACCTTAATAATGTTTTGTTCAGTTTGAAGGGTACAATTCAGCAGCAGGGAAACAGTCTGCAAAAGGTTTGAGGTGTGTCATCCCCGTTGGGTGTTTAAACTATAAGGTGAGGCAAATTCAGTCAGAAACACAACAATAAATATATGGCTAAATGATGGTGTTTATTGGCAATGGAAAGCTACATGTTTCGGCCTATAGCGGCCATCTTCAGGTTTTGGTAACTTTCTTGCTATAAGATTTATATAGCATATTATATATAACTCTTGTAGCAAGAAAGTTGTCAAAACCTGCAGATGGCCGCTATAGGCCGAAACATGTAATTTTCTATCGATTTTAAACACCATCATATAGCCATATATTCATAGTTGTGTTTTTGACTGAATTTACCTCATCTTCTACTGCAAAAATTTGTCTTTTGTGGCATTTTATGATTTTTTGGGGGAGGTATTCATTTCCGTGCATTGCGTAACAGCTTATGATACAATAGCAAAAAAAATAGCACACTATAGCTATATATATAATTGTACAATCAAATTTTAAAACCTCAACATGTTCCGGTTCCCTAAAAATCATATTCAGGGAGAAGACATCAATAAAGTATGTACAAGGGAAGAATAATATTAAAATAGTAGTTTAGCGGAGACAGAAGTTGGCAGTGCCCAAGACTAAGGGATTCTTAAAAATAAGAAATTTATATCAATAAATCAGCTGAAATTACAAAGGCCCCTGTAAAATATCCTGCTATCTAGGAGCTAGCCGGTTACGTAATATATTATCAGTATTATATATTCTTATATATTAATATGGGGACCGCGGTAGCACAGTGGTTAAGGTTCTGTGCTACAAATCGGAAGGTCGCTGGTTTGATCCCAGCCGGTGTTATTGGAATTTTTCACTGACATAAAATCCTTCCGATCGCACTATGGCCCTGGGGTTGACTCAACCTCTAACAGAATGAGTACCAGGAGCATTTCCTGGGGGTAAAGGCGGCCGGTGCTTAAGGCTTACAACCTGACCACCATCCTGTGCCGTTGTCACGAAATCTGGGAACCTTAACTTCCTGGAACCCTCTGGGCCACTCCAGGCCCGTAACGGGACTGCTTTTTTTTTTTTTAAATATATTAATATATTGTTATATATTAATATATTGTTATATATTAATATAGTCGAGACATGTAAAGAGCGTACTTGTGAAGAATAGTTGTGTGTAGTGGTATTGTGGAGTATAAGTGGACCCAAGACTCCCTTTCGTCTACACCATGCCCATTTATGCTGCCAATCCTCTTGTGACAGCAGAAGGAAGTTGGCATGAAAGCAGTCTTCATACTGTACAAGAATTTCCCTTAGAAGATCTGGCAGCGCTGTTTGTTTGTCGTTCCAGATTCACACAAATTAAATGATCACCATTGAATAATAAAGGAACGTGTTTTTCATGTGCACCTGTTACTCGTTTTTCGGTTGTTAAGTGCTGGTATTCTTTCCATGAATGTCTGATAATATAAAATATGTTTTCGGTATAAACTCGTCCCTTAGCAGTGTTTCTAGCAAGTCAGGTTACGACGCGCCGCGTTATACGGGTTTTTTTTAGTGACACTTTAATTTTATTTTTGGCTAGAAATTTTTTAAGACACACTTAAGTTAGTTTCTGATGCCTAGTGCCTGTATTTTGATAGTGCCCGTTCGTTATGATTATGTATACGTTTCTTATTCGTATGAATAATTGGCTATTGTTTCGCGGGCTGTAGTTGGGTATGTGTTTGTTTTGTTTGAATTTTGTGTGTTTATATGTATGGAACATTTTAAGATCTACGACGTTAGAGGATTTTATGACCGGATGTTGTCTACCTATGTGGGTGTACAGACCAAACATCTCTCGCTCTTTAATATCACCGTCCCAAAAGACTGGGGCATATGATTAGCGTTTATTTTTCTTTTAACTCAGGCATGAGTCACTGAACCAAGGAAAGACGTGGATTGTGTTCACAGGTGTCAGCTACTGAGGAATTACTGCATAGAGCAGGCAGATAATTATCTGTACGGACTACAGAAGTAAAAAATATTCCCGGCAATTTTTTTCTTTCTTCTTTCCTTAATGTGTCAGGCGGAGCAAAACGAGAGGTAAACTGAAATGTGATTTAGAGGTGAACTTGTCGTCATCGAGAAATGTCTGTGGTCCCTGGAATACAGATGTTATTGATAAAGACATCTCTTGCAGCGGAAATTGCGGCACACTGATCAGAGCAGTGAGTAGCAGTACAGCTGGGCTGGACCGTTAGAAAGAACTACTCACAGTTTCTGGACACACCAAACAGACAGTCAGAGTAGATCTTTCAAAACAGCCGAACCCAGTTTTTTTTCATGAGGATGGAAGCAGTTCCATTAACCGAAACATGTTATATTTATTTGTTTTCTTACGTCACCCGATGGAGATAAGTCTATAGGCCAAAATAGTTTTCAATGTAATCACGCATTTCATGTTCTTCTAATAAAATGTAAAGTTCACCCAACTGGCCATGAAGGCCCAGATGGGGAGTAGAGGCATATCTCTACTCTTTCTTTAACCTCGGCGCTAGCTGGGGGGTGGGTGGTCAACTCTACACCCAGACCGCTTTACTCTCGGGAAAGAGCCGCTACCCATTGTACAGCAGGCTGGGTGGTCCTTTGGGCCCATCTCGCCGGGTGCGAAAAATCTTTCCCTGAACGGGATTCGATCTCCGTATCGTCTAGCTAGTCGTTATACCGACTACGCTGTTCAGGTCCGTGGTTTTCCCAATAACAGCGATTCTTTTCCTAAGCAGCCCTGTACAGTAGCATTATGTTTGCTGTGCGGTTGGAACTGAATTCTTGCATGTTATTTAGCTGGAGCACCGCGCAGACCCGCTTTCTTTCGCGGGTCAGACATAATGAGATTTACTGTGGACTAAGTGGCGCTGGGATCGATTTTTCTCTGAGTACTTCTCTTTTCCCCAGTCAGTATCATTCCACCAGTGCTCCATAGTCGTGTTCATCTTTACGCTACTTTTACCAGAAGAACAAGTAGAATAAGTCCATGATTTCAAGCGAAATCAGTACTTTTTCTTAAATCGGCAGCTTGAAAAAATAGTACTACATTGCTTTCTGTGAAAGGATTACGGTGAATTCTTGGCTGGGTGCATGGCGTTTAGCTTTTCAAGGGATGATCTATATCATGGAGGTAATGGGTAAAAAGTAAGGCTTCAGAAAACTTTAAATCAAAGAAAGTAACGAGGATAATAAGCGGCGTAGCTGTTGGAAGGGGTTAAAGTAACGGATTTGAAGAGTCGCGGGTTCGGCTCGGAATCGGTTTTGTTAAAACCCGCACAGGACTTGGTCGCCGCCCCCGGTATGGCACGAGCCCAACTCAACATTCCAAGACGACGCGCGTCGCGCGCACACCCTAGCGTCGTTCCGGACATACCCGAGCGTGAGGTCTTAACAGGGGAGCATAACCGTTCTGTCGTCGCCAAGGAGTAAGAGACTGGGAGGTGGCGGGTCGGGCGCTGAGGAAGATGCGAGAAGCTCACGGCTTCGTACCGGTGCTGCATACGACGACCACGACCGTACTGGACGCACGCTCGCTCGCTCGCATTCAGTTCTACGCTCGACGACACAAGCGATAGTGTCGACAAGTAGCAGGCAGGGTGAATAAGAGAAGAGAGAGGAAAAAAAGAGAGAGAGAGAAATAGAGAGAGAGAGAGAGAAGAATTTAAACGAACTTTGCACAGAAGATTCAAAACTAGAAAACTTTTTAGAAGCAAAAGAAGCTCGTGGACGAATCCTGTCAATACCGAACAATATACAACGAATTTACTGAAAGAAGGGGGCCATCAAGATACCATTAGAAGTAGTTTTATGTTTGTATCGTCGCCATCTGAATGTGGGGTGTCAGGAGGACAGTCAGCTGATGCAGAAGAGGTGTGTGCGCTACGCCCCTACGAAGCGGCATCCGTTGCAGCTGCAGATGGTCGACTGGATGTCACATCATAATTAATAGCGCAAGTGTTTCCTGTGCACAACCGAACTGCTGTTTCATGCAGCTGTTCGCTTAGGGTAAAATAAAATACGTTTTGAAACATTTCCGCCCCAAATTTGTTAGTTCCAGCTTTGGAACTTTCCATTTTTTTATATTCCAAATGTATAAAAATAATGTGGAAAGTTGTGTGGTAGAATTCCGAAGATGGGCTCATGTTCAGACGTCGAGTGGTTAAATTGACAATGACAGTGGGGTTATTGTGGAAATGTTCGTTTCGCCTTTTGAATAGCGGACGACTAGAGAAACTGTCACCGTTTCATCTGTGTAATCAGAACTGACGCGTGCTGGTGTGTGTGTATGACACGAAATCGTGCTCTGTGATTCTGTTGGTATTTGGGAGCAGTAATTACTTCTGACTTGGTTGCTGGAGAAGGGAATTCATAATGACGAGATCTGGTGTTGAAGTGACTGGATCGGTTAGTACTGCCGCACACGATCGTAAGGACGGTACTGCGTTACCCCTTCTGCCACCCCCACGTGCTCCAAGAGGCGACGTCCAGTCTAAAACATCTCTACATCTCTTACAAGATCCGTTTCCCTTGAATTCAGAAACTGATGAAGGAAGAAATCAATTCAGAAAGTAAGGATTCCAGCATGAAGCTGCCATTCCCATCGTGCATGCTGCGTGGCTGCAGCATCACTTCTGTAGCCATCGTTTCCCTTATCAGCATCTGCTTCTTTCCATCCGTATGGTTGAAACTTGGAATTTGACTGGAGCTGTGTGTTTTCTATAGGACGTCATTGAAGTTTAGAAACTTGCGCCGTGGGCGGAGACTGGTGATTTATATGGTGATTGTGGCCGGTGTTGGGAGATAGCGATTGTGTAAATTGTAATGATAGAATGATGAAAGAAGTGATAGTTGTAATGCTTCGTGGTGGCTGCTAAATTTGCCGCTGCCATTCGCCGTTTCGTCAACTTGTTCGGCTCGCCAGGATGCCCGTGAGCACCGGAGCCGGCTCCTCCAACGCCGACCGCGCCAAACGTTGCAAGCACTGTGAAGGTAAGATCAGGATTTGTCGCATATCTGTCAGCTTTACGGATTTTCACGCTTTCACAGCGGTTAGTTGGTAATGTCGATCTTGTTTCTGATTGATAAGCCCTACCCACATTAGGCGGTATTGTCGACTTTTGGGTGGTTACCTGAATGTACACAACAGTACCGCAGTATCGCCTGCACCTGACGGCGAATTTGTATTTGAAAATAAAGACTAAGGATATCCGAAGTGCTGTCTGTACGGCGAGTGTGCGTAGACCTTCTTCGGCGTGATTCCTTGATGTCTTACCGATATTTATTTGTTTAAGATATCCTGGTTAAATTCCGATAATATATGGCATTCTCCTTTCTTGATAGTTGAATTTGTTCCGTGGTGAGTAAACCTACGTTCCCGCGCCTGCTTCCTTCCTGTCATCAGTAAACTTACATTTTGACGGGTTCCTCCTTCCTGCCTTCAGTAAACTTCCTTTGTCACGGCTTCCTCCTTCTGTCTTCAGTATACTTACATTGTCACGGCTTCTTCCTTCCTTGCACCAGTAAACTTGTATTTTGACGGGTTCTTCCTTCCTGTCATCAATAAAATTGTATTTTGACGGGTTCTTCCTTCCTGTCATCAATAAAATTGTATTTTGACGGGTTCTTCCTTCCTGTCTTCAGTAAGCTTATATTTTGACGGGTTCTTCCTTCCTGTCATCAGCAAACTTCTGTTTTGATGGGTTCTTCTTTCCCGTCTTCAGGAAACTTATATTTTGACGGGTTCTTCTTTCCTGTCATCAGTAAACTTGTATGTTGACGGGGTATTCCTTCCTGTCTTCAGTAAACTTATATTTTGACGGGTTCTTCTTTCCTGTGATCAGTAAACTTATATTTTGACGGGTTCTTCCTTCCTGTCACCAGTAAACTTCTATTTTGACGGGTTCTTCCTTCCTGTCACCAGCAAACTTCTATTTTGACGGGTTCTTCCTTCCTGTCTTCAGTAAACTTGTATTTTGACAGGTTCTTCCTTCCTGTGTTCAGTAAACTTCTATTTTGACGGGTTCTTCATTCCTGTCATCAGTAAACTTGTATTTTGACGGGTTCTTCCTTCCTGTCTTCAGTAATCTTATATTTTTACGGGTTCTTCTTTCCTGTCTTCAGTAAACTTCTATTTTGACGGGTTCTTCCTTCCTGTCATCAGTAAACTTATATTTTTACGGGTTCTTCCTTCCTGTCTTCAGTAAACTTCCTTTGTCACGGCTTCCTCCTTCTGTCTTTAGTATACTTACATTGTCACGGCTGCTTTCTTCCTGTGATCAGTAAACTTACATTGTCACGGAACTTGCTTCCTGTCACTCTTCTGGCGCCACACATTCTGAGGTGGTTCGTAGTTTCTTGGAAAATATGTGCATCTCTGATGTGGCGATAATCTGGTCACATGAAGCGTTATTTGTCGGTAAAGTAACCCCTCGCTACATAAGAAAAGATTATGCTTTAATGTAGTGTATTTTTGAATCGCGTGGTTTAGATCGCTAAGTGACTAAATACATGGAGGAGAATGTTAATAAAAATCCAACCACATGCAACAGTATGCAGATATTTATTTACTGCAAAGTCACTCTACATGTTTCGGGTGTCACAGCACCCATCATCAGGAGTATTAACATTGATTTACGATGCACGGAACCATGAGCTTAAAACATGGAGGAGAAGTTCATCTTGAGAAGCTGATAGTCGCTTATATACACAAGACGTTTCCCACCTCATTTGGATCCCATACTTTATTTACTTTGTCCACATGAGCCTGCCATTTGTCCACTTCCCAATGCAGAGAAATTCATTCCACTCCTACAGCGTTTAAGATAAATTTTGGTATTATCCTCATACTTCTAGGCACTGCAAGTGATCCGTTCAGGTTTTGTGATCAAAATATCTGTATACATTTTTTGTTTATTGCATGGTTGTTACATGTCCTGTACACCTCACACTGTCGTGGTCTCCAATACGTACGAACTGTGGGGCTACTCAGTATGTAATTTTCGCCAGATAGCTGTCATTTCCTAACTTCGAAGGTTCAAATATTCTCTTGAGCATCCTTTCCTCGACACCGTTAGTATATCCGTCCCTTAATATAAGGGGCCAAGATTCACACACAAGACGACAAATAGTCTGATGTACTGAATCTCTACGTTGCTAGTAGTATATCGGAAAAGTAATTATTGTGAATGTAATTACTGTTTCACTACACACGACCATTTTAATAGCTCTCGATATGGGGACAGTAAAAGGTAAAGGTAAAAAAGATCATCCCATGAGATGCCTGTGCAGGTAGAGGGGGGAAGGCGGAGGTATAGCTCGAACCCATTTGCAAATCGGGCCGATTAACCCCCAAGGAAGTCCAGGTATTCATTTGACAGAAGGCTGGGTGGGCCTCGGGGCCGGAATGGACGACAGGAAAATATCTCCCCCACAAGGATTCGATTCCCGGACCGTCTAGCCCGTAGCGAGCCGCTGTATCGACTCCGCTATCCCGACCGCCTTAAGGGCAGTAGTTGGTATGTTTGGTACATAAATGGATATATAATATACACTGTGTAGCTTTAACTACGTGTAATTCGCCACGTCAGAGTGTTCGGTTTGCTAAGAAGTCCGTATGGCTACAGCAGTTCAATTGCCCTTTCAAATCACTTACCGTGGCTGAAATGCAGGGAGCGAGATCCTATCGTACCGATCGCCGTGGGTGCTGTTTCTCTACTGGCTGAAACATGCGCCTGGTGAGACGGCGACATCTCTGACACGGTAGAGGGGCGGGCTGCCGACATTGCAGGCTTGCTCTGTTTGCCCAGTATGCCGTATGACTGACATAATTTCGAAGCTGAGCCGTGGCATTAGTATACCGGTGACGTACGCCTATCTGGCTGTATGACGCTACAGACAACTGCGACACAGGGACTTACGTTTTCCGGACGTCTGAATCTTGTTTGCAGACGCACGATAGGAAACTTTAGAAGAGGGATGAACCTGTTACAAGGCCTCTCTACGTACACACGACAACACAAATACAGAAAGAACGTTATCACAAATGGAATTCGAACTCAGAATCCACGTGTATGAGTGATAGAAGGCAGTGTTTTTCTTGGACCGCGTAGCCATTTTAGTGCTTGTAAAATAAAAATAACGATGATTAAACCTGTAAAATCCTGTAACAGGTATTGTGAGGATGAATATGTGCTATGGAATCTGATGTGACCATGCATCGTAATTCAGTGTGGATAAGAAACCAACTAGATGTCACTTTTTGTGTTATCCTTTATTACTCCTTTACAAGTTGCTCAACATGTTTCGGGCAACCACGTGCACATCTTCAGGAGCTGACGACTGCGTGGTGTTATCGCCACGTGTTGGTGTTGTGCCGTGGCTGCAGGAATGCTGTCAGAACCGGTTAGCAGCAGGTAGTGTGTCCATTGAGTTGTGTTGGTATTGTGCCGTGGCTGCAGGAATGCTGTCAGAACCGGTTAGCAGCAGGTAGTGTGTCCATTGAGGAGTTCGTAGCTTTGCTAGTCTGGGGAATGTCGTGTCATTCCTGAGTCCGTAGGTTTTAATTCGCGAATTGTGGAACGGTTTTGATAAAGTATTTTTTTTTACCAGAAATTTTACAAAACGCTACAAAACCATATGGATATTCAAATGCGTTGGAAATTAGATTTTTCTTTTCCAAAACGTCGAGACTGGGTATGGGGCCCATTAAGCCTCCTGTCAGTAGGTACCTGGGTTCTTTCCCGGGGGTGTAGCGGCCAGGGCTTGAAGCTGACAACTTACCTCGCTCTAGTGCCGATATGAAGAATGATTGGAGATAAACCGCTACCTCCTCCATATGCCTTCCTGCCATGGACTGGGAAAACTTAACTTTGTAATGGACGTCAAGGAAGCGCTTTCGTAAGGGAATATGGAAGACGGCAAGTGGTAACACTGTGCTCTGTGGTACGGATTATACTTCTTCATGCTTGTTTATGTTGCAAAACTTGGTCATATGGCTATAAAATGAGACAGTGAAAAATGAGTACAGTGACCCATTTTAGTGGGAAGTTCCGCTTCTTGGAAATACTGGCTTTGCTGTAAACTGCATACTGTCGTGACAACTCAATGAATGGGAGGTGGTGATGGTATTTCCAGATAACTTTTCGCTGCGCTGTATGTGTCATTTAAAAATGCGGTATTGGCGGGGGGGGGGGGCACTTGCTTAATTTGACATTTGGCATAAAGCTAATTCGTTGAGTGGCTGGCTGTTGGCTCCGTTGTTGGGTAGTTCAAGGAACTCTTTGACGAGAACCGGTCCACCAGGGTGAGACTTGTCAGGGGTGGTAAACATGGGAACTAATCGGTTTATCGGGGTTCTTACACTGTTTTTTATTGCGGGCGATCACAGCAGACCGGCTGAAAACTGAAAGCCAGATGTGTTAATGTGAGGATGATGTAAAGGAGAGGATCATTGAAGCTAGAAGGAGAAACGGCTTTATGAATGAAATACAGAACACACATTTTGAAATGTAAATAACCTCCTGAGAAGTGTGAAGATGTGCACATTTCGCGGTATGTGAATGGTAAGCGTTTGGAGGTGTATTTCTGCACTTACTCTTTCGTATAATGTCTGTATCGCCCTTTTTAAAATCATAATTAACATCCATAAAACTGTGGTTCTCTGGGTAAAAGGTAAAGGTAAAGTGTTGCCGTTACAGGCCCGGTGTGGCCCAGAGGGTGGGTAGAGGTATAGCTCTACTCTTCCATGATCTCGGCACTAGAAGGGGGTGAGTGTACAGCAGCACGCCTCGGCCGCACTTTACCCCCGGGAAAGACCCGGTACCCCATTTTACAGGAGGCTGGGTGGGCCCCAGGACCGGTCTGGAAGGCCGGAAAATCTCGTCCCCACCGGGATTCGATCCCGGACTGTCCAGCCCATAGTCGGTCGCTATACCGACTGAGCTACCCGGCCCACTGATTCTCTGATTACTGTTTCGAATTCCACTGCAAACAGTAATTAAATGGTAAAATTACTGAGATGTTGGCTTAAGGTGAAATCACTTTTTGCGCTGCTGTCTTTAGTGTCGGGACTGCTTGTTAACATGGAATATATAAGATGCAAGCTTTTAACGTCGACTTTGAAGCTTGAGACAGTAAAGATGTTCGAAAATAAGGCATATAGCATGCATCTACACGGATCCTTTATCGCGAAACCAGATTCACATTAGGATGCTGTAATATCAAAATCTGTTATAGTTCCGTCAAACACAACCAAATTTTATTCGAGTGTGATTACATGTTTCAATCTAAAAGTACCATCAACAGGCCAACAGTAGAGAAGTGTTTAAAATAAGGTATCATAGCGTGCAGTTGTGTTTTTTGTATGGGATCCGTTATAATGGAATCCCATATGACTTATAGTGGTTGTTAGAATGAAGGATTCGTAAAATTCTTATAATAAAAGCAACTAGATGCACTAATTTCTCAAATTTATTTTTGGAATAAAACTCTACTTGTTTGCTGACGGCTTGTTCGCAAGCTGTCACCAAACTTGTATGATACATACCATTGCTGTGTGTACAGTTAAAAACTCCTGTTGATGGACAGAGGAACTGTCCGGAACATGTATAGTTTTATTCCAAAAATAAATTTGAGAAACTAGTGCATCTGGTTGGTCTTATCGTAAGAATTTTATCACGATGCACGGTCACCTGAACGTCAAAAAAGGATTCGTAAATTTTTTAAAAAAAAACACAGAATTTATATAAAACTACATAAAAATGTCGAGTCGATGATGTACTGGCCGGTGTTTGTGTCCAGATTGTGTCTAAGTAATATCAAAGCGGCCTTACGGTGCTATTTTTAGATTGAAACTTATAGTCATTCTTGAATAAAATTTGGTTGTATGTGACGGAACTATAACGGGTTGTTTTCAAGTTCATAAGACAGTGTGGTGTTGTGTGTTAAAAAAAAAACTGAAGTAATAATCTTTCTTCGTCTGCCTGCCGAATGTGTGGGACGTTGCAGATAGTCTGTTGGAAGTATTTGCACCCTTCTGTCAGGACTGGAACAATAATGATTTTGTTTCGCAGCTTTCAAGTATGTTGTTATAAGAAGGAACAAGTTGTTTTTTAAACTTGGAAAATTTAATGTACATATTTTTATGTTCGTATAGCGGTGATTTAAACACTTGGGCGTATCGCTTTTATGATATTGTTTTGTTCTCTGGCGCAGCAGTCCAAATCGGGCATAGGCCGCGTCGTTGTTGAGATTTCTAGATAATACAACTATTAGATACACGTACCCGGTAGGAGCAGAGGCTGCTTGCTACACAACACACAACACTCGCAACAGACGAACATCCATGTCTTCAGCGAGATTCGAACCCGTAATCTCAGCAGTCGAGCGGCCTCCTGTACCGGGTCTTTCCCGGGGTTAAAGAGCGGCCGGGGCGTGACACTGACCCCCCACCCCTTCTCGTACCGTGGTCAAGAAAGAGTAGATCTATACCTCTGCTCCCGCTATGGGCCGTACGCCTTGTACAGAGCCTCAGTGCCTGTACAAGGGTGCACTTTACCTTACCTTACCTTACCTTTTCCCAAAAATTCAGCGTCACTGATATGGAATCCCACCGCGACTGGACGTTGGTCTGAACTCTCGCAGTCCGTTTATCTTCTCAGCTCATCTCCCAAACGCCCAGATTAATGATGCCCTGTCTCCCCACTTTGCCTAGTGATTTTGCTCCATTTTGTGCCATTTCGATTTTGTCGCATTCATTGTTTGTGTTCGTACTTTTAGTCCCTCAGTGCAATTTCTTCAAACGTTCGTAAACCAAATGTGATCGTCCTGCTTTCTCTTCTCAGTATGTTATTCATACGGAAATGAATGGCAGCCCTGCTGTGCCATAAATTCCATTGCCAACAATTCAGTAAGGAAAACAATCTTAGCAGGAAATGCCTGTCCACCGTCCTGTTTGACCGGTTGACGTTTGCAATTTGTATTATTCCAAAGCCACTTGGGTAGTCTTCATCGAATATTTTCTCTATTTGTTCCTTCGTTCTTTGTTGCGTTGTCCAGTCGCTTGATATCCTTGCCATATCTTTCTCTTTTTTTTTCTGTGTTATACCTTCTATTGACTTCTGTTTGTGATTTAATCTCTCTGATGTTTTCGTGTTTTTGAGCTCTTTATTTCTACTTTTCAATACTTTTTTCTTTCATAAATTTCTGTGTTCATATATTCTGTTATGTATTTGTTATGAAGGTAGAACCCAGTAGCCGGGCGGTCTAAGGCGTGAGTCTGCCGCCGTTCGCTTGCTGGGATTGTGGGTTCGAATCTCGCCGGGGGTATAAATGTCTGTCTGTTTTATGTGTTGTGTATTGTCAGGTAAAGGTCTCTGCCTTGAACTGATCACTTGTCCAGAGGTGTTCTACCGAGTGTGTGTGTGTGTGTGTGTTCGTGAAGTCTCGATAATGAGGAGGCCTTGGCCCACTAGGGGCTGCTGCCAATAAAAAAAACGTGTTGTGAAGATTTTTTGAGACAGGTGAAATGATCTGGACTATGTCGCTGAATGACGTGGTTCCTGTGACAGTTTATACGCCTTTACTTCTGTCAGCCCACATTCAGCCGCACACGATCTTGCGTGAACGTGCTGTGTGCTGTGAAAGGGGCTGCTGCCCGAAGAAGGTCTAAATTTTTGTACCATATTTGCAAGCTCATATTTCCGGTGTAGTCGGCTTCCCTTTGTACGCCTTTCTGGCGACCAGAGACCCAGTTTTTTTTTTGTGCAGGGATGACGTCTTGGCACATATAAACGCAGCAGAGACGATAATATGTGTGTCTGCCCTCGTTGGTATATGTCTTTAAAGGCTAAGTGGGGACATTGGTAACTTCGGTGCCAATTTGTGTCGTATTTTTACTGGAGTTTTGTTTCCGGTGCCAACGTATGTCGTATTTCTGCTCCACAGAGTTTTGTTTCCGGTGCCAATTTGTGTCGTATTGCTAGTCGACAGAGTTTTGTTTCCGGTGCCAATTTGTTTCGTATTACTAACTGTACGGAGTTTTTGTTTCCGGTGCCAATTTGTGTCGTATTACTAACTGTACAGAGTTTTGTTTCCGGTGCCAATTTGTGTCGTATTACTAACTGTACAGAGTTTTGTTTCCGGTGCCAATTTGTGTCGTATTACTAACTGTACAGAGTTTTCTTTCCGGTGCCAATTTGTGTCGTATTACCAATTGTACAGAGTTTTTTTTCCGGTGCCAATTTGTTTTATATTGCTACTCGACGGAAGTTCGTTTCCCGGACTGTGAAAGATAACCTGTATTGTGTTTTCTGAGCGTAGGTACCGTATAGTCTGGTGGGTGACTGTAATCTCTTTGATGGAACGTACTGCGTCAGTCTTCAGGGTGTGGAGCAAGACGTTATTCTGAAAGGTGACTGCACGATATCATTAACCAGAAGATCTCATTGCGAATTGGTACCGTTAGTGTCGTCAAATCGGATAATATTTTTTGTATTACGACACTAAAAGTGTGATCAGCACAGTCTGTTGTTATATGCCACCACCTTAACGTGCGTTTTGGTAGAAGACCCAGTCCTGAAATGTTCCACCGAAGACTCGAAGTACCAAAGTGCCTTCTTCATGGTCAGCCAAACCCAGAGGACAGAAGAATTATGTCTCCAACGACAGGACTATGGCAACGTCAAATATTACATTTATTAGGGCGAGTAGGCTTTTTTTAGGTTGTGAATGCCCATACATGAGATCTGATTGATGTTTGTGGTGGAATGTAGACTCGGAGATACCTAACTGTGACATGTAGACTCTGAGCTACCTAACTGTGACATGTAGACCCTGAACTACCTAACTGTGACATGTAGACTCTGAGCTACTTAACTGTGACATATAGACTCTGAGCTACCTAACTGTGACATGTAGACTCTGAGCTACCTACCTGTGACGTGTAGACTCTGAGCTACCTAACTGTGACATGTAGACTCTGAGCTACCTAGCTGTGACATGTAGACTCTGAGCTACCTAGCTGTGACATGTAGACTCTGAGCTACCTGTGACATGTAGACTCTGAGGTACCTAACTGTGATATGTAGACTCTGAGCTACCGAACTGTGACACCGCTGTTCACTGCAAGCTGGATGTCAGGAATGTCTGGCGCAGTCGACGTGTTTACACTTCTTTACGTCGACCTACACTCCGAGACACGTACACGCGTAAAAATATACGGTGCTGCTACTTGACAGATGCGTCGTGTTCCTTGTTTCGCCGAGGTTTATAGGTTACGCAACATAATTGTGTAACCTTTCCTGCTGTTCGGCCACACACTTACCCTCTGTTGGTTTCCTCAGTTGCAAAGAGAATTTATGTGATTTTAAAACATGGTTGGAAAACGCATGTTGAAAGGATGGGAAAATGTAACTTGTAAACTTTATGTTAACTCCAGGGTCTTTATTACCCCGGTTTAATAGACGGGCTGCATGTAACAGTGTTGCCTTTAGAGAACAGTTCCGATATAGGCCCACACGCAGCTGGTTCAGAAGGAATAGATCCTAGCAAAATATTGATGTTTCTTGATTTTGTTTCCTGACCCTAATTTAACGTGTCTAAAGGGTGTGGACGAACTTGTGTAATTCTTATGGAGTTGATACCTGATGTTTTACCGGGCAGTCGATGTGCTTCGTGTTCGAGCAGCTCCGGTTTCGAATCTCGCGACATAGGATGTACTTGCGTCCAGTGTTCGTGTGTTTGTGGAGTCCCCTTTACAGAACACTCAAGGTTTCTACAGTGTAGCGCCGACGTTTCGGTTCATGTGTCTTATTTTTTACTGCGGCCTCTTGTGTTATTTGCACAAAGTGAAAGCACATTGTGGAGGGAGTGACCTCACTTCTGAAACTAAGTCGTTGAATTTAGTTCTGTTTGATATTGGAAGGTTTACACTAAAAAGAAAAATGTTGATTGGCTTGTTTAGTTTTGACATAATGCCGAAAGCCAACTCACCGAGTTTCTGAAAACGCCTTAAACGTAGATAAATATCAAAGATTAGGAACGTCGAACATCGAATTTGTAGATATGATTGATTTTGGAACAGCCCGTTTGTATATATGTAGTTATATGTGCTTGATGGTGTGTTACAATAATAATATCTTACCTATAGGGTGTTGTCAGCGATGGTGCTGTTTATTATCTGAATCTCAGGAAAAGCGTTAGTGTTCCATTATTCAACACCGTCTGATACTTGCTGGAATATCACGAAGAGCCTTAGTGTTCCATTATTCAGCACTGTCTTATACTTGCTTGAATATCAGGAAAAGCGTTAGTGTTCCATTATTGAGCACCGTCTGATACTTGCTTGAATATTAGGAAAAGCGTTAGTGTTTCATTATTCAGCACTGTCTGATAACTTGCTTGAATATCAGGAAAACATTTATGTTCCAGTATACATCATATCAGTGCTTTCTTGAATCTCCGGACAAACTGTAGTGTTGCAGTGGACACCTTCCTTGTTAGTGAAGGTACTGTCATTACTTCGTAAAATTTCAGTTTCCCCTTCTTTTTCGAATTTCCTTTTTTGCAGTCAGTTTCAAGACTTTTACGTTTGACTCTGTCAGCTGCGTAATTAACGTCTCTCATGTTAGCCTGTAGAGAGACAGTCGCGCTGTTAACCGAGTCTAGCCAGCATGTCTGCCATTATGTCGTTAATTATAGACGACTGTCGTATTTATCAAGATAGAGTTCGTAATACCTGCTCACCGTTCGTGCCAGACCAGGAATGAGGCCACAGGTGTTTCAGAGTGACCTATATCGTCACTGCTATTGCACATATCTCCAGATGACTCCCGTTATTGCCTGTCTGAGGGTAAGACACCAGGAATTCCTGTCTGTTGTACTCTGTTGCCTGCGAGTAGCAAATCTTGCCCATTCACTGTGTAGTAAAGCACAGTTCTGTAAAACCGCCTGCAATATTTCGGTGTTGAGAAATTCGATTTTTTTAAATCGCAGTCGTGTTTCGCAATGGCGTCTTCCTGTTATAAAATTCATTCTGTTTAGGGCTGTAATACAATTCTCCAAGTTTCCTCATTGCAATGAAATTCGCCGTTTTAACGCAGCGCTGTAAGATTCCCTCGGATGTAAGCGGTTACTGGATGGCCTTAATGAAAAGAGAGGATACTGGAAATTGAAAGAGGAATCACTAGATCGCACCCTCAGTTGGACTCGCTTTGGAAGAGGTTTTGGACCTTTCGTAAGACAGAGTACTGAATGAATGCTTATAATAAAACCAACTAGATGCATTAAGTTCTCAAATTTATTTTTGGAATAAAACACTACATGTTTCGGACAGTTCCTCTGTCAATCATTAGCAGTTTTTCACTGTACACACAGCAATGGTATATGTCAGCAACCGTGTCTGACATATATCATTGCTGTGTGTACAGTAAAAAATTCCTGATGATGGACAGAGGAACTGTCCGAAACATGTAGAGTTTTATTGCAAAAATAAATTCGAGAAATTAGTGCATCTAGTTGGTTTTGTTATAAGAGTTTATCACGATGCACGGTCACCTGAACGTCAAACACTGAATTAATTAATTAATCAATCAATCAATCAGTCTACGTGAATTTTCGTGAAATATGCCGACGAAGGTAACAATTTTACGTTGTGTCAACGTGTTATCAGATTGTATTTCTAACAGAGCTTCTCAAAACACTGAAACTTTTTCTGTCACCAATAACTTTGCAGCTTTAAATTTAGAAAACTTAGCAGGGCGACCAGACGGTGAACGGAGATTGAGGATTGAGTTGGCTTAGAGACAGGAATAGTACACGTGATGTTCGCATTGTAAAATGAAGGGATATGAATATTGACACGAACGTACAGCACTAGTGAGCCCGTCATCTGTGTCTGTCGAAATCTAGACAGACGTCGACTTCACCCGACTGGCACCTCCTGCTACTTCATCTTCTTCCAATGCGCTAGTACCCTTGTGCCACATTTAAGTGAAGGGATCACTTTAATTATCCTCAGCTGTTGTTATTGTGTTGTATTCTACCCCCCTTCCCCCCACTCCTCCTCCCCCTCTTCCGTGCACTAGATAACTTGGGAGTTCGTCGACTCAGCGTCTGTACTATGTTTGTGAGGTTATTCTCCTCTTCAAGCTGTTTAAATGCAGGTTTATGGAAATCCCATTATTCGCGCGGTGTGTATGTGTATGTATTTATTTTACCGACTTTGGAGTAAAGTTAGTATTTGGTGTTGAATGAGTGCCTAGGGACGAAAAAGATGTCGGTATTTCAGTTCCCCTTAACCCATGTTATTCACCTGTTCTTTTAAACACACTCTTTATCTGCTCTGGGGACCGCGGTAGCACAGTGGTTAAGGTGCTATGTTATAAATCGGAAGGTCGCTGGTTCGATCCCAGATGGTGTCATTGGATTTTTCATTGATATAAAATCCCTCCGATCGCACTCTGGCCCTGGGGTCGACTCAGCCTCTGACAGAAATGAGTACCTGGAGTATTTCCTAGGGGTAAAGGCGGCCGGTGCGTAAGGCTGACAACCTTACCACCATCCTGTGCCGTTGTCACTAAATCTGGGAATCTTAACTTCCTGGAACCGTCTGGGCCCCTCCGGGCCTGTAACGGGACTGCTTTTTTTTATCTGCTCTATTGATTATAAGAAGTCGTGTAAAATCGGGCAACCAGGGGTTTAAAGGAAGGGATTAAGTGTTCGAGTGTCATTCACGTTAAGGGTATGCAAAACAGCTTGTAATACCTTTGTAAGGATGGTTGTTTTTAAGTCTGCTTTGGACCCAAGGAAATAGGCGTGGGATCAGAATTGAAGAGTCGGCTGTGGTTGTCTGTTCTAATATCTGAACACTCACTTGGAGAGGGTAAATGAAACACGTGTTGTATTGTGAATTAATGACAGTTCGTAACAGGGTAAGGAAATGAGATGTATGTTGATACATTTGCCGTCATTGTTGCTGCAAGTACAGCCCTCCGGCAAAGAAACAAGACGGGCAATGCACGTATATCTAACCTTGAGGCGCGTTAGTGCAACCATTGTTGCAGTGGAAAAGAAATACGTATTACGTATTCTGAGTGTGTGTTTATAGCCTTTGATATCCAACATGCATTGCGCATGCGTCGTATTATATTGTCTTATGTGGCCTGCCTGGCTGTACATTGTTTTTCCACATTTTCTCATATTCGGCACGGTTTTCGAGAAAAAAAAATTTTTGAACATAAAATGTGTTTCGAGTTTTTGTATAATTTTTGTCTGGCACATTTTTAATTCTAAGAAGAACTTAGCGAGATATGATAAAAATGTTTATTGGACTTCATGTAATGTACCTTTATTTTTGTCCGATTTTAAAGAAACTTGAATTTTCTCAACAGTTTTTCGAAAAATCTTAAAATATCAGATTTCATGAATATCCGTCCAGTGGGAGCCGATTTGTTCCATGCGGACGGACGGACTGACGGGCAGGCATGAAGGTAATAGTCGCTTTTTCGCAATTTTGCGAATGCATCTACAAAGGAAATAAGTCGAACTTCATTGGATTGTTGCTGTAGAATTCCCAGTATACCATTTACTCAGCCGTGTACTGTATGTAGAATCAATTTCGTCCCACACATGGTTTGTATTTTTGGAGGCCAACACATCTATTTTCGCAGCAGATTTTTCCTGCTGCTGTGCCTTCTTTCCACAAAGTTGCCTTCTTTCCACAAAGTGCAGGAAACGATCGTATGTAGGCGTGACGCTGTCCGTCCACATTACTGACTTGATAACGGTTGATTGTACAGTACAAGATGCAAGCACAAAAAATTGTAGGAAAAACTTGATTTTTGTTCATATTGGTCCGGTATGACCCCCTATTTTACATGAAACTCGAAAAAGAGCATTGTTGATATTGACATTAACGAAAACTAAACTAGGTGTATTTCTACATAACGTAAAATATGTAGCAGTCGGAATCTGCAGCTTTGATGTGAAATGCATATAAAAATTACCTAACCTAACACGGTGCAGCGCAGTATGTGCTGTGTTATAGCGTTGTAATGGTACTCCTAGCGTGACAGTGTTGTAACGGCGCCTGTAGCGTGATAGTGTTGTAACGGTGCCTGTAGCGTGATAGCGTTGTAAAGGTGCCTGTAGCGTGATAGCGTTGTAACGGCGCCTGTAGCGTGATAGCGTTGTAAAGATGCCTGTAGCGTGATAGCGTTCTAACGGTGCCGGTAGCGTGATAGCGTTGTAACGGTGCCTATAGCGTGATAGCGTTGTAAAGGTGCCTGTAGCGTGATAGCGTTGTAGAGGTGCATGTAGCGTGATAGCGTTATAACGGCGCCTGTAGCGTGATAGCATAATGTCGTCCGCTCTACGGCGCGCAGTACATAGCACGGCAGATCGACGGCCGTCATTGGTCACTGTGCAGCTGTGAGCGGTATGTCGGTTTACGCGTTCAGCTGCCTTTGCTGTACTTGTCGGCTGCCTCAGTGCGGTGCGTCTTCTTGCGTGTGCCAGATTATTATTATTATTATTATTATTTGGTGTAATCGTCACCTGATATCACCTTACGATATTTAGGTTTCTCGCAGTAATATAGAGGAAGATCGAAATCTTCTGGGATGTGACGCCGTGTAGACTGTTAGTTACCGACGTTTCATTGGAACTTCGTTTCTTCGAAACTTCGGTGACTGTTCTGTAGATGTTCGGTAACTGCTTGGTAACTCTTCGGTAACTGTATTGTAACTATTCGGTAACTGTTTGGTAACTCTTCGGTAACTTTATTGTAACTGTTCGGCAGCTCTTCGGTAACTGTTCGGTAGCTGTTCGGTAACTGTTTACCAGTCAACAGGACACGAATTTTTCTGTACCTGTCAGTTACATTTGCAGCTGATGTAATAATAACCTCGAAGCGTGACCCAGGCTCAACTCCCAAGTGGGTCGTTCATCGTGTAACTTCGGTGTCGGCGTGGCGGTGTCACTGAAACTAACGTCAGGAACGAAATGTGCGCCTTATTGAATTCTGAGTTGAGGTGCGTGACTGGCCGTGCGTACTGCGTGCAGAAGGGATGATAAGGCTTTGATTTCCGCCAGGAACAAGACAAATGTTGGTATTCATTTTTCTTTACCACCGTGCCTATATCTGCAGTGGGTCTCGCCAAGCTTCTTATCCCTTAGTACCAGAGTCTCTTCCCTCGAGGGTGAAACGACCAGAGCGTGAAGCTGGGACTGTACCTCCAGTCTCCCATACTTCTAACGGTGTGCTGCTTAACCACCTTACAGCGCAGTGGTTACTAAAACTACCTCCTGATTTATCAGTGAGAACTCTGCATTTTGTCCACATGGTGTATCTGTACACTTGTATTCCGCACAGATTGTTTCGTCTCGCAACTGTCGCCAAAGTGCCTTTCTAATGCAAGCGCACTGCGTTCTCTGTGAGATGCTACCTCGGTCTCTGAGTGTACTGTAGACTGTTTTTTGTCTGTAGAGTGGGCCGTGTCGTGACTGAGACGGTTGGTCAGACTCCCACCACGGAGGCCCGGATTCGATACCAGGTCATGGCATGTGAGATTTTTTATGTACAAAGTGGCATTAGGACAGGTTTTTCTCCCAGTACTGCGGACCATGGGTATCCAACCAGTACTTCGTACTCACCTTTATCCTAACCAGTACTGTTGTCACAAGGGGAAGCGACCGAAGTGTGGGAAACTTGGAAGAACGCAGCGATATTTCGGGTGTGTATTTTTTGTTTGGGGTGGGAGTGGGGTGTTTGGACAGGAAAGTAGTTTTACGTTGTTTTTCTTTGTCTAGGGCCCTGCCTTTTACAGGACGAGCGGACACACCATGGGATCTTTCATAACAGTAAATTTTTCTGCACCCCCGTACTGAATATAGTGCCTCATACCATAACTCCTCTTCTTTTGTCTCCCCCCCTGGCGCAACAGCCCCCCCCACCCCCAGTGGGCCAGGGCCTCCTCATTCACGAGGTTTCTAGATTACACACAACGACGTACCACAGTCGGTATGACTCCTCTGGAAGAGTGATCAGCTCATTGCGGAGACCTCTACGTAACAACACACAACACTCATAACAGACAGACATTCAGCCCCCGGTGGGATTCGAACCCATAGTCTCAGCAGGCGAGCGGCCACAGACCCACGCCTCAGACCGCGCGGCCTTCTTCTTTTTTTTTTTTTTTTTTTAGTCTTTAATAATTGATTTGCACAGGGAATGAAGTACCAGACATGGGTATCTGTTTTACTGTATCCAGTGCAGTCCTTTCCTCCTTGGAAACGGTTTCGCGAGCTGAATCGTGCTAGTAAAAGCAGCAAGGAGCTGATTTCAGTGGATGTACGGAGGCAGGCTGTTGGTGTAGGGTTGAGGAGTAGAGATGTGGCTATTTATATATCCTGGTGCAGAGCGGCAGCATCATAGCCGCACCTCATCCCAGATAACTCTGCCATTCCCAGGACAAGTATATACAGCAGTCGCTTGTTTCTTGTTCAGGTACTTCACTATACACGGTGTCCGCCTCCTAATAGCACATGCTTATAACGTGTAATACGAGTGCTGGTTGGTGGAAGGCTGGAGTACATGTTCTTACATATTCGATTCATTTGTGGATAGTCTGCTGGTTATCCTGTCATATGCTAGACTATTATGAGTTGCATTTCGACCCTTACCATGATTTTTTAACAGTGTGTACCCCTTCCCCCCTCATTAACCTTTTTTTTTTAGGTGGGAAAATTGAATTGTGGTTGACACGTGCGTGGGTTATGGGGATAAAGCCATTTTGGATCCGATGGTAACCGTAAATAAGGGTTTTGTGCAGGCTTACACAACTGTCGCTCTACGCAGAGCGTTCGCAAAATTGCGAAAATCGTCGGTTAGCTGTGGACATTTGGTGCTGCGTGTCGAATTCCTACTTCGCGTCCGACTTAAAAGGATTACGCAACCCCATTTCCTGTGTGAATAAATGTTTATATTCTACTTGTGGTCCCCTTTTATTGCATTTTTTTATTCCACCCCCCCCCCCCCCCCATCGTTTTGCATAATTGGCGCGGAGTTTATTTTCAGTGTAAATCACCAGCAATACAGCTGTGTTGTCGTCAGTGTGCGTAAATACTTTAACTGTTTAAATAAAAGTTTATATTTTAAGTAGTTTATTTTGGCGATAAAAAAGTAGGTTTTTTTTACTTCACTGGAGTTCCGCGAACACTCAGATTTAGTCACAAGGGTCCCACGGATATTAAGAGTTTCACGTTTAGTCACAAGAGTTCCACAGATATTAAAAAGTTTTAGACTTATTTATCTCAGTATTTAACCAACTTGATGCACAAAACGTTTCGTTTTACAGTAAGTTTATTTCATGCCTCTACATGTTTCGAGCACATTTGCTCATCATCAGGAGGTCAAAATTGCATTACACAGCCTCTGGTATCGTCACACCTATAGGTGGCCATCTCGGGCTCAGTTGTACTAGACGGCCACCTATGGGTGTGATGATACCAGAGGCTGTGTAATGCAATTTTGACCTCCTGATGATGAGCACATGTGCTCGAAACATGTAGAGGCATGAAATAAACTTACTGTAAAACGAAACATTTTGTGCATCAAGTTGGTTAATTACTGAGGTAAATATACTGAGATGCACGGTCAGTAAAACGTCAAAAAAAGTTTTAGATTTAGTCACAATAATTCCACAGTTATTAGGAGCTTTAAATTTAGTCATAAGTGCTCCACGTGTATTAGGAATTTTAGTCGCAACGATTTCACGCATATTAAAAAGAGTTTTAGATTTAATCGCAATTGTGGCATAGATAATAGGAATTTTGGATTTAGATACAGGGTTTTCACAGATATTAGGAGTTTCCGATTTAGTCACAAGTGTTCCACGTGTATTAGGAGTTCTAGTCGCAGTGGTCTCACACACATTAAGTTAGCAGCACCCGCACACGCAGTATTTGTTTGATCAGCTACTGAAGGAAAAGCAAATATGTAAGAAGGGAACAAAAAATAAAAATGAAGACTGTTGTACAGTAGCCAGCGAAAGATGTACGTTTTTGTAGTGTGTTATTGTTATGACGATTATAAAGGTGGGGAGATTAACAAACTATTACCGCGTGTGTGGTGTGTGTGTGTGTTTGTGTATGTATGTGTGTGTATGTATGTATGTGTGTTTGTTGTGTGTGTGTTGTTTGTATGTATGTATGTATGTATGTACGTATGTGTATGTATGTATGTATGTGTTTGTTGTGTGTGTGTGTGTATGTGTTTGTTGTGTGTGTGTGTGTATGTGTGTGTGTTTGTTGTGTGTGTGTTGTTTGTATATACGTATGTGTGTATGTATGTGTTTGTTGTGTGTGTGTGTGTGTGTGTATGTGTGTATGTATGTATGTATGTATGTATGTGTGTTTGTTGTTTGTGTGTGTTGTTTTGTATGTATGTATGTGTTTGTGTGTTGTTTGTGTGTTTCTTTGTGTATGTGTGTTTGTGTGTGTTTTTGTATGTGTGTTTTGTGTGTATGTGTGTGTTCTGTGTATGTTTTGTATGTGTTTGTGTGTGTGTGTGTGTGTGCGTGTGCGTATGTGTGGTGGTTCTCTGTTTTTTCGAATTTCAGTTCTCAATGCATATCTGATGTAGCAGTAAATCTTATTTGGCGGAAAGGAGGCAGGCTGTAGTCGGACTGGCAGTACAGACTGTATGGAGCTGGACCGGACCCGTCTGCAATACCGACATCTTGACGTAACAATGTACTCGGTTATTTTCACCAACCAAATGCAATCATACTTAAATATAACAGACGTATCTCCGACATATTTCGATAATGTACAAGTGTACCATCATCAGGAAGCACAATATGCCATTTTTACAACTAACTGCCAATGATAAGCTGTTATTTACAAGATTTTTCACTCTTCAGTAGCTCCGTTGTTGTTGTCGATTAGGTATAACATGGTACAGCCGTACGGGTTTTTAAAACTTGTGGTTAAAATACGATAAAAACATGTTTCTTCTTTTAGAGTTAAATAGGATATATAGAAAGTAACATTACTGTTGTTGCATTTGGTATTGGAGCCTTAACTTTAGTCACCAGTCGACATGTTTTACTCAATGCAGTTCATTAGTCTTGTACTTTTTATATTTGGCTTCCGGCTGTGCCTTGAATTTAAGATTCATTGATTTTCATTTCAGTCAAAATGGCTGCCTGTTTGAAACTCAAAATTTCCTGCTCTTTTGGGCATCCCTACGCAGGTTTCACTGTGTCTACCTCTGCTCTTATTATTATTATTATTAACTGCAATTGGGTTTTCACCCGGTGGAAGTGGTTATTTTACATGTATACAAAATATGAAGTTGGTTATAATAATAATTACAATTATTATTATTATTATTAACTGCAATTGGGTTTTCACCCGGTGGAAGTGGTTATTTTACATGTATACAAAATATGAAATTGGTTATAATAATTATTATTATTTTTATTATTATTATACATACTTTCACTCATCTTCAGTTCTGTTGACATAACTTTTTCTCTCTCTGCGCCCTGCATGTGATGGATGTTCTGTTTGGAAGCAGGTTTTCCTTGTTGGCAAGCAGTCGATTTTAAAAGTGCAAAGTTTTGCTTCACATCACGAAGCCGTCTTGACGAAGTCTGACTTGATCGCTGTCGTCATCAGTTGGACTTCCGCTCCATTGCAAGCTACAGATGTATTTGAGTGCCGGCCTGGAACTGTGGCACTGTGCCAAAGCACAGTTTATATGTGTGCCTGCCCCACCCCGGCTCCAGTTCATTCCACCATCTGAAGTATGTGCGAGAGTGAGCAGTTAGATGGAGTCCTGCTTGCTGGCTTTGACTAACAATTTGACAGTTTCATTCACGAATATAATTTAGTACCGTGCAACGTGTAATGAAGTGATTTTTGCTGCCACTTCGGATCGTTCCTGTCTGTGGAGCTGGAAAAGAATATTTGTGGGACTTTCTTCTTCGGTATTATTTTTAGTCGCGTTCGCAAAATAGCGAAAAGCAACTATTGGCTTCGTCATGTCCGTCCGTCCGTCCGCATGAAACAATTCATCTCCCACTAGACGGATTTTCATGAAATTTGATATTTGATTATTTTTTCGAAAATATGTCGAGAGAATTGAAGTTCATGAAACTGTGATAACAACTGGCACTTTATGTGCAGGTCCATTTACATTTATGATAACATGTCGCTGAATTCTTGTTATAATGAGAATTGTTTCAGACGGAAGTTTTACAGAAAATAAAAAATAAAACTTTATGTTCAATAAACTCCCCTCGCCCCCGAAAGTCATATGAGATGTTATGAAAAAATATCGTAGAGCCGAACAGGCCACAGGTACCAATATGGCGCATGCGCTTTCCTTGCTCCAAACACGCCCTCAGAATGTGTAAAAACGTGTTGCTTTTGCGCGGTGGCAGTGGATTCGAGCACGCGTTTAGGTATCACGTTTATGCGTGCATTTCCTGTCTTGTTTCGCATTTGGCCTAGAACCCTCTGGAACTCATATTCTGAGTTTGGGCCGGCATTTCCAATCATCCGAACTAGTAACTTATTTTCTGCGAGATGTGAGGCTCTCACAGCGGTGGTGCTGTCTACTGGGACATGATGCTGTATGCTGTGTCGATCGGCGACGTTTCACATTTTCATTCTTTTGTCTTTAGGATTAAGGAAGCGCGAGAAGCTAGTACTACTTGACCTCGAAAATGATTGGACCACATTTCTTCGACACATCGGGAACTCGACACAAGTTACGGCGTCATATCCCAGAAAACATCTGAGTCTTCAACTGATTCCCTGTTCTTTTTACTGCTTGTTTAAATAGCGTCTCTTGGAGGGGGTACTTATTGTTTTGAAAATGCTTCAAATTGTCTGAAGAATTTGTAAAATTGTACCTCAGGAATATTTAAACCCCAGAAGCATTTTTGGTCCCCCTTTCTGTACACAGCAGTGGAGTAAAGGCGCCTGTATGTTACTGTCTGCAGACTTTTCCTAACTTGTTTTTGGTGCGACCATAGTCCTGCGGTCTAATAATGGAACGAAAGAAATTGACAAGGACCATTCCATTTCCAATTGTCATTGTCTGATTCAGCTTTGTGTTGTAAGCTTGTAAGTTCGGTTAGGGACGAGCAACACACGAAATACGCCACAAGGCCTCCAGTGATTGACTGTTCAATCTTCGGGGTACATGAATAAAGACAGGGAAGTTTTGAGGTGAGTCATCTTCATTGTGTTAGTGCAATAATAAACTCAACAAATAAACAGTTATACATACAGTCGGAACACAACAATATTAGCAAAAAGTGGTACAGTACCTTAAGTATCAACTACAGTTGATGTTGGGGACCGCAGTGGCACAGTGGTTAAGGTGCTGTGCTACAGTTCGGAAGGTCGCTGGTTCGATCCCAGCTAGTGTCAATGGATTTTTCATTAATCACACTATGGCCCTGGGGTCGACTCAGCCTCTAACAGAAATGAGTACCAGGAGTATTTCTTGGGGGTAAAATGCGGCCGGTGCCTCAGGCTGACAACCTTACCACCATCCTGTGCCGTTGTCACGAAATCTGGGAACCTTAACTTCCTGGAACCCTCTGGGCCGCTCCGGGCCTGTAACGGGACTGCTTTACCTTTACCTTTTACACTTGATGTTTGTGTGATCGTGCATCATTGATACAATAATATAAACAGCCAACTAGATTCAAGAATAATAATTTTATTAATAATTTCAATCACCTGAACATGTTTCGGGCGATAATTTCGCCCATCCTCAGGATCACTAGACTGTGTTTACGGCTTGTAGTATAATGCACCGGCGATGCACCGATGAGGTGTAACTGCAGTTCCACCTTATCCTGGTCACCAGCAGGCAGCATCGCCGGTGCTTTATACCACAAGCTGTAAACACAGTCTAGTGCTCCTGAGGATGGACGAAATTATCGCCCGAAACATGTTCAGCTGATTGAAATTATTAATAAAATTATTATTCTTGAATCTAGTTGGTTGTTTTGTTTATATTATTGTATCAACTACATGTTTAACGCCTGATGATGACCAATTAGTGGCCGAATCATGTAGTTGATAATGTACCACGTGTAGCTAATACATTTGTGTTCAGACTATATGTCTAACTGCATATTTTATTGATTTTATGACAGGGAAAATTTTTTTGGCCAACTGAGCAACGGTTGGTTTGTATGCTGTACGTGTATAAAGGTAGTTACAAACGGACTGGGAGATGTTGGTATTGAGACGTTCAACGGACTGCCCTTCTAAAACAGTCGGTGGGTTTTTGGGGAATGTTTCTGATGTCGATGTGTTAGCTATTGGTGACTGACGCTGGTGATACAAAAACGCAGCTAGGAAGCCATTTCGTTTGTGTTTCCTTGTGGTTTCAGTAATACTGGAAGTTCATATTGACGATAAGAGAACTGAACAGCGGAATTGATATCTTCACAGCGCCGACTGCTGATATTTTTCTTCTCTTTGTTCTTTTGTTTTTCTTTTTTCAGCTTTAACAAATTAGTTTCTCTGTCCTGTTTTCAGTGCAGAATTACAGAAATGATTTTTAATCCTAAATTAATGTCCATTACTTATATCTTACTGCTGCGGCAATCCAGAAGAACCTGCCAAGTGCTGGGCATAGAATTATGAATCCCTTGCCGTCAGTACGGCTCCGCACGGCTGTTCACATTCATTCCAATTCTCCCGTTGTGATCTACTAACCATGTTCTAGGCAGTGACTCGCCGGCTTCTCTCCATTGAGTCCCGGGTTCGATTGCAGGCCGGTTGATGTGGAATTTGTGGTGGGCAAAGTGCTCTAGGACAGTGTTTTTCTCCGAGCATTTCCGTTTTCCACTATCAGTATTGTTCCACCGATTATGCATATTCTTTTTTTTCAATCATCTATCCCCGACGCTATCCGTCAACTGTCGTAGTCGCTAAATAAATCACTTTTCTCCCAAACGCTCGGATATGACGTGAGAAAAATTGTCGCCATCTTAACCAAAACACTTTCTGTGTGTTCTTGTTTACACCGTGCATCAGTGATAATTAAACACTTTGTTATCCAACTAATGCACAATATATAATATGTAGATACAATTAAAATTATAAAATTTTTAAAAGTGCTCCAATATGTTTCGGATCACAAAGGATCCATCATCAGGGAGGCTTGTACAGTGCTTGGCTAAAAATTACAAGAATTATTGTATCGTGTCCGTTGACATGGACAAGGACGGTGTTATGGCAGCATATTCTGACCCGTTGTGCGTGTGTGTGTGTAGTTCACTGTATATGAAGGCACTCTATTGTATTTTGTACATACATATTATTATATATTGTGCATTAGTTGGATAATAAAGTGTTTAACTTTCTCTGTGTATTTATGCTTGCAAGCCGTTCCTCCGTTAACGTTTCCGTTAACAAGATGTGATCGCGGTGTGGCAACACGAGTCGTTAGTCAGGCCTGGCTGCACGGTTCAATAGTTATTGAGGTATTTATTTTGGCTGGTTGAACGGAGTTGTAAGAAGCGCAGGCTGCGTAGAGTGCCATGGAATGAACCTTGTAAATAGCCAACTTGACGCACAATTATTCATGTATATTTACAAGCCCCCACTCTATTGTACTTTGATCTTAAACAGTATTAATATAGATAACTGCACATCGAGTTTCAGGTACTGTGGCTGTTCTGTCCTTGATTTCTTGCATAAGTAATAATAGTACAGTACGAACCGTTTGTAGTAACGTGTGTGTGTGGTGTGTGTGTGTGGGTGTGGTGTGTGTGTGTGTGTGTGTGGTGTGTGTGTGTGTGGTGTGTGGTGTGTGTGTGTGTGTGTGTGTCCTGTACGTTGGCACACTGACCTTGCTGTTTTGATACCGGTGAGTTACCTATATGGACGGTGTTAAAGGGGATATCAAGATATTAGTACTAAGCTACAAGAATCTGTTAGGATTTGTAGCCACATGTTGACATATGGAAGGTCAAGATGTGCTCTGTGTGTGTGTGTGTGTGTGGGGGGGGGGGAGAGCGGGTTTGACCGAGGATGGTATATCGGAGTAGGTTTGACTTAGTGTGGTTTATTGGGGTAGGTTTGACTGAGGATGGTTTATCGGGGTAGGTTTGTCTGAGGATGGAGTAGGTTTGGCGATGTTATGTTGACGTATGTTGGGCAGTTTTATCTTGCACCAGGTTTGAGTGATGTTTTTGAAACTGCTCGCCTTTTTGATTAGTCAGTATATTGTCTAGAACGACTGGGGAACCATAGTTCGATTCTCCTCAAGGACGAGAGATTTTCATGTTCTTCAAAACTTCCAGACCAGCTCCGGGATCCACCTAGCCTGTTATTCATGGGTAATGGAGGATTTTTCTCCCAGAGCTAGAATAGATGGAGGACGTGAAGCTGACCACTCTCTTTCATCTAAAGCCGAAGTTTAGAATGAATGGAGCCATACCTCTGCTACCCCATATGCCTGCCGGCGTGGACAGGGACAGTTATAGCCTATTTCTTTTGTCTTTAACTATAATTAGGTCTCTGTTCGCCTTCAGGCGTGAAAGAGAAAGAGGTACGTTTTGGAGACGTTTTCAAGAAGCTAGTCCATGAAATAATGTGGAATGCCAACTTGATGCAACAAGGTAATTTTTTTATGTATTCTTAGCTCGACATGTTTCGGGTACATCTCGCATCATCAGGAGCATTAGATGTAGATTTGCAGCATATGGTTTCCTGCACCGAGTTTTTGAGAACCGCTGTTTACGGTGCGGATGGTGCCGTGCGACGGCACCATCCGCACCGTACACACGACCTACGCAGCGGCTCTCAAGACTATCACCCATCCAAAAACTCGGTGCAGAAAACCATATGCTGCAACTCAACGTCTAATGCTCCTGATGATGGGTGTATATACCCGAAACTTGTAGAGCTAAGAATACATCAATAAAATTACTTGTTGAATCAAGTTGGCGTTCCACATTATTTCATGAGGAAGATGCACGGTCAAACAACCCTCAAGCTAGTCCATATCGCTGGACTGAACTGATAAAGACTGCGTCTGTCAGTTGGCTCAACGGAACACGATGCCTCGCTTTCCTTCCTCTGTTCCCTGAAGACGAATACAGGTCCAGTTTTCTAACCGTGGCATGAAAACGATGCAAGATGGCGGGCAATATCTGAAGCACTAGCCAGGCTCGGAGGTACCATGTCTGACGGAGTGTAGCTTGTTCGTGTAGGGGGTTGACGCTCTGCCGGCTGTCGCACCTTCCTCTCGCCGACATGCCTGGACGCGATTTCTTGGCGTGTTCACATCCTTTCGTACGTTACGGCGCATGGCTCCCGGCGTCACATGCCATATACCAGCCATCAGCCCATCTGTATATAGCAGTGACCCCCACCATGCTTGGCCCATGTTGCCCTTGAAACCTCTGTCCATATCTTATCCCCCAATTCTCGAAACATCTGACCGCTTAAATCTGGCAGTGGGATTGTTTTGGTGATGGGATATTATTACTACTTTGTCGGTAGAATCCAGGGGCCTATCTAGTGTTATTTTTACTCTCTGAAGTTACTACAGTCTTAGTGGAAGGGTGGGATCAATGGAGCTAAAATTAAGACCAGTTGCTACGGCAATTTTATCTGCACGTATGACGAGACACGTGGCTTACACTTGGCAGTTGCCAGGCCACGTGCAAAGCAAACATGACGTCGTTGAACGCAGAAGTAATGAACCAGAGTTAAAGTGAGGCACCAATTCTTAAACTGGATACACAACAGGCGGGGTGTACCTTCTCTGTTTTAAAGGTTCCCCGTCAGGAAGGAGAGTCTTACGTGGATTCATGTATTTTCGTGTATGTTGTTTGCATTCGGAGGGGATGCATGTGCGTGCGAGTGTGTTTCAAGGTGCTTCCGCGTGGCTTAACAATTCAAAATCACAAGAATTGGTGATGTAGCAAATATTTCAGATTTTGATGTTGGTGATGAGAGTTGTGGGAATACGATGACGCCTTTATTCGAGGGCATGACGATGTGTCACGGGGCGATCGGACCATGCAATTCGAAGGAGCGTACTATCCTCACCTCGCAAGGTCATTAAGTCTTGGACTTAATATAAGTCCTTGACTTTTTTTTAAAGCAATTTATCCCCATCATGGGCCGGGGTAGCTCAGTCGGTATAGCGACTGGCTACGGTCTGGACGGTCCGGCGATCGATCCTGGTGGGGGCGAGATTTTCCGCACCTGTCCAGACCGGCCCTGGGGCCCACCCAGCCTCCTGTACAATGGGTACCGGGTCTTTCCCGGTGGTAAAGAGTGGTCGGGGCGTGACGCTAACCCCACACCCTTTCTCGTTCCGTGGTCAAGAAAGAGTAGAGCTATACCTCTACTCCCCGTATGGGCCGCTCGGCCTGTACAGAGCCTCAGTGCTCGTACAAGGGTACACTTTACCTTTTTTTATCCCCATCATGATCTTGAGCAATTCGAATTACAGTAAATCCATTCAAAACGACTATTTATTGTTTTATTTTCAGCTACGTGTTTCGGCATAAAAGGCCATCAGCATCTTCAGATGTTAGGGGCCGAAACATGTTGTCAGCTTAAAATAACATCTAAAAAACTTAGTTGTGTTTTGACTCATTAAAAACCCTCTTCTTATTGGCCATCAACATGTTAAATCACAGACTTTGTACACCATCGTCCTGTGTACCTGATATGCCCCGACGTGCTCAGTCTGGTAAGGTAACTTCTTTCGGGAGACGTGTGGGGTTCGTCGAATAGTTCTGGCTATTTTATTTTTTAGAATTATTGATTTATATATTCATTTGTTCTTGGGGTAAGAGGCCTGCTGTTGTCCAGTTACACAACTAAAATCATATTCCAGTAAAATACCACAGTCACTGCACTTGCACTCCCCCACTCACACTGCTCTCCTACTCGACTCTCAACGTCAGTCACCCAATTCCGTTATCTGCTGCTAACCGTTTTCTCGTTTGAATCTCTCTGTAGGTAACCCCTCCTATCCGTCACCAACGGTTCTTGAATGTACGTTGGTAGTTTGAGTGTACAACGGATGGCGGTGGCCAGCAATCGCTCTACCCAATAAACAAACGTACCAAAAATTTTCGGTTACCTCTTATTAACCCTTGACGAAGAAGGCGTATACTCGTTCGAAACGTCGGCGTCAGATTACTCCGCAGCACAGCGTCGTAATGCCTAAGAACCGAGTCTGTAACCAAACCGCTGAGAAACCTCAAAATTCACACAGCCCAAATACATTTGTACGGCACGTTATGTTGCCATAAGCCCCCTCCCCTCCCCTCCCCTCCCCTATGCTCAGCTAGTACGGAAATTTCCCGCCTTCTGCAAACCCGCAGTTCCATTTGCTTTTTCAAAAGAGTCCGTCGCTCGTCCCCGTCCTTAGCCAACCGAATCCAGACGACATCCGGATCCGTTTCAATTTTATCCTAAATTCTGTACCTGAATCAGCGCTGCGGCCCAACGCGGACCATGGCCTCCTCATTCTTGAGGTTTCTATATCACACACAGCGACGCACCACATTCGTTAGGACTCCTCTGGACAAATGATCAGCTCGTCGCAGAGACCTCTACCTGACAACATACAACACTCATAAGAGACAGACATCCATGCCCCCGGTGGGATTCGAACCCACAATCTCAGCAAGCGAGCGGCCGCATACCTACGCCTTAGACCGCGAGGTCACTGGGACCGGCGAATCTCCCAGATACTCTGTCTCAAGTTTCCCCGACCCAAGTTTTTTAATGCGTTTTTATGTCACTCGTGCCACACGGTCAGTCCATCTCATTTCCTATGATAAGAGATCTTCGGTGTTCCGGTATGTTATGCACAGTAGATTGGCAGTTAATCACTGTCATTTCGACACAACCTATCATTTCCTTCGTCACTGGTCATTTTAATCATGGTTTATGATCGGAGAGCGAAAGGAAAAGATCTCTAATTTTGTATAAGCAATATTTAAAAATTTCATACGACACGGAAAACGCAGTGCGTCTCCACTATAAAGACAAAGCGCTTAATGCTCTGAAGGGAAGTAATGGTTGTGTAGGTGAGAATCGTACGTAGCATATCAATAGACTGTGCGACAGCAATGCAGAATGTTTGGATGCTAAATCATGTGGCACCAGTACCAAGTTTCTGGAAGTTCTTTTTCCCCCCTTCAGAATTGCGAATTGTATTAAAATAAAATCATTCATTTCTGTACATAGACAGCTGACGTGGTGTAAGGGAGTAACATGTTCAAAATGTAGGCATTTCTTTGTAGAGTTGTTGTGTAAATGTGATGGGATCTTGATACACAGGGTCATCGAAAAAGATGGACGGGATTTGAAACCGCTATAACTTAAAAAGTACTAGACGGATTTACACGTTTGGCGTCTTAAAATGTTCAGAAACGTTTAAAGTTTTAGACTTACCTTAGTACATTTCAATATGTGCACCGTTTATAGCTCTGGAGACGTCCAAACGAAATTCTATCTCCTGCCACGTTTTCTGAATCATGCCTCGTGTTACACTTTCAATGGCTGATGTGATCCTGTCTTGCAGGTGCTGTATATTACTTATCTTCTCAGCATACACAATGTTCTTAATGTGCCCCACAGAAAAAAATCAAGTGGGGACAGATCTGGGCTTCGAGGTGGCCAGGGTATTGGTCCACCCCTTCAAATCCAGGCATCAGGGAATCTCTCATTTAAAACGCCAGTCACAAAGCAACTGAAATGGGGAGGAGCTCCGTCTTGCATAAAAATAACCCTACTTACAATTTCTTGTTCGAAGGTTTCAATCTATGGAAACGTGTAAATCCGTCTAGTACTTTTTAAGTTATAGCGGTTTCAAATCCCGTCTATCTTTTTCGATGACCCCATACAGTGTCTTGCAAGCAACCTTCGTGCTTACCCGTAGTCAGCACAGTGCGTTTTGTTGGCTTCGTCTGGCGAATCTGTTATCAATAACGTGTAGAATGAACATTTGTGAATTTGTAATTAGATCTTGGGTTAATATTTTAACGGTAATGCTGGCGAATTTCATTGCACTTTGTTCGTGAAGTGTTGTGCGCTGGGCGAGGCTGACAGATTGGTGAAGGACCCGTTGGGCAGGAGTCATTATTCACACATTACGTTGGTTTGAAGGGGATTTGTAGTGAATGCGGGTGACTAAAGGATGGGGTAGATTTTGACAGTATTTTTAACTGGCATGTACTGTGAACTGTCGTGGCAGGGATGTCAAGGGACGTGTAAAGGAATGTGTACCGCATCATTAGCTTAGTCACGTAACCGACACGGACAGTGCGCCTGCTTCGATTACAAGCGGTTTGTCTTCACCCGTTTTGGGAACTCACCTGTTACAATATGCATTAGGATAACTACGCGTAGAAATTAGTGCTTGCAGTGAGGTGATAGGCTTTTGACTCGGAGGAGGTGGGAGGTGTGAGTTACAGGTAAATTGAGCACTTTATATTCAGCTGATTGTGCAATACGGCTCCTTTATGTATGAATTATTGGTATATTATATATCGTAACTGTAGGTTAGGCACGCGGTGACTCGGTTGAGGCACTGCGCTACAAACCGGAAGGTAGCGATTCGATTCCTGATGGTGTCATTGGAATTGACATAATTCTTCCGGCCGCACTATAGCACTGGGTTTGACACAGCCTCTAACAAATGAGTGCCAGGAATATTTCCTGTGGATAAAGGCGGCCGGTGCGTAGGGTTGACAACCTTACCACCTTCATGTGCCGATTGTCTTGAAATCTGGGAGCCTCTACCTCCTGGAACCCTCAAGGTATCTCCAGGTCTGTAATGGGATTGCTTTACCCGTAACTGTAGGTTGATGCCGATTCCAGTGACCGCGCGTTCTATGGCGTAGGTCTGCGGCCGCTGATTTGCAGAGATTGCGGGTTCGAATTCCACCCGGTAGCATAGAGACTTGTCTGTTGTTGGTGTTGGGTAGTTGTCAGGGAGAGGTCTCTGCGACTTCTGATAACTCGTCCAGACTGTGGTGCGTCGTTGTATGTGATCTAGAAACCTCAGGAGTGTGGAGGCCATGGCCTGCGTTGGCCCGCAGCGCCACGAAATAAAAAATAGTAATTTGGTACAGTTTGCTGTCGTTTCAGAAATCGCAGTGTCGTGTTAGCGGTTACAGAAATCGGTAATTGTAGAACGGCATGTGGTGGGGCAGGTTCATGATTCACTGTGTCATTATCTCAAGAAGCTGCTGGTCCTTACTTTAAGGTGATTGTACTTCGCTGGCGATATAAAAAATAACTGGTATAGAAACCAAATTTATTTTCTTTTTTTAACATGCATAAGTCCGTGCATCGCTAATATATTCCCAGAGTACAACCAATAATATGCAACGTTTCACAATTTATTTATTTCTGTAAGACGCTCTACATGTTCCAGACGGTTTTTCCGTCCATCATCAAGAGCTCAAAACTGCACATACAGTGTCAGACCGTTACTGCTACCTGCTGCTAGCCTGGCCAGGCTAGCAGCAGGTAGCAGTAACGGTCTGACAAATACCTGACGCTGTATGTGCAGTTTTGAGCTCCTGATGATGGACGGAAAAACCGTCTGAAACACGTAGAGCGTCTTACAGAAATAAATAAATTGTGAAACGTTGCATATTGTTGGTTGTACAATGCGAATTATTTTCTTCTATTTTTATTTATTTATTTTGTTTTATTAATCTTATGATATATGTTGACGAGTACACTGTACATGCCTACTCATCGTACAACATTCAGCAGACCCCCGACTACTTAATTTCTGTCAGTTCCTGCTATTCCCGTAACAGCTGTAAATACCACGCATGGATTTCAGGCTTCCCCCATAGTGCCAATGAGATCTGCGCTCTTCTGGGATCTTACGCAGCGCAGATGGGTAATTCCTTACTGACGTTGCGGGACAGCCTATCGATCCCATCTTCAAGGATCATTGTGAAGATGGGGCTGATAGGCTGTCCTGAATTACCAATCTGCTCTGCGTAAGATTCCAGAAGTTCGCAGATCTCGCTTGCAAGTGCTAGTCCCTCGGTATTGACAGTCAATATTAGAGTTACATCAGTAGTGCGTTACGCGTCTTTCTTGTTACCATACTCTGAAGTGTATTTGGTCCATGTGTCCCTGATACATTTTCAGCAGTACAAATAACATTACAATCAGCTCAGTGCAGTATCGTTGCTGTGGAGTTTATTGCTTTTATGTTCATGTGACCATATTGCTTTGTCCGTTAGATGGAACCAGAACTTGAGGAAGCATCATTACTGACGACCGGACGGATGCATTGCCGATATAATGTCTTGTGTCTGGAACGTGCAACGTCCCTACCGCTTGCACATCCTCCATACTAATTGGCCTGTTACGTCACTTGCAGTCAAACAGCAGGTGTATGGGGAAACCCTGTTTGCGTGAAAGAGGCATACCCGCAGGGCGATATGCAAACCCGTATTGCAGTTTAAAAATTGTGCTGTTTTATTTTCGTGGTCCCGGTAGCTCAGTCGGTATAGCGACTGGCTACGGGCTGGTCGGTCCGCGGATCGAATCCCGGTGGGGGGGGGGGCGAGATTTTACGAACCTGTCCACTCCGGCCCTGGGGCCCACCCAGCCTCCCGTACAACGGGTACCGGGTCTTTCCCGGGGGTAAAGAGCGGCCAGGGCGTGACCCTGACCCTTCACCCCTTCTAGTGCCGTGCTCAAGAAAGAGTATAGCTATACCTCTATTCCCCTTGTGGGCCGTACGGCCTGAACAGAGCCTCAGTGCCTGTACAAGGGTGCACTTTTTATTGTAGTGTGAATGCAAAAGAATTATGCGTCGCAGCCGTGCGTGAAGAATTAATTGTGGTAGAATGGTTTTCGGTAGTCGGAAAGTGACCACAAACAGTGGGATTACGCGAAATTATATATTAAGTGTTATGATTCATGCACTGGGCGGAGATCAGTATTCGCTTCGAATTTGATGGGTTTTTCAGGAATTTTCGGGTCTTAGTTTCTCGTGGTTTGGATGAGAATTTTTGGTGTAGGTGTGTTTGGAACGTAAGTACGCCGATTCCACATCCTGCTGTAAATCCTTCATAAAACGCAAGCCACATTCCACCCTGTGGATTCTCGAGATGTTCTGTTGTGCACTGATCAGAAATGATTACAAAACTTACTTGGCAGACCTGAAAGGAAGACATTATCGTAAGTTGGAGGGTGATATTAAAATGAATCGTAAAGAAATCGGTGGGCGGGTACGTGGACTGGATTCATGTTGCTTATGACAAGGTCCAGTAGCGGGCTGTTGTCAGCTTGGCAAGCGATCTTCCTGTTTCATAAAATTTGGGAAACGTACTGATTTTGTGAGCCTGTGATAACTTCCGATGCAGTACTTTGCTCCTTGGAAATAATTAGTAATTTTCAAGTGCTTCAGTTTCATTTTTCTTTCCCTTTCCTTTGTATTTGTTATTTATTAATTTACTGATTATTTATGAAGTTATTTATTGATTAAGTTTCAATTCAGAATGGTAAAAATAGGTAAAGCTAAAGTGATCCCGTTACAGGCCCGTTGTGGCCCAGAGGGTGGGTAGAGGTATAGCTCTACTCTTCCATGACCGCGGCACTAGAAGGAGGTGAGTGGTCAGCAGCACGCCCTGGCCGCAATTTACCCCTGGGAAAGACCCGGTACCCATTTTACATGAGGCCCCAGGGTCGGTCTGGACGGGCGGAAAATCTCGTCCCCACCGAGATTCGATCCCGGACCGCCCAGCCCTAGTCAGTGGCTATACCGACTGAGCTACGCGGCCCACAATTCAGGATGGTATTTTCAACTATACAAGGCAGAAATATTCAGAATTCACTTCTGTCATTTTCATCACTAGTTGCAGGTGTTTGTATTATTCCACCAGATTTTTTGTACCCTTTTTCTCATCGGCTGTTCAGTTGCTGTTCATTGAGATTGGAGTGAAACTCATCTTGTGATTTCTGTCCTTTCAGCGAAGGGCTCTTTATCGTTTCGAGCTGTTAGTATCATCTGCCGTCGCCTGCACGTCCCAGGAAGTAACCTATGAGTTGCTGGTTCCCTTCTCATCTTCTTCGTTACGTACCTCCGGGTCAGCCACCTCTCGTCACCTCCATCGGTTCCCATGTTCATTAACGGGAAGTTGTCATTTGATTGTGCCACTGTGTTTTGCTACCATGTTGACAGTGCTTTGTGACATCACCTTTCAGTTTATTAATTAAATGGCGGACGTGCTGTGTGCCTGACCTTTTTGTTCTGCCAGTCTGGGGCTTCTGCCTCTTAGAATTATGTTGAAAGCGATTTTGATCTGGTATTTAGAAATGTGGCGTTTGGCTGACGACTATGTGGGATTCCTCCGACACGTATTTTACACGTGGCTACGCTAGGACAGACATTGATTGAGTCGTAAACCTCTTTTGTCTTTCGCCTCATGAGTGTTTGCATTGTTCGCTCATTACCAGCACCTTGAATACATTCGTCCCTTTTCAGTGTTATAGCAGCAACTTTCAATTATTTATGATTCTCAACGTGACATAAGATGCGATATGATATGATTGCTTGATTTCTGAATTTTGTCCTTCGTCTAGTATCCCAGACAGTGGAGAGTGTTTCGGAAGGTGCACGTGCCTCCGCCTGAATACCTCCCAGAATTACCGACTGCTCCTGATACCCAGTTCCGGACTGCAGTTTTAATACTACCCTGTACACCCACATACCTATACCTCGAACAGTATTCGAATCCGCGATCTCGGTGTTCAAGTGACGCGAATCTGTGTGGGAAACCGTTCTGGTTTGCTTTCCTCTTGATCTCTGTACAAGCGGCCGTGGCTGTTCTGTAACGCTTTGATATTGCAGACGTTAGGGAAGTGTTTTGCCAAGTGAACAGCACAGTGTTGAAGTGAAGACGCTGGTGCATGACAGTGCTGAGTATCGTACTCCCGGGTTCGCTAACTTGGGGTTTGTTGACATCCGACTAGATGCATCACAGCGTTTATTTTCCATGATACAGGCTGGATATTGGTCACTGCGGTCAAACGTAACGACGATCCTTGATAGGCATTTCGTTCCGACTGCTGGTGCTTGTGTAGGGACCTAAAAAATCAAACGCAATAATATTTGAATCTAGGCCTGTTCTGCGTGTTATGTGGCGCATGCAACTGATAAAAATTTGGTCTGCGTGCGGCCAACGTGACATTTAGTACGCAGAATGAACGATGAATATGTATCATTGTAAAACGTGATCTCGTTACAGGCCCGGTGTAGCCCAGAGGGTGGGTAGAGGTATAGCTCTACACTTCCACGACCGCAGCACTAGAAGAGAGTGAGTGGTCAGCAGCACGCTCCGGCCGCACTTTACCCCTGGGAAAGACCCGGTACCCATTTTACGGGAGGCTGTTTGGGCCCGAGGGCCGGTCTGGACGGGGGGATAATCTCGTCCCCACGGGGATTCGATCCCGGACCGTCCAGCCCGTAGCTCAGTCGCTATACCGACTGAGCTACCCGACCCATATGTATCATTGTACCTCTCTATTTTTCCGTTCATCATGCGCAATAAAACGTGCACTGCTAACAATAAGAAAGAAATCATTAAAAAATTGAATTTAAAAAGTTAGGTTAGTGTGTCGCTATTTTTTTGCACTTTTTCTTGTAAACATTAACTAGTAACGTCATTTGACGTTCAGGTGACCGTGCGTCGTGATAAATTCTTATAATAAAACCAACTAGATGCACTAATTTCTCAAATTTATTTTTGGAATAAAACTCTACATGTTTCGGACAGCTCCTCTGTCCATCATCAGGAGTGTTTCACTGTACACACAGCAATGGTATATGTCAGGTTTGCTGACAGCTTGCTAGCAGGATCAGGACGGATCTGGTTCCGTCTGGATCCTGCTCGCAAGCTGTAACTGTAACCTGTATGACATATACCATTGCAGTGTGTACAGTGAAAAACTCCTGATGATGGACAGAGGAACTGTCTGAAATATGTAGAGTTTTATTCCAAAAATAAATTTTTAGAAATTGATGTATCTAGTTGGTTTTATTATAGGAATAGCAACGTCATGTATTTCTCCAGAAGTAAACAGCATGTAGGTGTTAAAAACTGCCTCGGCATTTTGTGCTATGGAAAGGGTTTGAAGACTCTTCTCATTTCAGATGACTCCGCTTGCAAGATAACACTCTGTCGATGGTAACATGTTGGCCGTGAGCTACGGTTCAGTTTGCCTCATTTAATGCAATATGTCAGGTATAACAAGATTGCTCATCTAATATCGATTATTGAAATATATACTCTGTGCGAAATAGTGTATCGATACACTCATTGTAGTGGGAGAAGCCTTGTGATTAATTGACATGTATGTTACTTTTTACCGCTGTGAGGGTGGTGGTGGGTGCAATTATTCTCATTATCTGACAAGCGGCATTATTCGTTAAGTTTCGTGGGCTTATATGTACTTCATTTAGCATTTAAGTCAGAACAAAATAGCTTGTTAGTCTTAAGACTGGTCGTCATTGTAATTAAGCGCCGATACGTCGTTCAATAATAATAAAATGTACATACTTTCATTTACAAGATACTTCTTGTTGACATTATATTGGACCCTTTTTGCTGGGAAAATACGCAGAACGGCAGTAGGTGGGTTTGCATGCCGTCCATACGCAGTGGTTCGTCACGATCTGTTGAGTGCTGTCATCAGTACCCATTCACCTTACAGACCTGTAAGTTTGTTGATTGGCATCTCGCGATACCGGGGACTTAACAATGACACAAACCACGGAAGACCTCTTCTTTGAACTTCGAAGTGTGACTTGTTTTCGGCAAAGATTCGACCTGCGCGGACAGAGGGTGTTTGGTGCTTTCCGTCAGTCCGTCTCGACGGTTGCCGGCGTACTATCCTAAATTATGCCTCGACGGCTTCCTGTCCAAATTTTGCACATCTTTACCCGGGGTGCTGATAAGTACGTAGCCCAACGAGGAAGGAAACAAGCTCGGAAGCATGCCAGGGACGCGCGCGATTTCAACAACATCGAGACGCGAGCTGTCATCAAGTTTTATTCCTGCAAGGCAAGGCGCCAAAGGAAATTCACGCCATTCTGACAGAAATATTAGCTTGTTTCCATCCTGGCCGGGCTAAGGACTTATCAGCACCCCTGTATATTTCCAGTCTGATCATCCGACGCTGTATAGCTTCAGTTATTTGTCAGCACGTTTAAATAAACTACAGTTAACAATAACTGTCCTTCTCTGGGTTATTACGCAGCGAATAATGGTAATTTCGTACCGACGTTTCGGGTCAACCAATCGGTCGAATCTTGAAGGCTAAATAATTTGGATTCTTGACCATCTTCGCCTATAGGTTGTCCTGAAACGTAAGAAATTGCCACTACTCGCTGCATAATAAGCCGAAGAGCGCAGTGGCACAGTGGTTAAGGTATTGTGCTACACATCGGAAGGTCGCTGGTTCGATCCCAGCTGGTGTCATTGGAATTTTTCATTGACATAAAATCCTTCCGATCGCACTATGGCCCTAGGGTCGACTTAGCCCCTAACAGAAATGAGTTCGAATAGTATTTGCTAGGGGTAAAGGCGGCCGGTACGTATGGCTGACATCCTTATCACTATCCTGTGCCGTTGTCATGAAATCTGGGAACCTTAACTTCCTGGAACCCTCTGGGCCACTCCAGGCCTGTAACGGGACTGCTTTCCCTTTTACTGGATGTAAATCGTAAGTCCCATTCCTTCGCGTTACTGTTTCCGATTTTTCTCCAGGAGTAAACATCTGTTTGCATCTTCAAACGGAACTTTCGAATCTGCAGTTGTGACAGTTGTAACTTTATTAGACCAGAGTGTTACATTTCCTCGTTGATATTTTTATGCATGGGATATGCTTTTCCTTGGGTTCATTGAATGAATGAATTTTTTAATTTCGTTCTGGTGAGTATAAGTTGTTGATTTTATTTTGATTTATCCCTTCGTTAAGAGAGAGAGAGACACAGAGAGAAGTAAACTAAAAAGAAAGGGGAGCTAATGTTGGAAATTGTTTTGCACATACAGATTTTAGAAGTCATTTAGCGCTTCTAGTGCAAAGATAACTTGAAAGGATGTTAATAAATTATGCAGGTCATAATTTTAGTTTGCTGGCGGTGTTAACACCACCTCTGGAAGTGTGAGTGGGTTTGGTGTACTGATGGTGCGCCATAAGTCATATTGTAATCCTCCGCCACAGTATGACGGGATAGCGCGAGAAATGGGCAAAGATCATTTCTATTTTGATACCAATGCCTCTACTGCGGCTGTTTGGAAGGAGCGTCAGTGTTTTGTGTTGTGTTTGGTGGTACCCAACAGTGCTGCGTGCCATCTTGTGCCTTCCCTGTTCTCTTCTCTTTCCGCTAAGTGATGTCCGGCACTCTTTAAAAAAAAAAAGATCTCTCCTGTCATCTTGCTAGAGAATTCATGCTGTCATGAAAACTGGTATTTGTTGACACTGGGCATTGTTCTGCTTGTATGAAGGATTTGTTTTTCAGTTTCAAATTCTGAGGCTCTTCTTCTTTCTTATGCTTCCCATCGTCCATTTGTCATAGTATATTTCTGTAAATATTTTTATTTATTCTGTCCATGAAATGCATACCGGGGACCGCGGTGGCACAGTGGTTAAGGTGCTGTGCTACAAATCGGAAGGTCGCTGGTTCGATCCCAGCTGGTGTCTTCGGAATTTTTCATCGACATAAAATCCTTCCGATCGCACTATGGCCCTGGGGTCGACTCAGCCTCTGACAGAAATGAGTACCAGGAGCATTTTCTGGGGGTAAAGGAGGCCGGTTGCGTAAGGCTGACAACCTTACCACCATCCTGTGCCGTAGTCATGAAATCTTGGAACCTTAACTTCCTGGAACCCTGAGGCCACTCCAGGCCTGTAACGGGACTGATTTACCTCCTATGAAATGCGTACTGTGAATTCATTTTAGGGAGGTTTTGGTTGTCCAAATGTTTACTTTCCAGTACCTCTGAACGGATTTTGATGAAACATGGTATGTATCGACACAAACAGTTGACGGGCAGTCCGATGTAGGATTTGTAGTTATGGTGTTAAATTCATACTGCAGTTTGCCTTAAAAATGGACTATTTTCCAAAGTGTCATCCCATTCATATTTCGTAAAAAACGCTATACATACATATAATCTGTTTGGCAGGATTTTTGTTCCTAATCATGACTGTGTAATCCATGCCATCTGTGTGCGTTTGGCCGTATGTGTTGTACGCGTACAGAATGTCAGTGTCGCTATCGTATTGTTCAATTGTTCCTGAAGATAAAGCCGTCTGCAACCGAGCCTTGTGTGTGTAGACTTCCCGCTCGTCACATGTGGCGGAGAAGTTGCCACAGAGTGACGGCGAACGTTCCAGCTTATGGTCTTGGGGAATCCTGAACCAGAGTAGTTCATAGTCGGCGTGGCGTCCACGCAACGGACCGGTTGACCGGGGAGTCAGGGATTTACGTCCTGACAGGGGCAGAGATTTATCTGTCCTGCACAGTGTCGAAAGTGGCTGTGGGTCCGACCCAGCCTCTGAGCAGCGGATATACAGTGGGTGGTCCATGGCGTTGTTCATCGACCACCATCTTGAGTGGAGGCTAGGAATGCGTGGATCTCTGCCTTCACTCCTCCACACTTCTTCAGTTCGTTGCACAGGGACTACGTGACCATCCTAACGTCACCTCACCAATTGCCGTTCCGCGCTACGTAGTTTGGGGTTCTGCGATAAATCGTGGAATGAATAAATAAATAAATACATAAATAAATGAGTAAATCGGAATACCAGGAAATCGAATTTTATTTTCACGTTTCAGTAAAAGTTACTCCTATTTGACCTGTTGATTTTGAAGGGTAACGTTGTGTAATACACAAAAAGGCAGGAAAAATGCTCACCTTTGTTCGTAGGGTGTAAGCTGACTTGTAGCTTTATGCATGGCAGCTCTGTATCAATAAATTTTCGTGACAATAGTGTAGCAGTAAGAGAGTTGTGCAAGTAAGTCACGTATTTAACAATAATCCTCAGGGAAGTCGTCTACGAGGACGACCAAAAAACAGATGGTTGGAATTGTGTACAAACAGGTATTAATAAATGCAAAATTACAAATTGGAAAGAGAGGTAAAAAAAACAGAGCTGACTGGGAGAAGTCCATTAAGGAGGCAAGGGTCCGCATTGGATTGTAGTGCCATCGAATAAGAAGAAGAAGAAAAGAAAAAGAAGACAGAAAGAAAGACGAAGAAGAAGCAGAAGAAGAAGAAGAAGAAGTAGAAGAAGAAAGAAAGACGACGAAGAAGAAGTAGCAAAAGGAGAAAAAGAAGAAAGAAAGAATGAAAGACGAGGAAGAGGAAGAAGAAGAAGATGACGATAAAGAAGAAGAAAGAAAGACGAAGAAGAAGAAGAAAGAAAGACGAAAAAGAAGAAACAGGAAAAGAAGAAGAAAGAAAGACGAAGAAGCAGAAGAAGAAGAAGAAGAAACAGACGAAAGAAGGAAATAAGAAGAAGAATAAGAAGAAAGAACGAAAGACGAAGAAGAAGAAGTGAGTTGTGCTCCCCGCTGTAAACCTTTTCCGGCCTGTAAACATTAGGGGTTTCTCGGCATGTGAAAAATTATTGTGTATGTTCCTACATGGAAGGAAGTTTGGGAAACACTGCGTTACAGTCATGAATCAGTTGTTGAAAAATGTCCCAGAGGTTTTAGTTATTTAGCTCTGCATTTTATGTTGCGGAACAAGCAGCTCTATGATGGTCCATTCGAAGGTGTTATGTTGGAGTGTGATGAGAGCATACGATGTCCTAGGGGCTGCTCGGTATTGAAATTCCCCCGATTGTTTGCTGATGTTTTCCTGTCGCCGAAGAACTAAATTCTAGCTGACTTTTATATCAATACGTCAGGTTTTGTAGCTGACACATGCTGGGGGGCAGACATGGCCTTCACATGATGTGTTGACTGTACACTGTTTAATTAAAGAACGCCTAAGGACATAGAGTACACTGTGTACTCCGTTCTTTCCGGTTTTCCATGGGCTTTGAGCCTTCAGCTCTGTAAGACTGTTATCTAAATTCGTATATAAAGAGCTAGTCACTAGAGAGACTACATTCAGGTGAGCAGTCAGGTCTCTCCCCACCCAATCTTCCCCTCCTCTCCCCTTTCGGCCATAACCCGTTGAATAGGAGAGGCTGGGCCCTGGAGCTTGTCTGAACGTTGCATGAGGCAAAATCTGCATTCCGTGCCGCTCGGTCTGGCAGCATGTAGCCATATTAGAGTCCAGTTGAAATGTGATGGCACACGGTGACACACGGGAGGGGAAGTGAAGGGGAAACTGGCGAATGGAGTGGGTAGGCAGTACTCTTCACACTACCTCGGAACATGGTGTATCCAGCATTACAACCGCTGATGCGCACACCTCGGCTGCCAGTAGTCGACTGAACTGACGCCCCCGCCGATTTAATTAGACTCGTCCGTTTCGCCGAAAGACGAAATCTGGTTTCTGCGCGTGTACCATCACATTTCAAACGCAGTCTACTACTGACTCAGCTAAACTGTCTTACTCTTCAGTACTTCACTTCACGTAGTAGATCCTCTTCTACCGGTAGGTATAGACGGTTTACAAAGAGCTTTCCCACCGTCAGCGTCCCGAGCTATTGCTGTCACTCGGTTCCATTCAATTCCTCTTCATAATCATCTGTATCCCTTCTTCCCAAGCCTGTTGGGGATTTCCTTTGCGTCTCTTCCCCTTTGTTCTAGCTTCCCAGACCATTTTGGGGTATTTCTCGTCCCCTAACCTTTAAACATGCCCGAAGGTTAAGTTCACCCTAGAACAGGCCACCGAGGCCCATGGGGAGAGTAGAAGTATAGCTCTGTTCTTTCTTTAACCTCAGCGCTAGATGTGGGTGGATGGTCATCGCCACGCCCCGCCCGCTTTACCCCCTGCAAAGAGCCGGTACCCATTGTACAGAAAGCTGGGTGGGCCCCAGGGCCGGTCTGGACGGGTGTGGAAAATCTCGCCTACCACCGGGATTCGATCCCTGGACCGTCCAGTTCGTAGCGATTCGCTATACCGACTGAGCTATCCCGGCTCCTAAAAACATGCGCAGACCCTGTCAACTATGCTGATTCTGTAATTTCTTTGAGGGGAATTATTCCTAATCCGATTCTTATTGCTTGATTCATTTTCCTGTGTCTTTTAGTTTTTCCCCTGAATTTTTCTTGAGTGTCTTACTTGAGTGGCTTGCAATTGACTGTTATGTTTGGGAGACAAATGCCGTGATTCGCACCCGTGTGTTAGGTAAATTATTTTATAAAATTTGCGTCCCGCGTATCGCGTTTCGTGTTTTACGTTCCCTCAACTCGAAAGTAGGCGGTAGCGCGAATGGCTCGTAGTGTTTCATTTCGGATGTCGGTTCGCATTGCAGCCCGTCACATTGGACGGCCATATTATTTCTGTCGTTCGTTTCTATTGGTAAACGTGTCCGTTTTCCTAATCTTTTAAACCCTAGCGATTGCTTTAAATCTCGCCACTTTTGAAGCTGAAAATTTCCACATTCTGCCCACAGACTGCATTGTTGTTTCGTACGGATATCAGTACGGACGGTAGTTATTTCCCTCTACAGCTTTAAGTGACTGGTTTTTAGGCGCGTTCGCAAAACTGCGAAAAGTGACTAATTGCTTCGTCATTTCCATCTGTCCGTCCGTCCGTCCACCCGCCCGCCCGCATGGAACTCGGCTCCCACCGGATGGATTTTCATGAAGTTTGATATTTGAGTATTTTTCGAAAATCCTTTGAGAAAATTCAAGTTTCCTTATAATCTGACGAGAATAATGGATACTTTACATGAAGACCTGTGTACATTTGTGACATTATCTTACTGGATTCCTCCTAGAATGAGAAATTTTGCAGACATATTTGTAGAGAAAAAGAAAACTCAAACTTTTGATGTTCAAAAAGAATTTTTTTCCCGAACTTAGTGCCGTTTAAGAGATAATGTGGGGAAAAAAAAAACGTGGTAGAGCTGGACAGGCCACAGATGACAATATGTTGCATGCGTATTGCATGCTCGATACCTAAGGCTACAAACGCACACTCAGAATATGTTGCACGAACACACCTCAGTGTTACGTTATACGTACATTGGCTTCTGGTTATAACCGAGACTACGAGTTTTTGACATGCATATACAGTGCATCATATTGTACATCTCTTTTTATTTACCAGCAGTTCATGCACAGCACTTATAAGCTAATGACTTTTGAACTGTAATTCGGACTCGTTTCGACGTTTGTCTTTGCCATCTTGAGGGAGTTGAATGTGGAACATTCAGAATTATTTTTCAAGTGTGAAGACCTGGTCAACATTTGAGTCACTGCATATTTTAATGTACACCTGTGTAGAGATCTCAGCCGTTATCGTAAATTGTGGAGTCTGTGTAAAAATTGTGACCTCGGAATCAACATGTGCTTATGGCGTTTTGAAGTGTGAGAAGAAACAATCAACAACTTCCAAAAGGTAACACAGACGGACTCCTAAACGCGTCGGAATTATGCTTTAAAAGTGACGAGATGATGAGTGTTTACTGCGCGGTACGGAATGGTTCTTTAAATGAAACAGAATACGTTTTGTTGTCAGTGTGGTAATTATTGTCCGGTTACTCTTTGATTTCGCCACCTAACGGGTTACAGCGAAGTGTAGGAAGATACAAACCTCGCAGCTGCAACATTGTGTGACCGCAAGTACACCTCCCCGCCAGTTTAGACCAACAGCTGTAGGCTTCATCGTCTGTTTTGCCACGCTGTAGTTAGAGACGGAATGCATCCGCCTGGAAGGGGCCTGTTGTTTCATTCTGTTTGTTTATTTTGTGTATTCTTTGTTTATTTAAATGATGCTTTTGCCAGCTTCGATTGCTTAACTTCGAATGATAGGATGAAGGGAACAGTACGTTAGAAATAATGTGGAATTACAACTTTCTTGTTCGTATTTGAGGATCTTCGTTTAGAAACTGAAGAGAACCAGTGTCAATAAGTTGGATAACTGATCTTAGAGTCGAAATTGGAACTCGTGACTTACCGATATTTTCCTGTGGCGCAAAGGTCTCAGCCGCGTCGTTGTTGAGGTTTATAGATCACACATAACGACGCACCACACTCGGTAGGACTCTTCTGAACCAGTTATCAGCTCGTCGCAGAGACCGCTACATGACAACACGCGACGAACACAAGAGACGAATATTTGTGCCCTTAGCGGGATTCGAACCCGCGATCCCGGCAGTGGAGCAGCCGCAGACCTTCGCCTTAGACCGCGGGGCCACCGGGATCGGCTGAGCGGAAATGTTGCGCTCTGAGCTGCGACTATCGGCCATTCTGCCAACAAAGAGAAGGGTAAAAATGTGGAAGGAGACGGTCTTGATCGGGTTTGCCCATTGAATTCCAGGGATAAACGTATGTACCACGTTCTGTAACGTGAAACTCTACATTTCGTCACAGTGTAGATTATGTGGTTCGTTTAGTTGCTTGTGACGTAGCCTAATTTCAATACTCCTGAAGCATATAAACGCAAAACCAGTAGATTTGTTTTATGTGGAGTCTTCTAGTCTGTAACGTTATGTAGACCTGTATTCGAATTTCCTGTGTCTTGGAAGCACCTAATGCCTAGATCATGTTGTAGGGTTTAAATAGCTACGGGGGTCATTCGGTTACTATTTTGCGCTCCCTTACTTACTCCTTGGAGCAGAGTCCTTCTTGAGAAACTGTTTCTCAACTATTCAAGAAATTCCCCGCATTTTACGGAACCCGATGATTCACCACCGCATTCACAAGTGCCCGCCACCTGTCCCTATCCTGAGCCAGATCGATCAAGTCCGTGCCCCCACATCCCAATTCCTGAAGATCCGTCGTAATATTATCCTACCATCTACTCCTCGGTCTTCCAAGTGGTTTATTTCCCCCCAGTTTTACCCACCAAAACCTTGTACAAACCTCTGCCCTCCCCCATGCATGCTACATTCCCCGCCCATCTCATTCTCGATTTTATCACCCGAACAATATTGGGTGAGGAGTACAGATCATTAAGCTCCCCTAATGTAGTTTCTTCACCCCCCTGTTACCGTGTCCCTCTTAGGCCCAATAAGTGGGTCTCTTTCACCATTGCATGGTGCGTCCTTAGGTCCCAGATGGAGGAACGGCCTCCAATATGAAGGGTAGGTGCGAATATATTCAATAAGCAGTCGCAGACAGCCGACAGGGGGTGGTCCTTTAGCTCGGGGGTCGGGCGAGTTGTTAGCAACTCCTCACCATAAAAGCGTATCATGTTACGAGTCATTCAAAAAAAAAGGCCTCGGACCTGGACTGATCCTTTTGTCCGCCTACGCAGTGGAAAATGTAGGTGTACATGAAATTTTGCACTGCCGTAATGCATAACATTACACCTCAGAGGATATTACAGTGTATTGTGTGGGCAACGGAACAGCTAACAGTGCTCATGTGTTAACGGCTCCGTCTGTCCTTGACGGGTGGAGTGTCCATCGCTACCGCCCTACTCCGCGCGCGTGTATAGCAAGAAACTCGCTGTGTATTGTATAAACTGTAGACGGCAATGCGAATCCAACTCTTTTACGTAATTCCGCATCATTTAATGGCACTAGCACGATTGTGTAGGAGGAACATTGTTGTGTTCCTTAACGTTTGCTTACCTTAGATTATTTGTTTTTAAGTTAGCCTTAGTGCATTAACTCAGACTGTTGGTTATATATAAAGCTCAGTATTTTGACCATTTTATAATTCTCAGTGCTATTCTTAACCTAGCTTAACGCAGGGCACGTAAGCAAGGTCTTCGACGTTACGCACTTGCTAATATTACATACTTACTACCTTAGCTTCTACTGTTGCTGTTGGCACTTGAAGCAGTTGCTTCGCCCACACGCTGCGAGTTATGCCGTCAACACGTATTCTACATGTCGACCAAGTGCCTTCAGATGGGGGAGGGGGCGGTCAAATAGTATTGAAAGGGGCGACGTCTGAATGAAGCTTACTGCGTTATTTCGAATTTAAAATGTCCTGTAATTTATAGCGCACCCCACTTAAAAAATTTACAAAAATTGGCAAGGAACTACATTTCACTGTCCATAAAAATTGCTGTTCTTTAGCGAGGCAAATTGTTTTTCGAGGAAGATGATGCTTTTGAGTCTTTTTAAGAGTGATAAATAATGAGTAAAAGTCTATATCATTAATTGTCCAACGAGATGCAACACAACGCAGTCTATTTATTATTCTGCAAGTTCACTCTACATGTTTCGGGTGTCAACCACACCCTCATCAGCTTGGCTTGGCCATGTTGGAGGGAGGTAGCTGCAGAAAAATATGACCAGTACCGGAGGCTGCGGTTACAGTTTTGTGTTCTCTTAATGGTGGGTGTGGTTGACACCCGAAACATGTAGAGTGAACTTACAGAATAATAAATAGACTGTTTTGTGTTGCATCTCGTTGGACAGTTATTGATATAGATCAGCGATGCACGGAACCATAAACGTAAAAAGGTATAAAGCGTTGTGAATTGTATGTAACACTTTTTTAGAACTCAGCATGAAGATGGCTCTTTAAGAAGAGCCGAAACATGTTGCTGTTAAAAATGATTTAATGATCTTTTAATTGTAATTACTTAATAAAAAGGTTGTGTTAGACTGTGCGATTATATATATATATATATATTGTATTGATTTATTGAACACAACGGCGATGTCTCACCTGAAAACCGTATTAGAATTTAACTTGTGGCCTCTTTTTTATTGACGATGGTCAAGGGGATTCGATATCTTTGACGATGGTACCTCAGGCTTATAACATTCATATACTTTCCGAACGTTTAGTCTTTGAACCTCGAAGTTATTGGATTGGTGTTTGAAAATTGGTATTATTATTATTATTATTATTATTCACAGAAACTTTTACTGCGTCTCCGTTTCAAAAATCTATCAATTTAGGCTCTTTGGGGAAAATATGACGGAGTAATATGAGGCCAGTGCCTTAACACTGTGTAGAAAATGCAGAATTTTTGTGCTAAATGATGCAGTTCGCGTGTAGCCGCCAACAGCGTGGAGCGTAGTCCGTCTTGTGAAACTGGTGGTAACTCAGCTAGTGAAGAAGTCCTCCGCATTTTGAGGTACCCGAAGGTTCATGAACCTTATTCACAGCATCCGTCCTCTTGTCCCTATTATGAGCCAGATGAATCCAATCAGCGCCCTCGCATCCTATTGCTTGAAGATCTAGTTTTATATTAGCTTCCCATCTACGTCATAGTTCTTAAAAAGTGGGATCGTACCTTCAGATTTCCCCAACAAAACCCTGCATGGACTTTTCCCTCTGCGTGCCACATGCCCAGCCTATTGAATCCTCCTTGATTTCATCATCTCCTTGCGTGGCGCCACAGTCCAACTGAGGCCTGGACCGCCTCCTGGACTCCTCTCGACGTGTGATCAGCTCGTCGCAGAGGCAGATACCTACACGACACACAACCAACACAAGAGACGCACATCCATGCCATCAGCGGGACTCGAACCCGTGATCCCAGCAATCGAGCGGTTGCAGACCTGCGCCATAGACCGCGCTCAGCTTCTCATTATTCTCATTTTCTGATCTTTTCCAAGCCATCTATTACTTCCTTTCTTTTAGACCCAAACTACTTCCTCCGTTGCTCTGTGCCTCAAGTTGTTAAATAAGATGGATATATAAATTATTCTTATGTGGCATTTTCAGAAAATTTTCGAAAAACTTTTGTGGTGTCATGTGACTAGCTGTGTAGCAAGAGATTTGTGTCCGTAAGAACTGGACAGCGCCAAGCGTATGGTGCAAATTTCATAGCCTGTGAGGACGGCGCTGAATTCAGTTTGTTGCATTTCTCGAATCAAGGCCGATTTTGTTTTTATGGATTTGCAAGCTGTAGGTGGTGGCTGTTGGTGTTGGTGTTACGACAGTGTTGTTGTAAAGTGCTGAGCTGTTTTGTGGCGACCGTTCTGCTGCAAGCAGACATCGGCTGGCGAACGGCGCAATGGGGGGAGGGAGAAACGAGGTGAGCAGCATTACTAAGATACTTGCAACTGTGTGTGGATCACCTGCCTGCTGTTATTCATGTTTCTTCCCTTTGTTGTCTTCGTGAGCAACTGAGAACTGCGGTCAGCAGTGGTTTGGAGTGCAAAGGGTTGTGAACCTGTATGTTTTTGAGAAGGTTCTGTGTTTGGCGCAGGCGCCTATGGATCAAATATTGCAGAGAGCGCAGATTGCATTTGGCTAATTATTAATGATCTAAACACAGGCCGTATGATTACTTTGTGATATTTGAGGTTCTGACGGTGGGCCAGGGTAGCTCAGTCGATATAGCGACTCGCTACGGACTGGACAGTCCGGGGATCGAATCCCGGTGGGGGCAGGATTTTCCACACCCGTCCAGACCGAGCCGGGGGCCCACCCAGCCTCCTGTACAAGGGGTACCGGGTCTTTCCCGCGGGTGAAACGGCCGGGGCGTGGCGTTAACAACACCCCCCCCCCTCCATCTAGCGCCGAGGTTAAGTAAAGAGTATAGCTATACCTCTACTCTATATCTGGGCCTTCATGGCCTGCTCTACGGTGAACTTTATTTAGGGTTCTAACGAGCGTGACTGAGAAAATCGCTGTATTCTGGTTTGTGACGCCGTGTAGTTTGGTACATGTTATCAGTGTTTCGAGAAACCTTCCCCTTCTGTCTTCAGGACAGCAGAACCTGCGTGTGTAGACGTACACTTATTTAAACCGTAATGTTGAGCGGCAGTCACATTTTCGGTTTGCCTTCTCTAAACTTTCCAGTTACTCATGAAAGTGTTCTTTCCCCTTTGTGGCAGGAATGCTTGTTCACAGATACACTACATTCTGTGGAGCGCAGAAGGCTACAGAATTATGTACAAAGTAAACAGTAAGAGTCCAATTAATGGGTAGGGTAATTACAGTCAATAACACAACAACGTATATCTAATTCATGTTTATTAGAAAATGATAAAAACTACATGTTTCGGCCAACATTGGCCAATAGCAGGTTTTTCATCCGAAAGATTTGTATGCCGTAAGTGTGTTTATATGAAGCATACAGCCGCGTATCGATGTTGAGATCTCTTCATCGAGGATTTTGAGTTAGACGTGGCATATAGCCTGAGTATGGAGCATAGTAATGTGGGCGTTGAGCAAGTTGGGGGGGGGGGGTGGCATGGTAGGTTAGTGTTCAGTAGAGTAAGAGTCCAAACAGATATTATCTCGGTAATGTGGTCATTTTCTGCTTTAAAGGCATTTCGTTGGGTAGAGATGATTGTACGTGGATTTTAAGTCTATCTTGTCGGAACTGGAGAAGTATTCAATTAAGAACCTGTTTTCTTTTGATTAAATACACCCCCCACCCCCATCCACATTTTAAAGGTTTTTGTTGTAACGGAAGTACAGTCACAAGGCAGTGAATTTTTGAGGGGACTCTGCGTTGTGTAGAAGCATTTCTGTTCATTTCTGTTGACAGCAATTCATGTGAAAGTTATAAGGCTAACAGTCGCCAATCCTTGCACACTTCGCCACCCAAACAACCGGCACGAGCAAGAGATGAGTGGCTTTTCTGCATTTATTAACCGTTAGCCTACTAACGTAGAGAATATGGCGAGCTCCTGGTAATGCCAGCAATCTTAACGCGTGCTATTTGGTGACCTACGTTTGGCAGCATTGACAATCCTCTCTTTTTATCGTCTGCACAATGTCTCAACACTGAATCAGTCATGAAAGCCGTCCTGTATCATATTTGTGTGTAAACACTTAGTCAGCTTTTTCGAAAAGCATGCGCAAAATTTAAAAACCCCGCAGAAAAAATCGGCGAGCTGGGACTTACAGATGGGATTTAACTCGGCTTCGAAAGGGTTAATTATTTACATAAGGTTGAATATTTCCAGCAATATTCAGTGAACTTTCCGGTACCATAGATACCTGAAGCGTTAGTACGAAACCTTATACTGTAAGAACTTCGTAGAATAGCCATATAATGTTCTGGGCAAGGGAAAAGGTAAAGTTTCCACTTTGCTTAAACGTTACACCATATAGACGTATGGGAAGGTGGAGGTAAGGCTCCACATATTTTTTTTAACCTTAGCGCCAGCTGCAGATGAGCCGCCTTGCGTCCAAAAGACACTTCCCTGAACAAGCTGCTGGGTGAACCTTGCAGCCGATATGAACACATTTGTGTGGTGAAGAGTCTGTCTTGGCTGGGAATCGAACCTGTACCATCAACGCCCTTCACTCTTATGCCTGAAATATCCTGGATCACCGACTGTTTAAATAACGTAACGTAACATATCTCAGAAATGTACTTTGTTGTTGACACTGGGACGACGGATTTCGTAACAAACAGCAGCGTAAGATGGCGATATGAATAGTATATGCAGCGTTGCAGGACCTAGGGAGGGGGGCGGTGCCTGTACTAGCATCTGGACAGTTTCAGTTGCCTGTCTGGGGTTTGCGCCCCAGCTGGGGTCAATCATTTTCCCAAATCGCATTATTTGCGTGCTTGTGGGCTAGTAGCAGCATGGACTAATGCCCATGGACGTCGCTTGGGCGCGTCGGCGTGTTATCGGTCACAGATGTTGAAGCTATGACGTCACACGTGTGACGTAGATTGACTGGCGTGGGCCCACGTTGTCCACTCTCGATTACTCTCCCACTTTCTCATATTCGCTTCGTGTTTCTTTGTTATTCCCTCCTGTCATCCTTCGCCAGTTTCCCCTTTGTGACGCATCATGTACTTCTTTCTGCCTGCATGCATTTCTACGCTCCTTCGCCGATTGCAGTCAGGCGGCTGAATAAACGGTACAGATTCCATCCTTCGGAGTTTCCTCGAAAATACAAGAAGCATTCGTGCCCAGGGTACTCCAGATATATTTATTTACAGTGTGTGTTCGTGTATGTTTAACGACGCCTTCAGTAGCTGAAACTATGGCGTTCATGACTGAAACTGTGAAATGGATAAGATGTTGAGGGAGTTTGGCTCGATCTATTTTCAGATACTATCCTGCAATCTCCTGGAGGAACTACGGAATTACACGAAAATCCTCTGCCTTGCTAGACGATTTCCAGGCCGATATTTAGACCTTGGACTTGTGTTTTGTGTTACTTACCAGTTTTGGCGTTTGGCATTCTTTCGCTATACCTGCATTAACAGATAGCACTTGAAAACCGTAATTGTTGTTACTGAGGGAGTGCAAACAGTATTTGTAACATAACTAGTCCTTGTATGATGTGTTATTTATGATATAATGATGATGATGATGATAATTAACTGCAATTGGGTTGACATCCGGTGGCAGTAGTACAGTACACATTTACACACAAACAATACATGGAGCAGCACAATGGAACAGAATGCACAGAACATACGTAACAATAAGAATACATAAACATAACAATAAAAATACATAATTTACAAAATAAAACAAAAGCACACAAAACATACAACCATATATACAATGATAAAAAATGGAACCAAAAGAATATGAAAGAATGTGATAAACGAAGAAACCATATAAGCAGCAAACTTCATACGATCTATATATATCTTCTAATAATGTTAGACGCCCTGTTACTAAGACCTTCACTGCACTTCACTACATTTCACCCAACTACACTTCACTACACTTTTCGACACTTCGCTTCCTCTCATTTAAACTTCACCCAACTACACTTCACTACCCTCTCATTTGGCTTAACCCCACTTAAATTTCCTACCGCTCCATTTCACCTCACATCACTACACTTCACCTCACTTCACTTCACTACACTTTTAGATGATTTTCGCCACACTTCTATTCCTTTCATTTTACCCCTTTATACTTGCTTTCCTAACTTTGTTTCTAAAAATCGTAGGTTTTCAAGGGAAAGTCCGTAACACTTCTGCAGGTAGTTGGTTTCAATTTTTAATGGTCCTATTTACAAAGGAATACTTCCCGATACCCGTTCTTTGCTTCCTGTCCCTAATTTTCCGAACATGATCGAACCAACTCATTTATGAGAAAATTTACTAAAAAACGGATTGTTGATGTGTTACTGCGCCTGCAATGAGCCGTTAAGACCCCAAAACAAGTTCTTTCTGTGTAGCAACAGCCCAACTCGTGCATAAGTCGCCTCACTGTCGAGGTTCCCAGATCACACACAATTAAACATACACACACACACACAGTCGGTAGAACTCCTGTGAACGAGAGATTAGCCCGTCGGAGAGGCCCCTACTTACACAGCACAAAACAAATACAAGAGACGAACATTCATGTCCTTACAGGATTCGAACCCGCGATCTCAAGAATCAGTCGGCTGCAGGCCTGCGCCTTAGACCACGGAAACACCGGGATCGGAACTTAATTAATGTGTGGGTTATGTAGTTCAGGGTAGGTAGTTCGATAGTGTGTACAAAGAATCGGAACGCTTGCGGTCGAGCTTGGTGTGGCATAGTTTACAGAACCGTCCCTGCTCGATGTGCCCCATGCCCCTTGCATTAATTAGATGTATAAAATTAATTTTTAAAAAAACAGCAAATACACTGTGTTTTTGTGAATGTAATTTTGTTACAAAGTGACCACCGGCACGTTTCGGCCACTCATATGGCCATCTTCAAGGCGGTAAGAACAAGAATACAAAAATATTTTATACTGTCCCTGCATTTGCCTGAAGGGGCTCCTGAAATTCACGGAGATAACGTCCGTCGGGATAGTCGGTGTACCAGCCGAGAGTTGAACCAAGCACCTCCACAGTACACGTCAGAAGGCACCCGACTGAAATCTGCGTTGCCCCATTTTTGGTGTTATTTATTTGCAACTAATTGTTTCCATCTATGGTGTTGCAGAATGCCCTCCTTGATGACTGTCATAACAATATATACGTGTGGGAGTAAAATACGGTGTAAAGAAATACGACATGCGACGTGTGCACGGCAACTCCATCACAGTGTGCATAACTGCAAGGTATGGAAATGAAACGCTTTTAAATATTTTTTTTTTAATCGAAGACATCCCGTTGTGTTTGAATTCAAAAGTAACACAGAATGTTTTGAAGTTACCGTCAAAACACAACAGTGTATAAATATGAGTATGTTATTGTGGCAACATGGCATGTGGCGCGTATGGGTGAGGGGAGGGAGTGTATAGGGTCTTGCTGGGGGAAACCGGAGGGAAAGAGACCACTGGGGAGACCTAGGCGTAGATGGGTGGATAATATAAGGATGGATCTCCGGGAGGTGGGATGTGGGTATATGTACTGGATTGGGCTGACCCAGGATAGAGACAGGTGGCGGACGCTTGTGAGTGCGGTAATGAACCTTCGGGTTCCGAGTAATGCGGGGAATTTCTTGACTAGCTGCAAACCAGTTAGCTTCTCAGGAAGGACTCTGCACCATGGAATGAGTAATTAAATAAGTAAGTATTGTGGCAACATGTTTTGGTATTATTAGACCATCTTCAGGCCAACATTCATAGACGCGATGTAGAGTCCAGTTGAAATTGAAATGTGATGGCACACGGTGACGCACGGGAGGGGAAGTGAAGGAGAAACTGGCGAAAGGAGTGGGTAGCCAGTACCCTTCACACTACCTCGGAACATGGTGTATCCAGCATTACTACCGCTGATGCGCACACCTCGGCTGTCAGTAGTCGACTGAACTGATGCCCCTGCCGATTTAAATAGACTCGTCCGTTTCGCCGAAGGATGAAATCTGGTTTCTGCGCGTGTGCCATCACATTTCAACTGGCCTCTACAATCAGTTGCATATCACGTACTATGGAATCCTTACAAGGTGTGCAATAGTTTAAAACTATAAAAGTTATAAAATCCTATACATTAAGAGTGGTTAAAATGTATGTAATTGTATAAGATTTATATTGGTTGGGATGGAAACCTATTAAATGCAAATTATTAGCGTATGGGTATATTAATAATTTGAACAAGTTGAAAAGGTACTCCAATTTACATTTGAAGGTTTCCGAATCCCGTAGTCGCACTCAAGTTCATGGTTTTAGTGTATCACGTAGGTAATATTGATTCTGATTTCAATACTTAAATCATCTTCTTGCGAAGAATGAATGCAATAATGTGTGGGAGTGCGATGCCCAGCATAGGGCTATATGTCGGATCGCTGTATGATTTTGTCGTGAAGGTTGTGGACCTCGTACTGACATGCGATAACAGTGCGAGTAAAGAACTCCGAACCTTACAGTTTTTGTATTTCAAATTTCGATTATATCTAATTAATACACCAACAAATGCACATATACGAGTATTCATTTAATGATCTAAAATTCACATTAAAACACTTAAAACGCTCCTACATGTTTCGATCATACGATCATCCTAAGGGAGCATACATTGTTCCTTGCTAAAGTTACAGTTTAAAAACAATCAGAGATATCACTGAGTGTTTCAAACTGTAACTATACTGCTCTCAACGTTTTGTATTCAAACATTCTGAATCAATTTCGTATTTTTATGTCCGTCTGTTGTGAGTGACTACCATCTCTTAGTACCAGTAAGTGCACAAAGTGAAATATACAGGGCGTTTCATAATGTTCTCCGTGATTACAAACATTTATAACAAGAAAACCAAAGGATCTACGTTAATGGAATGGTTCTCAGCCACAGGAAAACTGAGAAAGTTTTTTTTGGACACCTAAAGATGTTCGGTGTGTGCACCACTGGTGACACGGCACACATCGATGCGATATTCAAGTTCTTGCCACACACGCGTCAACATGGGTGCATCGATATTCTTCACTGCTGCAGTGATCCATGCCTTTAGGTCAGCGAGGTCACGTGGCAATGGTACTTTGCGTACTTTGCACGAAATGCACGTTGCACAGTAACCACAGACTTACTCGTGTGATATTCCAACACACAAAACGACTTCTCCACCGGAGCGGCCATTTTCTCACTACATACACTCGCATC
>Ga0131853_10000690_pt1 | contig 60953 bp, 48 predicted proteins | sample TergutLab28metaG_FD_92764 | JGI IMG/M metagenome (GOLD analysis project Ga0131853, IMG submission 92764) | Labiotermes labralis P1 segment gut microbial communities from Petit-Saut dam, French Guiana - Lab288 P1 (version 2) (version 2) | ecosystem: Host-associated > Arthropoda: Insects >...
AATGTGGGCGGCGGTTCTACATCCCGCTCCCACTGGGCATAAAGGGTTACATTTGCGGCGGGCATTTGGAACGTGTCGTCAGGTTGATGCCAGTCGCCGGTGCCATCGGGGGCTGTATTCCAGCCGAGGAAGTGATAGCCGTCTTTGACCAAGTTGTTTCGGCCTAGGACTGTAACATCTGCATCTGCTAGATATTCCTCCTCATCAACGGGCGGAACGCCTGCTGTATTCCCATTGCCATCGTAGGTCACTGTAAATGTGGGCGGCGGTTCTACATCCCGCTCCCACTGGGCATAAAGGGTTACATTTGCGGCGGGCATTTGGAACGTGTCGTCAGGCTGATGCCAGTCGCCGGTGCCATCGGGGGCTGTATTCCAGCCGAGGAAGTGATAGCCGTCTTTGGCTAAGTCGTTTGGCCCTAACACTGTAACCTCTGCACCCACTGGGTATTCCTCAGCGTCAACAGGCGGAACGCCCGCTGTGTTCCCATTGCCATCGTAGGTCACTGTAAACGTGGGGAACTCATTTATTATGCGTGATGTAAGTACATCGCCATTCTGCATGATTCTCAAAGGCTCATGCACTGAGGTATAATCGCCGGGTCCCTCATTGATTACATATATACGCCCAGACCACAGATTGATTAGGGTGGCGGGCCTGTTCACGCTAAAGCGAATTTCTTCATAGACCTCCTCTTTTACGTGTTCGGCAATCCAGTCAAGGTCATTGCCCACGCTACGCCATGTATTTGTTTCTTCATCGACCAAGACAAAGCGCAAGTAGGTGCTGTCAGTCGCATCTCGGACACTTGCGAAAAACCAATCTCCATCCGTTATAAAAGGCGGTGCGTTGGCAAGTTCTTTTTCGATTATAAGAGTTCCGGTCCCATGCTCAAAACGATTTGTAACGGTTGCAATCATGTTCCCACCAACTGCAAAATTGGTTCTGTCATGCTCAACTATCACGGTAAAACCGGTGGAAAATTTGTTATAAATGTCGTTGCCTTCTTCACAAAGCTCGTCCACGACAAACAGGCCGGTGATAGGAAGGCCGGTGATAATCACAGGGTTTGCCGCACTAAATGGGATAATCCATACTGTCTCGCCTGTATAAGCCGCTCCGGCCGGGATATGCAAAAAGCTGCCATCGACTTGCAGTGCGAAATGTAGATATGTATCTGTACCCTCTTCCCTGACACCGGCAAAGAACTGGGTAAATTCATCCACTTCCCAATTCCCGGGAAACCCGTCTAGTTCTTTGACAATCACCAAGTTACTCCTGCCGTAGTCGTAGTCATTCCGCACATGTACCACAAAGCTATTGTTTGTCTCTGCGGCAATTTGAACCCCATCAGCCGAGATCGGCTCACCGTTTAAGATATAGCTTGTGGTGATATGGTCGGTTACTACGCCATCTTCAAAAAACTCTTCCACAAAATAGTAATGGCCACCGTAAGCAGGCAACCCAACCACCAATGCGGGAGAGGTTACGCTAAACGGAATCCTTCTTAAAAAGTCAATCCCTGCATCCTGCGGATAATAGAACTCAGGCACACCGGCACCATCAATGTACCCGATATTTCGGAATACCACATCTCCATGCGCTTGATGCATTTCCTCGAAAATTAACGCAACTCTATCTCCCGGGTTTGCTGGGTCTCGAATCGCCCATATATTTGCGTGGAATAGGGTGCGCTCATTTATGCCCCAATCCTCTGGAGAGCCCGCTAGTTCTTTTGCAATCGTCATATTCCCAGAGCTGTATTTGTACCGATTGGTCACGGTGACAGTAATGGTCTCGTTGAACTGTAGCTCTCTGACTCCGTTGTTCTCAGAATATGCCGCGCCCCAAACCCAATCATCGTCCTCGTGCCACGTATCAATGCAGGTTATTTCATCCACATATTCCCAGTGACCCAACCAAGTTTCCCGTAACCAAAGTCCGTCCGTCCAAACGCCGTCCGGACGATTTTGGAATGTCGGGTCACGGTCTAGATCGGTGTGGTTCCAAAACGCCACCCACTCCTTTTCGATGGAATTGGTCGTTGTCCGCCGCACTTCACGCACTTCATATTTGCCCCATGTCCATAGATACGAGAGGTGAAGCGGCTGATTGACACTGACAGGCAACTCCATCACAGGCAAACCCTGATAATCTTCTGTCAGTCCAAACACATGATTGCCGATACGCTGAAACGTACCGTCTGGTTCAGGATAGTCTTTAAACAGCAGATAATTTTCACGTTCCACGTCCCATATCCGAACGTAAAACACGGTGTCGTGATTCACGCCCCAGTCTTTTGCAAAGCCGTCCAGTCGCTTGCGCACTACAAAATATCCCACACCATGTTGATAGGTATTCGTGACGGTCACTTGCGTGCGCCCTTCCCCGCCCGCAATGGTAAAACCGTCTTCATCGAAACTATAGCTTACTTGAATCAAGTTCGTCTCGACCTCGAAGATTTCTTCCACAAAATATCGGATCGGCGGCGTGGAAGCGGCCGCATATACCGGCATCTCCGTGATAACAGCGGGGTGGGCTACTGAAAATGTAATAACCGTTGCGAGCGCCCTCTCGCTGACAAAACCAGCATATATGTATTGGTTCACCTCTGCACCCGCTTGGAATGTAAGGTAGAGCCCATCTTGATTTTTTAATATGGCTTGGAACGGCGTCTCTGCGCCTACGTCCCAATCCTTCTCAAACTCTCCTGCCAGTACTTTATTCACCTGCAGTGTCCCCACCGGCAGTACAATCGGCGGCGGAGATTGTAGCCGGATTTGGGCCGCAACCTCTAAGTCATACACGATGGCACCGTTGTCCCAAGTAAAGGGCAGGTCGGGATTGCCTGACACAAAGTGTCTGCGGAAATACTCTGTACTCACAAGGGTTCTGCTCCCGGGGTGGGACTCATTACCGCCCCCTCTCGGGAAAATGATTTCATAGGCAATATCAACCCCGTTCGCTTCTAGGCCGCGAACGGTAAATATATACGTCTTTGCAATATTGGTGCGAATCCAGTCAAGATGCCAATAGAGCCTTTGACCTTCAGGGCCAACTGTCGTGTTCCAATGGGTTGGGAAAATAGCATCGGCGACCCTTTGGTTTTCGGGGCTGTTATGATTTGTGCCAAAATAGATATCTATGTTGAGTATATTATCTGTAATCGTCCCTTCGTTTAACCCGCCGCTTCCGGCACCATTATTCCAGTTCATGCTCATCTCGAAGGCGTTATGTGTGACTTCTTCTTGTGTCCAGTAGAAAGGGTTCCCCCTCGCCGGATAAAATCTCACCGAAGCAAAGCCTGTTGCATACCAACGGGCTTCTCGTGGCTCGTCCTCACATAGATACACGATAAACGAAACATATGCCGGCTCTGGCTCGATGATATCAGTTTCCACAACATTCCAGATAACCGTGTTATTCGGCCCGGCAACCACCCCTAGGGGCAGGGCGGCCTCGTCAACGCGGAATTCGCCAATGTTGTCTATAATGGTGACATATCTATTGCCTTCGTCAAGAGGCATCTGGTCCCCGCCCCATGTGCTTCCCCAAGCCAACAGGGTGATGGTGGCCGTTCCGTTGTCATGGTAGGCAACAGCCTTCCCTGCCCAGATTTCACCCTCCCGCAGACTTGTCGGCGGTATGGCTTCCACAGGTGTGCCGTCAGTGAGATCAAAGTCACTGAGGGTCGGGAATGTCGCCGTTTCAATATATGCGACAACCTCAGTTGAGCCGTGCACATCATCAGGGTCGGAAACAAGAGTATAGGAGCCGCCGGGTTCTGTCGGCTCGTCTGCGCTGACGAATGCATTGTGCCCCTCGCCTTCATCCGCTAGCACAACGGGCACCGCAGTGGATAGCATCGCAAAGATAAGTACCAAAACTACCAATCGCTTCATTGTTGCTGTCATGTCCATCGACCTCCCTGTTTTATTTTGATATCAGTTTCCTACTTTGAGATTTTCGCTCCGATTGCGAATTGTCTCAAACACTATAACCTAATATATACCATATCGGATTTAATAGTGCAAGTATTTTTTCCTTTTTTGTCTAGGATGACCAAGCTATCATTAATGCAATATGCACAAAAAATTGCCATGCCCCAAAACAGGAGCATGGCAATCAAATTTCAAATCTTTACTTAAAGTCACCTTCAAATTCATCCAAGCACTCTTTCATCACCGTAACCGAATACGCCATGCTTGGCCCCCCGCCAAAGGCAACAGCCACCATGGCGGCCTCAACAATCTCTTGCCGTGTGGCACCCGCCTCAAAGGCTTTGTAGACGTGATACACGATACAGTACTCGCAACGGTTATAGATACCGATACCGACACTGATGAGTTCTTTCGTCTTCACATCGCTGGCGCCGGGGGCATAGGCCGTCCCCAGCAGGTTTAAAAAGGCACTGACGTTTTCCGGCGTCTCCTTGGAGAGTTCTTTGACACCGCCTAGGAACTCATTGAGCATGTTTCTCACATCGCGTTTCATATTATGATCTCCTTTGCATATTTTTTACGAGCATAGACTATGGCGCTCATACGCCACTATCATACCCCATATGATATAAGATCGTCAATCACCAGTTTGACAATTCCTGCCACTACCTACAAAACAGAGGGAACGGTAAAAACCGTTCCCTCTGCATCTCAATTTTCTCCGCCACCACTAAGACCAAAGGTGGCTAAATCGCTGGTTAATTGGATTGCACCTAAATACTCTCTCTCGGTGTTAACTACCCGCTCCACCATTATCACGCAGTATGCACCCTCTACTACCCTTTCCCAGATTGCTGCTTCATCACGTGCAAGTGGATCACGTGTCAGCACATCAATTGAGTGCCTCACAGTGTTTTCAGTTCCAAACTCATTTCTGAAATAATGATAAATCTGGTGCGCACTTTCCAAGCCGCCATATAAAAGCGTTGCCAGAACAATCGCATTTTCCCAATACTCTTCTGCGAGAGAAGGCATATCATTGTGAGATATTGTGAACGAAATTGCAACAATCCTCTCCCCGTCCTTCACGCCGCTTGTAAGACTGGCAATCAGCGAACCGTCCTTATAGAGCGCATATATGAGAGGGCTTCCGTCACTCCAATCCACTACTCCTTCTATCGTCCAGGGCAACTCTACCTCTCGCAAAGCAGCAACAATAGCGGTTTCATCTAGAGGAAACTCCGGCATGGGTAGTGCCCGCTTTTCGTAGCCACAAGCAACAGTTAGGCTGATTATAACAATAAGTATAGCACAAAGAAATTTTTTCACTTGGAATATACACCTCATCCGGGATGGTTTGATGCTGGGCCATCATGAAGCGACATTACCGAAATATCCCATGTCTCCAATAAACAATTTCTTACCACAGAATCTAATATTCACGCCCCAACAACCAGTCAGCCAACCATAAGAGGCCCGCAGTATCGTCAAACGTCTCCGCTAAAACCGCTTTGGCAATTTCCGTCTGCTCTTTTAACATCTCTTGGGCTCTCTCTAACCCATGCAGGGTCACAACCGTGGTCTTTCCGCTGGCAGCATCAGAACCGATGGGTTTACCCAGCTTTTCCTGCTCCCCGATACAATCCAAAATATCATCCTGAATCTGGAATGCCACACCTAAGGCCCTTGCAAACTTATCGGCGGCTATCACTTGGGTTTCCGTGCCGCCGCCTGCAAGGGTGCCCATCACACAGGCCGCTTGGATGAGGGCGGAGGTTTTTAACAGATGCACTTGCCCCAACTCCGGGGCTGTGAGCGGACGCTTCTCCCCCGCTAAGTCTAGCACCTGCCCCGCCACCATGCCGTCCTCCCCGGCGAAGCGGGCCAAGGTAAGCCCCGCACGGCACCGGATGTCCTCCGGCAAATCTGTCGCCAAGACGGCACGGAAGGCCGCCGATTGCAGAGCGTCCCCGGCTAAAATCGCCATCCCCTCCCCAAACTTGATATGGGTGGTGGGCCGCCCCCGGCGCAAATCGTCATTGTCCATAGCCGGCAAATCGTCGTGAATCAGGGAATAGGTGTGAATCATCTCTACAGCGGCAGCGAAAGGCAACGCCTGTTCCGGCGTGCCGCCGGACACTCGGCAAAACTCCAACGCCAACACCGGTCGGATACGCTTCCCGCCGGATAATAAGCTATAGCGCATGGCCTCATACAGCTCTGTCCACGTCACGTTAGAACAGAAAAAGCCGTCTAAATACGCCTCAATTTTGGTCACATAGTCTTTGTACCAGTTCTGCATCCTGTTAACCCTCTTCGTCAAACGGCATCTCTACCGGGGCACCGTCGGTGCCCTTCATGAGCCGTACTACTTTCTGCTCTGCCTCATCCAGTTGCTTGCCAGAGTCAGCCAACAACCGGGTGCCCTCTTCAAATAGTTTCAGGGCCTCGTCTAAGGGCGCCTGACCCCGCTCTAGGGATTTTACAATCTCGTCTAACCGGGCGATGGCCGCCTCGAATGATATGGTTTGCTCTTTTTTTGCCGGCATGTTATGTTCTCCCTTCTACCGCACATTGAAGCGTCCCTTCTTTTAAGGTCACGCTAATTTTGTCGCCGATCTCCACATCTTTGGCACTGCCTATCACATGTCCGTCACTGCGCTTGACCACGGAATATCCACGGCCTAACACTTTGAGCGGGCTAAGTGCATCCAGTTTGGCGGCCAGTTCTACAAATTGCTCTCTTCTGGCGGACACTTGCCGGAGACATGCGCCGGAAAACCGCTCATGCATATGCAAAAACACCTGCCGCCGTTGCTGGATATAGCCCAAGGGACTCTCTAACACCGGCTTCGTGCGAAAATCTGTCAGCCGTTCCCGGTACTGGTACAACTGTCGCCGAAGTACGGCTTCCATACGACTGCCGTTGCTGTCCAGCACCTCTCGCAGCTCGTCCACATGGGGTACTGCCAACTCCGCCGCATTAGATGGCGTGGCCGCTCGGACATCTGCCACAAAATCGGCAATGGTCACGTCTGGCTCATGGCCCACAGCGGAAATCACGGGTATCTGGGACGCAAAAATCGCCCGTGCCACCCGTTCATCGTTAAAGGCCCACAAATCTTCAATAGAGCCGCCGCCCCGCCCGGTGATGATCACATCGGCAACTTGGTAACGGTTGGCGTAGTGTAAGGCCCCCACAATCTCCGGCGGGGCCTCTGCTCCTTGCACCCGGACAGGCATGACGATGACTTTCGCCAAGGGATATCGCATACCTAGTACCCGAATCATATCCCGTACCGCCGCCCCGGCCCCGGAGGTGATAAGGGCGATTGTTTGCGGAAACTGGGGCAACGGTTTCTTATAAGCCGGGTCAAACAGGCCCTCTTTGGATAGTTTTTCCTTGAGTTGCTCAAAGGCCACATGCAAATCCCCTACCCCGTGGGGGATGAGACGGCTGACATAAAGCTGATACGCTCCGTCCCGGGGGAACACGGATACCCGGCCACCAGCGACAACTTTCATGCCGTTTTCCGGTCGGAAATTTAGCTTTCCGGCACTGCCTTTGAACATGACACAGCGGATGGCACCCTCTGCGTCTTTCATGCTGAAATAATGGTGCCCAGAGGGGTAGACTTTGTAGTTAGACAGCTCCCCCAACACCAACGCATTTTGCAACACCACGTCTTTGTCTAAGAGGTCTTTGACCCGTCCGTTTAACTCGGAGACGGTGAACACTTGCCCGTCCACTTACACATCCTCCGTCAGTTCGCCCCGGATGAAGCTGCCCAAAATCCCGTTAAGGAAAGCCACAGTGTTTGGCTCTTCGTATTTCTTGGCCATCTCTACGGCCTCATTGATGGCAACGCTGCCGGGTACATCGGGGACGTAGAGTATCTCAAACATGGACACCCGCATAATGGCGACCGCCACACGAGAGATGCGGCCCACTTTCCAGTCTTTGGCGTATTTTTCGATGTAATAATCCAACTCCGCCAAGTGCTCGCCCAGTCCCGTTGCCACTTGGGTCAGGTAGGCGACTTCTTTTTTGGAGGGGTATTCTTTGTACAACTCATCTTCCCCTGCTAACGTGGCGTAGTAGTCTTTGTCTAACAGCATGTCCAATAACGCCTCTGCCGGCTGTGGGTTTTCGCCCAGAGCGAAGGAGACGTGCATGGCGATTTCTCGGAGGTTTGATCTTGTCATAGGTGTTTTTGCTCCTTGTGGGTGGTGGATTGTTCTCTGTCCTTCGTAGGGGACGTGCCCCTGCGCGTCCCGTGCCCTTGACCCTTTGCCCTTGTTTCGGCTTGCGCCGAGGGTTTTCTTGGCGCAGGCCACCAACTGGTCATGCCCTGCCGGGCGGGCTTTCTTTTTGTCGTTGAACAAAAAGAAACAAAAAATCAACACAGGGGCTACGCCCCTATGTACCCGCTAAGGTCAAGGTCCAAGGTAGAGACCGTTTTAAGGCGGTAATCCGCACTGGCGACATGAGTCATCTACCAGAAGTCCGGTTGCCTCGAAACCTAGAAGGGCAGTGGGGCCGCCGGTGGGATGTTCTATTGGAAGGTGCTCAAAAATGGGTGGGGGTTCATGTCTTCATAAGCGATTATTTCTGCTTTTCTAATTTTATATTTTTTGCAATAACTTTCCAAAATTGTGTGATGTAAAATGCGGCGAGAAACAAGCCGTATACATAAACTACGATTTCAAATATTGCGTTAAATGTCGTCAACGCTTCAAAAGAACCCGAGTACAGTCCGAACATGAACCCGTTTAATGCGTGGAAAATCAAGCCCCCTGCATTTAACAAGCCTGTTAACACTGCTAGTGTGTCATGTTTTTTTAACAACGAACACACCAGAAGCCATGATAACAAGGTAAACACCATGTTGGGCAATGCGAACGACATAAACCACGGCACATATCCATAAACGACTTCTTCCGGCGGAAGTATCCCAAAAAACCTGACTAAGTACAACGTGTTCACCGCTGCATTGAATACACTTAACACAATAAGCAATTTACGATGTGGCATACAACCCTCCTTAGAAAATCTCTGAGCACAGTTCAATAGGACATCAATCCGGCTGTCCCCACCGCCCTTGACCATTGGAGTTTCGAGTACTACTACATCTGGCTAGAGAGTTGTGTCGCCAATGCAGAGTATAAGGTGCGAAACCGTCGTCACTCTGCCCTTGACCTTCGGGGTACATAGGGGCAAAGCCCCTGTGTTGACTTTTTGTTTCTTTTTGTTCAACGACAAAAAGAAAGCCCGTCCGGCAGGACATGACCAGTTGGCGGTACCCGCCAAGAAATCCTCGGCGGCAACGCCGAACAGAAAAGGTCAAGGGCCGGGCGATTGATAATCACCCCTACAAAGGGCAAAGAGCAAAAGTCTTACTTCTCTTTCTCAAACACAATCCCACAAACCGTAACATCCACAGACTTCACCGCAAGCCCTGTGATCGCCTCCATACTGGACGCCACCGCCTCCTGCGCTGCGGCGGCCACACTGTGGATAACCGTGCCGTATTGAACAAGGATAAAAATATCCACACTGACTTCATTTTCCGTGGTGTGAATCTTCACGCCCCGATGGGTTGGTCTCTTGCTGCCCAAGCGTTCTGCAATCTCACCGCCAAAAGTGGTAGCAAACGCACCGAACCCGTCTACTTCCCGCACCGCTTCTTGTGCGATGATGGCGATGACTTCCTCAGAAATATGGACACTGCCTTGTTCCCCTGTTTGGATAATATAATTTGTTTCCGGCATAGGTATCACTCCTAATTTTATTCTATCGTTTATCATATCACAGATGCGGCAAAAAGAAAAGCTATTCGTTCGCCAGTCTTGCCACCATAAACGCATTCGCGGCCTCTTCCAAGGTGTCGTCTAAGGATTCCAGCTCTGCACTACCGTACTTTCGCTCTAAGGCCAAGCGGAGCAACCAATCGGCAAGCTTTGGATTTTTCGGCAACAACGGCCCATGGCTGTAGGTGCCGAACACATTGTGATACCGTGCCCCTTCAGTGCCGTCCTCTCCATTGTTCCCATGGCCCGCTAGTACACGACCAAAGGGTGTGACACCGTTACCGAGATAGGTCTTGGCACTATGATTTTCAAACCCGACAATATGAATCGGCGCTCCCGGCTCGTCCCACTGGAACATATAGTCCCCGATCATCCGTTCTTTCTGACCCACAGAGATTACATCCAAAGCCCCCGCACAGTCCATCTCTTTGCCGTCCCACGTCTTGTATGACCGGCCCAGCAACTGGTATCCGCCGCAGATAGCAAGCGTCACCGCCCCATCCTCAATGGCGGCTTTGACCTCGGCCCCCCGCCAATTGTGGAGCTCGTCTAACAGCACTCCTTGCTCTGCATCCTGCCCCCCGCCGAGAAACAGGAGGTCAAAGTCCGCAAGATTCACCCGCTCACCCAAGGGCGCACCGGTCACCGTGACCTCAATCCCCCGCATCTCACACCGCCGGGCAAGGGTCACAACATTCCCCCGGTCACCGTAGAGGTTTAATAAGTCCGGGTATAGATGGCAAATGTTTAGTTCCATTGTGTTGTTCCCCCTATTCCCAAAATTGGCTGAGGCCGTATTGTTTTGCTAGCTTTTCCCGAACCTCCAACATAGCCGTATAGGTCGGCATCACGTACACCGGCACAGATGAGCTGGCCACCGACTCCAGCAACTTGTCCGTGTCATGCTCCACCTGAATCTTACCCTCATCCACGCCAGCATATTTCATCCAGACCGCCACCTCGTCCGCCCGGATACCAGAGCAGTAGACGGTGTGCAGTCGCTCGCCCATCTGGCCCAGTATTTCTGCGTCCACGTCCCAAATCCAAGACACATCCGCCCCGTCCCCAGAGCGGTCATTGAGACAGATGACAAGCGTCATGGGCGCTTGCATGGCCCCTAAGTACCGAAGCACTTGACTGCAACCGATGGGGTTTTTGACCAAAATCATCCGCACGGTGACATCACCGATATTTAATCGCTCCATCCGGCCAAACCCGCCCCGGAACTCCGCCAAGGCCGCCGCTGTGACGGACATGCCGAGATTTAACACCTCCGCCACTGCTATGACTCCGGCGGCGTTGTAAATGTTATACGCCCCCGGCAGATTGATTGTCATATGCCGCCGCTCGCCTCCCGCCTGTACCTCCACTCTCACAGTGTCCGGCAATTCTTCTAACACCGCCGTAACCGCCACGTCTGCCTTGGGCCGGGTAAACGCGCAATCGGGACACCCATAGCCGCCTAAGTGGCCATAAGTCTTATAATCATAGACAACCGCTGTACTACAAGCCGGGCATCGGGCCATCTCTGCCATGCCGTCTTCTCCGTCATCGAACAATGCGGTCTCTACACCGAAATAGCGGATGGGGTTCGGCAACCCTTGTACCATACCCACACACAGAGCGCAGTCGGCGTTGATACACACCGTGGCGTTGGGTGAGTACTCAATCCCCGCCCGGATGCTGTTTAAAGTATGGGTAATCTCCCCAAAGCGGTCAAGCTGGTCTCGGAACACATTGGTCACCAGCACAACCTTTGCGTCCAAGTACGGCCCCGCCAAACGAAAGGCCGCCTCGTCACACTCAATGATGGCGTGACCGAGCCGCATCTTGCCTGAAATCGTCGCATGGGCCACAAACTCCGCCGTGATACCGGGGAGCAGGTTTGCGCCGGAGCGGTTGGCAAACGCCGGAATCGCGCCGTTTTCTAAACATTGTTCTAGCATTCTGGCACTGGTGGTTTTCCCGTTGGTGCCGGTGATGACGATGGTGTACACCTGCCGCCCCAGCGCACCCAATAAGTCGGGGCAAACCCGCAAAGCCAGCTTCCCCGGTACACTGGTTCCGCCCCGGCCCAGCACCCGCAACCCCCACCGGGCCGCTTTGCAGACCAATATTGCCAGTATCACCCGCAGTCGTCTCATATTTGACCCGCCTTTTGTCCGCAGTTCGGGCAAAATTGCCCGTGAATAGGAGTGCCACAGTTTGCACAGTTACCCCTAACACTTGCAGTAGGAGCTGCTGTCTGGTAGAGCGGTTGGGGTTGCTTTTTTTTCATCGCCCCTCTGATATACCCCACTGCCAATAAGACCACACCGAGGGCCAACACACCAATTGAGATATAAAACAACATGTCTACGGTTTGGACAAACTCTTGATCCGCCTGAAGAAATTCCCCCAAACTATCCGTCAGATTGTCCACCAACGTCCATACCAGCGAATTGAGAAAACCTTGCTCTGTCCCGATAAATTCGGCGACCATTTCCGCTATATACGCAGTCAGGTTATCCACGCTATACCAAATGCTGTTTTTTGCGACTAATGTACCGGTTAAGCCATTGCTCCCTATAATGGTTAATATCCAACCTAAAATTTTCACCTAGATTCTCCTCGCATTAGAAAAACTTGTTCATTTGTATTGTCCTATTATGCCACAACCTCCAACTTTTGACAAGAAGCTACTGCTCCATCTTCGGATGTTTCCGCCTATACAGCCGATAATTAAACAGATTTCCCACAATCAAAATATTCCCGCACAGATAGCTCCACACCATGAGCAAAATAAAGCTGGCCAAAGAACCATAAATCAACGGATACCGGGCGGAGGCCCCCATGAACACAGAAAATATCATACTCCCTACCACCAAGGCCGCCGCCGCAAAGACGGCCCCAGGCAACCGCCGCACCTTCGGCGCACCCGGTGCTGTCAGGATATACATGACATGCACAATCACCACCAGCACCGCAAACAGCACCACAAAGCGAAGCCGTTGCCACATGGCCGCTAGACCCGATACCCCGGTCGCCATCTCCACCGTGTCCATGAGCCATGCGCCGGTGGTAATCATAACCACAGAGAAATAGATGGTAAACAGCAGCACCAAAGAAAAGGAAACGCTCATCACCAGCCCCACAATCCCCTGATACCGGGCTTGGCCTTGAATATCTTCCATGCTCTTCGCCACCGCCCGAAATGCGGCGGAGCTGGACGTGACAATCACCGTCACCGCCGCGAGCAAAATCTGGACAGAGGGAACCGCCTCTACATGACTGATATAGTCGAGTACCACTGTTACAATCTCAACGGCCCACTCATCGGCAAACAACCCTGCCACGGTCATCTCAAAGCTGGCCAAAATCGCCACCGCACAAATGAGCAGAGGAAACACAGACAGGGTGAAAAAATAAGCAAACTCCGCCGCCGAACGACTGACCCGGCGGTGTTGGTAGGCCTGGATCATGTCTTTTGTGAATTGGATGATGGGTGCTAATTTTTGCACATTGGCAACCCCCTCTGTTTTAGGGTAGTATGCCCGGCGTGCTTGATTTTTGTTCGGTGGGGTGCATGTCAATCTGATTCTGCCCATTTGCACCGAATCCGTAGGAGATGCCGCCCTATTCAAGGGCGGTGGCACCACCAGATTGATGTGCTGTCGAACGACACTCAAACATGATATACAAAAAGCCACCCATTTTCGAGTGGCAGGCTCTCCGTCACTTAGGAGAGACGGTCGGAAAGGTCTCTTGACCTTGACCCAGGCCCAGCTCCCTTGACCCTATGCATTCCATTCGTGAGCGCATTCCAATAGAACATCCCACTGGCGATACCACCGCCCTTGACCATTGGGGTTTGAGTACTACTACATCTGGCGTGAGGGGTGTGGTGCCAGTACAGAGTATAACATGAAAACGGTCTCTACCTTTGCCCTTGACCTTGCGGGTACATAGGGGCGCAGCCCCTGTGTTGACTTTTTGCTTCTTTTTGTTCAACAAAAAGAAGGCCCGTCCGGCAGGACAAAACAAGCCGGCGGCCTCCGCCAAGCCACCCTCGGCGGCAACGCCGAATAATAACCCAACAAAAACAATCCCACCAAACAAGACATACTATTGCCATGTCTACTATGATACAATAGCAAAAACAGAAAGGCTGTGAAACAATGAATCAAAAAATCAACTTCGATCAATTTCTAGCAACAGTAACCCCAAACAATCAAGAATTTGTACAAATTTTACACAACTACCTAACGGATAACGCCTGCAAAGCAAGCTTCGAGGAAAAGAAAAGTGGTACCCTAGCCTCATATAAGGTCGGAAAACCCCCAAAGGCCCTTGTAAATCTGCTTCTCAAACCGCACGGCCTGCTTGTCCGCATTTATGGCGAAAACGCAGGACAGTACCACGATTTCTTGCAGACGCTACCGGCAGAAATGGTGCAGTCTATTTCAGACGCTCCTGTCTGCAAACGACTGGTGCATAACACTTGCAGTCCGAAGTGTTCCGGCTATGATGTTACCATCCGGGACGAGCGGTTTCAAAGATGCAGATACGGCGGTTTTGAGTTTTTGGTAACAGACGAGAACGTCCCCTGTATCAAGCCATTTATAGAACATGAAATGGCAGCACGGGCAGCAGTATAAGCACTTCTTCCAGCAAGGCAAGGAATACCGCCATTGTATTTTATCGCCAACGATACGCTACCCACGAAGCAAAAACGACCCCAGCCAATACACCCCAAACACAGCCGCAACATTGACCACCAAGGCCAAAGGCACCAAAATCTTGAACGATAAATGCTTCGTCTTATGCCGGAACACCCGCATCCCAAACAAGGCACCAAGGGCACCCATGAGAAAGGCGCAGGTGAGCAAGGTCGCCTCACTGATGCGGCGCTTGTCCTTTTCGGCCTTGCGCTTGTCTCGACCGTAAAGGGCAAAGGTGATAAGATTCCATAACACGAACACGGCGGCAAGGATGAGGTATGTAGTGGTGGTCATGATAGATGCGCTCCTTTTTTATTCTTGGTCTTTTCTTCGGTGGTCACCGAGGGCAGTTCAGCGTCCCGGCTCTTGACTTTTTCCCTATGTAGGGCAACCGTCCTCGGTTGCCCGTGGCTTGTTGTCGTGTTATTTCGGATTCACAATAGAAATCGCAAACTGTTCCGGTGTCAGATTCTCTTTTACAAATCCCAACACATCCTGACTTGTAATCTCCCGCAATACATCTAGCCTGTCCAACGCAGACGCACCAAGGAAATGGCACTCCGTTTGCTCATAACAAAGATTCTCCACACTATCCAATCCACGAATCAGCTTGCCGGAGGTGGCTTTTTTCAAGCGGGTGAAGCGAGGTTCGTCTATGCCGTCTTGCAAAATGCCTTGCACCTCGGCTTGGATGGCTTCTAACACTTTGTCCGGGTCACGACTTTCACCGCCGAATTCGGTGAGGGCGTAGCCGGGGGCCGAGAGGAATCCGCAAGAAAAATCACTTGCAATCAGCCCTTGACCGTAAAGGCGAACATAGAGTGGGGATGAGTTCCCCGCTAAATATTGGACAGCCAGATGCCCAGTAAGCTCGTTTTGAAGGAACGCTTGTCCCCCCTTCCCTGCTTTGACACGGGTCCCCAGCAGAAACATAAGCTGGGAGACGGCCATGGCGGTCTCAACACGGGGTCGGACTGTCGGTTTCTCATCTTCCGGGCCATAGTCTTTGACCGGTGGCTCGTGATACTCTTGGGGAAGAATCTGTCGTGCGGTCTCTAGTACCAATTCCGGCTCCATATCCCCTACGGCACAAAGAACCATGTTGCTGGGCTGATAAAACGCCCGGTGCAGGTCGTAAAGTGTCTGGGCGGTGATTTCGCCGATGCTCTCTACCGTGCCCGCAATGGAGTCTTTCACCGGGTGGGCGACGTAGAGGTTTTTGAGTAAGTTATAATACATCACATGGCTGGGACTGTCCTCAATCATGTCGATCTCTTGACCAATGATGCCCTGCTCTTTCGCCACACTCTCTTCCGTAAAATAGGGGGTGGAGACGAATTCCAGCAGGGTTTTCAAGTTTTCTTCAAACCCATCCGTACACTCGAAATAATAGGCCGTCATGGTGGCAGAGGTAAAGGCATTGGGCTGGGCTCCGTTTGCTGCTAAATCCGCTAGGGCGTTGCCCGTCTCTGTGTCAAATAGCTTGTGCTCTAAAAAATGGGCAATGCCCGCCGGGGTGTCTTGCCATTGGCCGTCCAGCCGAAACCGCCGGTCAGCCCCACCGTAACTGGTGGCGAAAAAGGCGTATTTTTTTTCGTAATCCGGCTTTGGTATCACGTAGACTTGCAGTCCGTTTTCCAGTTTACCTGCATATAGGGTCTCGCCGATGGTTTTGTATACACGCTGTTCCATTATGCGTTCTCCTCCCCTGTTAAGAAATATATGGCGTCTAGTTGCAAGCCGTTTGCAATCTCCACCAATCGGGCCTTGTCTACCTGTTCTACTTTCGCAATCAGTTCATCTATGCCGTCGTCCTCGCCCAGAATGGTCTGTTGGAGATAGAAGTCTTCCAACTGGCTAGGCTCGTCTTTTAATATCCGCAAATCCGTCATCAGGGCCTTTTTGCCCCAAGTAAGTTCTTCATCCGAGATATCACCCTCACACATGGCGTTTAACTGAGCCAATATCTCGCCTTTTGCCTCGTCAAACTTAGAAAATTCAATACCGGATGCTACGAGCAACAGCCCCTTTGCTTTCTCTAACACCGAGGACGCATAATAGCATAAGGATAACCGTTCTCGCACATGCAAAAACAGCTTGGAGTTCACCGACCCGCCGTAGATATAATGGAACAGCTGGATGGCGGCATAGTCCGGCACTTCCATACAGGCCCCGAGACGGAAGCCAAGGCTGAGTTTCCCTTGGGTCACGTCCATTTCTTCTTCAAAATACCGCGGCTCTTCTGCTAAGCTGTTCATCCGCACATCGGTGCCCATGTCAAAGTCCGGCTCTGTACGGGGCAGGTCTGTTAAGGCTTTTTTCAGCACCCGTTCCACCTGTTCTATGGAAGCGGTACCGCTGTAGAATATCTCTACAGGGGCCGCACCCAGCAGGGCCTCATAGTGGGCGGTCAAACCCTCTGCGTCAATGCCCTCCGCCTCTTCCTCGGTGCCCAACCGGAACACAGAGAACGCCTCTCCATCGCACATGAGCTCTGTCAGGCGGGTCAGGGCATAGGTGCGCTTGTTGTTGATTCGCCCTCGGATTTCGTCTAAAAGTTGCTCCCGCTCACCGTCTACATATTCCGCATTGAGCTGCCCCCCTTCCCGTACAGGACGAAGCAACACTTCGCCTAACAGGGCCGCCATCTGCGCTAATATCTCCGCCTCTTCCGGCAGGCAAGCGTCATCCACAAAACTGGCCGTGAGACCCACACACTGAATCTCGCCCTTCTTGGCCACCTTGGGCACGAGGGTAGCACCATAGAGGTCGTCTAACGCCATAGCCAAGGCCGCCATGTCTGGGTACCGTTCGGTGCCCCGCAACAGTACTCTAGGCAAGAGGGCATTTTTTGCCGCATGCTCCCGGTCTAGCTGGGTTAAGAACGCCAGACGCAGGGTGGCGGTTTTGAATTTTGGGGTTTGGTGGTGGGTGAGGAACACAAACGGGTGGATTTCTTTTCTTGTTGATTTGGCCATTGATTTGATCTCCTTGGTGGTAGGATGTTTCTTTATTATACATGGTTTTGGGATTTTTAGGAAGGGAATTTTTGGTTTCGCACCGAAGCACCCCCCCTGCAACCTTCATGAAAAACCCCGTGGGCGGCCAAATGGCCGCCCACGGGGTTTTGTCTCATCAAACGATACTTGTTATCGTCTCTACCACTGTACGGGTAGAACCTCTACCCAGAGTTCTGCTCCGGTCTCTGTTCTGAGTACCCGGCGACTGTTCGTTGCCGAGATAACTTGCCAGTAGAACCATCCATGTTCAGGTACATCCGGGAAGAAGACTACATCGTCCATCACATTTGTGATACTGTCAGAGCCTAGATTGTCTCTGCCCAGGATACGGTTAATGGTTGTTGCGACTTCTGCCCTTGTGGCTTGCCCTTGTGGGTTGAATTCGCCACGGTCGTCACCGTGCATCCAGCCAAGGCGGAATACGGTATACACGTAGTTTCTTGCCCAACCACTCACTGTGATTTGGTCGCCAAAGTTATTCAGACCGCCCGCTTGGTATGTGAGAACTGTGTCAGCCCGTGCAACCATTGCCGCAATTTGCTCTCTGGTGATCGGCTCATTCGGCAGGAAGGTGCCTTCATCGGTTCCTTGAATCAGGCCAGCCGTGTAGGCCCACGCCACATAACGGTAGTGCCACATGCCGGGACTCACGTCACTGAATCTACCGCTGATATCCGGCACCGGTGCATCCGGTGAATAGCCCGATACCATGGTACGGGTCAGGATGGTTGCAACCTCAGCTCTTGTAATCCGAGCTCCTGGTCTGAAGTTGCCGTGATTGTCACCAATCATGTACGCCTGAAGCAGCTCATAAGGATCGTGCTCCATCCGCACAGTCAAGAATGCAAGCCCGTTAGTGAAGTCGGTGGGATCCACTGCTAGACTGTTGCGCCGGAACCCTTCCGCCTCCGTTATGATTGTGCCTCTTGCGGCTAGGGACATTCTGCGGGTCCAAACATTGCCGTCTCTGGCAAGCACTTGATCGTTAAATGTCACTGTGGCGTTTGGAACTGGCCGGTTGACTGCGTCTATGACTGTGATAAACATCATGTATCTGCCATCGGTGCCTTCTTCCAAGTAGATATTCGCCACAACACCCTCTGCCGTTTCTACCACTGCCGGGTTCGTCTCGGATATGTTCGGCAAGAACCCGCTGGCAGCAGCCATCACGGTGTATGCACCGGGTGGTTGCACTTCCGTCTCAAAGAAACCGTTTGCGTCTACGTTGAGCCATTGCACATCGCCCGCCGCATCCACAATTGCCACTTCTGCGTGGGGAATCGGTGTCTCGGTACCGGCAACAAATACATGTCCTCTGATTGGGCCTGCAACTCCGTGTGTTCTCCACTGTGCGTAGAGTGTACGGTTCCCGCTATAGGTGACCACTTCTTCTCTCGCCACTGGATTGCCACCCTCGGGTGCGGTGAACCAGCCAAGGAACTGGTGGCCTTCTTTGGTCGGCTCTTCAATTCGATCTTTCGCCACACCGTAGGTGCTGTCAAGGGCCACTCCTATCGTCTGACTTGCGGGTGCGCCACCGGCTGCATTGAAGGTTCTGTCAACAAAGTCAAATCCTGTCAAGCTCAGTGCTACTTCCGCAACACGAGTCACGGCATCGTGGGCCGGCACTCGCTGGCTGTCAGAGCGATAGCCTTCTGCAGCGGCTTCTACCATGAGGTTTGTCATGACAGCCGGGCCACGCAGAATCCAAATGTTGTCCGTCAGATGATTGAGGGCACGGCCTCCGTCTAACAATACTGTCACCGCACTCGCTTCCGGGCCGCCCTGCACTGTTGTTAGCAGAACGTATCTATCATTCACTGTATCCGGTGCTTCCTCTAGTGCGAAGTCTCTGCGTGCCATTTGGTCTGCATTGACTGCCACAGTAGCTGTTGCAATCTCGAAGCCGGGCGTTACCACTGTTACAGTGAAGCTGCCGGGTCTCAAGTTCCGGAATACATAGCGGCCTGCCGCATTGGTGGTTGTTGTATATACCGGTGTGCCACCTGCGCCCACTGCGATTACTACCGCATCTGCGACGGCTACGTTATCTGCTGTTACATAGCCGTAGATGCCCGCATAACTCGGCTCCAGTCCATGTGCCTCTAGCACAAGGCTGACACGGGCTATACCGTTTTCAGCAGCAGGTACTTCTGCTCTGGCGGTAAAGTGATCTGCCGCACTGGCTGCTACTGTGCCTGTTATCGGTGACATGCTCTGATGCTCCCAGACGTTCGTGCCCGTTATACGGGTCAACGTCGTCTCACCCAGCGTGACTGTTACTGCTTCTGCCGGGGCACCGGTTACTGTTACGATCAGTGCGTAATCTGCCGGTGGGCCTGCCACCAGTGTGAAGTTCGCTTCCGTCATGGTGTCCGCTGTTACCGCTACCGCTTGGCTTTGGCTCACATAGCCCGGTGCGATGACTGTTACACGGTATGCGCCCGGAACAAAGAAGTCTGTTGTATAGCTTCCGTCTGCGCCTGTACGCACTTCGTCAACTACTACATTCTCTGCGTTTGCAATCACTACCAGCGCACCTGCAATCGGGCCATCGGGGCCTGTTACGACACCGAAGATGCCGCCATAACCGGTCGGCGGGGCAATCGGTTGCAGTTCTATACTGACACGCGCCACACCATCCTCATGGGCCGGAACTGTCGCCGTTGCGGTGCGGAAGCTGTTTGCACTCGCTGTTACTGTGTTCCCTGTCATAGGTGCAGTGCCGCGTGTTTCCCACATGTTGCTTGTGTCGATGCGGGTCAATGTTGTCTCGCCCATCGTCACTGTCACTGCATTTGCCGGGGCACCAGTTACAATCGCTGTCAATACATATGGAAGTCCCGGGTGTCCGGCTACCAGTTGGAAGTCCTCCGTTGCCATTTGGTCTGCGGCTACGGTGCCTGTTCTGCTCTGGCTGTAGAAGTTCGGCGCTACCACGTATACTGTATACGCACCGGGCGCGATGTTCAGAATACGATAGGTGCCGTTTGCCGCCGTTGTCGTGCTCCGCTCTACGCCCTCTGCATCAACTACGGTTACGGTCGCATTTGCAACCGGTGCGCCGCCAGCAGCGGCTGTCACTGTCCCCGCAATTCCACTGCGGCCCGGCTCAATTCCTACTGGTTCCAGTGTCAATCTTACAATCGCAATGCCAGCAACATAGTCGCTTGCCGCAACACTACCTGTCGCACCTTCAAATCCATCCGCAATTGCAAGCAAATCACCTGTCTGCGCACTGCCGCCAATCCACTGCCAGAATCCGTTTTCTTCTGTCAGCGTACCGCCTGTGAAGGTCAACGTCACATCTGCTTGCGGTGCGCCCTCGACAAAGACCATCAGTCTATGGCTTCTTGTCGGCGGTACAGTGTCTCTCTCCAGCTCGAAGTTTTCCGTGGTGATTGCGTTGATTGGCAATGTTACGCCCGTCCGCACTTCACCCACATAACTTGTTGCGCTTACCGCTATCGTGTAGGTGCCGGGCTCAAGGCCGACAAACACGTAGAAGCCCGCCGCATCTGTTTCTGTGGTCTCAACAACATTACCTGCACCATCCAGTACCATGACAGCAGCACCGGCAATCGCCAGTCCCGTGTCATCGCTCATCACTTCACCAGCCAACGTGGCAGTGCCCGGGATGATCTCAATTTCTCTGAGTACCAGACGAACTGTCGCCAAACCGTTTTGGTATGTGGTTACATTCGCAACCGCCGCAATATGGTCAGGTGCTGTTGCACGTACTTGTCCTGTTACCGCGCTATCCCCGCGCCAGACCCAAACATTCCCGTCACGGGTCATGCCGCCGCCGGCAAATGTCACGTTGGTGCCCGGAACTTGTGCGCCATCTTCGTCTACAACAGTTGCAACTACCATGAAGGCATTGGCACCCGGTGTGAGGAAAATATCCGCATTCGCACCGTTTGCGCCTACTGTTACAGGGTTTCTGTCAGCAAAGTTCGGGGCAAACCCTTCTGCTGAACCGATGATTGTGAAGTCTCCCGGCTCTACGCCTGCTACTTCATAGAAGCCAGCAATGTTTGTCTCTACTGTGCCTCTTACTGTGCCGTCTGCACGCAGAACCGTAACCAACGCTCTCGCAATCGGCTGGTCGGTCTCTGCATTATAAACGACACCACGCAGAATACCGGCACCCGGATCCGTGTCTTTATCTTGCAGGGTCACTGCGATAAAGCCAATATTTCCGTTCCAATGTGCGTCTGTTACATTACCCATGCCGGGATACATGCCCTGTCTCTGGGCTACAACCAAGCCGGTCTCCGCTTCTGTCAGTCCAAGCTGCCAGTGCGGTGTGCCTGCCGTGAGGTCTACACCTTCCAGTGTGACTCGTTCCGCCGTGCCGCCCAGTACATCTACAAATAGGATGTGGGTTCTGTCGCCTCTCTCAAGGTACACATTTGCATGGGCACCACGCTCTCCCACGGTGATGGGATTATGCTCCGCCACGCCTGTGGAGAACGTCGGCGCACTGGCTACTACTGTGTAGATGCCTTCTGCCAAGCCGGTCACTTCATAGAATCCGACTACGTTTGTTGTTACGGTTCGTACCACAACGCCGTTTGCGTTCATAATCTGAACTGTCGCACCTTCAATCGCCGCATTGGTTCCACGCTCACGGACTAAGCCGCGCAGGATACCTGTGCCGGGGTCTTCCGTCATGCTCACCAACGGAACCGTGACAAATGCAACATTGTTGATATAGGCTGTTGATGCTACGTTTGCAAATCCGGGATAATAGCCGGTTGCGCTGGCAATCACTCTGCCGCCAACCGCACCGGGCTGTGCGAGATGCCACTGGGTACCGTTGAACGCAACTTCCGTGTCGTTAAAGGTCACGGTGGCTGTGTTAATGGTCGCTCTTGTTGTCGCATTCACTACATTGACCAACAACAGATGCGTGTTGTCGCCTTGGTTGAGCGCTACATTCGCTGTCGTGCTGGCACCGCCCGCAACGATTGCGGGGTTTGTATCAGAGATACCGGTGCTGAACCCAAATGCGCCTGCTGTTACAACATATCTGCCCGGGGAGAGGTCTGTAATTTCATATCTGCCGCCCGCACCTGTTTGTACAGCCGTGATTCTGGTACCGTCCTCGCCGAATACGACTACTGTCGCACCAACGATGCCGTCTCCTGTCGCCGCATCCGTGACGACGCCTTCCAGAATCCCGCCGCCGGGATCAATTCTGTTCAGGTTGATATTGACAATCCGAAGACCTGTCTCCAAGTCATACTCACTTGCGAGAACCGGCATAATGACGGTACGGTATCCGTCTGCCGTTGCCGTAATGTTACCGGACATGGCCGCATTGCCGCGCACAACCCAAATTCCGGGTGCTGTTTCTGTCAACGTGCCGCCGCTAAAGGTCACGTCCGCGTTGACTGGTGTCACGTTGACCACCAGCATAAAGCGGTTCGCTGTCCCCGGTGTCAGGTAGACATTTGCGTTGCTAAACGTATCCGATGTTACCACCACAGGGGTCGTGTCGGAAATATTCGTTGAGAACCCGCCTGCACTGGCAAACACGGTATAGTTGCCCGCCGCCAAGCCGGGTACTGCATAGAATCCGGCGGCATTTGTCCGCACTGTCCACTCTGCGCCGCTGGCCGCTCTGACTGTTACAATCGCATTCGGGATGGGTGCGCCGCTGGCATCGTTCTCCAGAACGTAACCCCTGATTGTACCTGTTCCCGGTATCACTTCAATCTGTGCCAGATTCAGTGTTACAACTGCAAGTCTCGCATCGTTGTTGTAGTCCGCCGCCGCTACGGTTGCACGTCCGGAATAGAACCCTTCCGCTGTCGCCGTTACGGCACCGACCATCGGTGTGTTCCCTGTGGCTTGCCATGTTCCGTCAGTGCCGGTCAATGGGCCGCCGCTAAAGACTACCGTTGCGGTTCCCGGGCTGGCATTGACCAGAAGGGTGTACGCATTGGCACCCGCAGTCAAGTCAAAGTTAACAACTGTTGACTCATCTACTACCACTGCTACCGCTTCACGTACCACCGTGTTAAACCCATCGGCGTTGGCAATCACGGTATAGGCACCGGGGGCAAGGTTCATAATGATGAAATAGCCATCGCTGTCTACAGGTACTGTTACTCTAGTTCCGTTGGCCGCTACCGCCGTCACAAAGGCTGTCGCTAGAGGATTGCCGTTGGCACGGACGTGCCCCTCAATAATACCCATGCCTGCGCTGAGACTCTGCCACCAGACGTAGAGCGTGTCAGGTGAAGTTGTCGTTACAGGTGTCTCAGGCTCTACCAAAACGCCCCAGCCGAGAGACTCGGTTCTCCAGCCGATTGCGGTAAATCCTTCCCGTGTCGGCGTTGTCGCTCTGGCAAATACATCTGCATATGTCTCACCTGCAAAGCCGTATACGACTTGTTGTGCCGGTGTGCCGCCCGGTGTGCCGCGGAGTGTGATTTCACGAACCGCCTGCTCCCACTGGGCAAAGATACGCTCATCCGTGCCGGAGACGACTGTTGTTGCGGTTACTTCCTCGCCGCCTGTTGGTGCTGTGAACCAACCGAGGAATCTATGCCCCCCACGAGTCGGCTCGGTCAGACCTGCCAATGTTGTGCCGTAGGTTGTGCCCACGCGGACAAGTCTTTCCTGCCCTGCTGGTGTGCCGTTGTTTCCGTCAAAGATTACAGTGATGTCACTGGCTTCCCATCTGGCAACTAGAGTATGCGCGACTGCCCGCTCTACTTCCATTTCCTCTGTAACCAGTGTACCCTCCAGCGTCCAACCGTCAAATCTATAGCCTCGTCTTGTCGGCTCGGTAATTTGGTCAAATGCGTCACCATAAGTACCGCCCGGTACATCGACTGTGGCAGTCTGGTTATTGGGCGCACCGCCGTTTGCGTCAAATGTAATGGTTACCGGCACAGACGTAATCGGCTGCAATGCAATCGTCACAGACGCTACGCCACTGGTATAGGCACCTACAGTCCCGCTACCCGGATGGAACTCGTCTGCTGTTGCGCTTACTGCTTGCTCGCCGGGAAGCGGCGCTGTTGTGCGTGCCTCCCACAGGTTCGATGTGCCAATGCGGGTTAGGGTTGCGTTGGCTGTTGTCACCGTCACCGTGGCTGCCGGTGCGCCTGTTACTGTTACAACCAGCGTGTAGTTTCCGGGCGCACCGCCGGCTACAAGCGCAAAGTCCTCGGTTGTCCATGTATCTGCTGTAACTGTTGTGTTACGGGTTTGCGTTATGAAACCGGTACGCACTACTGTTACTGTATAGCTACCCGGCTCAAGGTCAAATGCCGCATAACGTCCAAACACATCCGTTGTTGTACTGTGTACAATGCCTTCTGCGTTGGAGACGATAACGGTTGCGTCCGCAATTGGCGCGTTGCCCGTTGCCGCCGTCACGGTGCCGCGGATGCCACCCATGCCATCTTCCAATGCGTGGGGTTTCAGGGTCAACGCAACGCTTGCTACTCTCTCTTCATATGCGCCAATCTCATCGCTGTCAGAGTGATGCATCGGTGCGCCTGCGATGACTTCTTCGCCAGCCAGCGGGTTTGCGGTGTGGAGTATCCACACATTGCTGGTCCCTACCCGTGCCAAAGAAGCACCGTCAATAATCCGTACCTCTGTACCGGCCGGAGTCGGGCCTGCCGGGTCTGTCGCTACAATGACTTGCAGCGTGTACTCATAAGGTTCTGTAGTCGAATCCAACATCAATGCAAAGTCCGCTCTGGTCATCGCAGTGTCGGTTACTGTAACTTGACGAGACTGCGGCACAAAGCCAGGGCGTGACACAACCACGGTATAGGCCCCCACCGGGAGCGGCATCGCTTCGTATCTGCCGTATGTATCTGTCAAACCGTTGAACACGACTGCTCCGGCCGCATCCGTAATCACCACGCTGGCATTTGGAATTGCCGCATTGGTGACATGGTGCGTCACAAATCCGTGGATTCCGCCGTGCTGAGGCGGCAGTTCCGGCAGCGGGTTCAAAATAACTCTCACAAAGCGGAAGTTGAACGCAAAGCTATTCGCTTCCACAGTCGCCACGCCGAGGCGGTACCCTTCTGCTTCCACACGCACGGTGCCTGCGGTCGCTGCGGGCAAGGTCACTCTCCACGTCTCGCCGTCATGGGTCATTGCGGTGCCGTTAAAGGTCACCGTAGCATCTTCGGCTGCAATGGGCTGTCCTGTATCGCTACTGATTACATCAACGAGCAAGATATAATCCTGCCGTGGGCCTACGCGCCGATCTAGGTATACATCTGTCAGAACACCCTCAGACAGACCCAGTTCAATCGGATCCATCTCTGCTGTGTTCGTCACAAAGTTTTCATGACTCGCCAACACACGATAGGTGCCCGGAGTATCTACGCCGGTAAAGGTGAAGAACCCAAACGCATTGGTTGTCGTATTGTCGGCCAGTTCCCATCCGTCTGCTGTTTGCCGCATCAGCACAACTGTGGCATTCGGAATGGTGTCTATGCCCGTGTAAGCATCCCAAACAAAGCCGCGGATTGTACCCGGAGGCGGGGTTTCTCTTATCAGAACAATGACAACAGGGTCGCCTGACTCCATGGTTCTGCCGTGGTCTTCGCTGGCTACAACATGGGAATTTTCATAGAAATAGAACCCATCCGCCGAGGCAACGACCACACTGCCTGCCTGTGTTGTTACATCTAAGAACAACCCGGCATTGTCTTCCTCACCGGAACCTGGCAACGCCGTGTCGTCTAAGTACAGGGCAGCACCACCAATCGGCCGCTGAACCACCACACCATCTCTCATGATTTCCTCGACAACGAGAACATCAAAGATGACCTCAGGCTCTAACACGATCATAACGCTGGCCGGTACCGCCGGCTCTCCATCCTCTGCTGGCTGGTATGGCTCGTACACCTCACCGGCATCTACAACACGGGTGATGAAGCCCGGCGCACCCGCTGTGAGGATGGTGTGCATGGTTGCATGCGCCAGTTGGAACGGGTTGTTGCCCGTCACGCCCAGTGTTCCCAACGGCGGAATTCTGCCTTCTTCATGCACAGCCGTCAGGGTCGCATTCGGAATGTTCGTGAACACGTCATCGCCGGCCTCGTTCACTGTATGCTCTACAACCCGCACCGGGACAGGCGTGGTAAGTCTAACGTCTTCTAGGTCAATTGTCATGGTAAGTGCGCCTGTGCCTGTTGTGATCTCATCAATCATGGAGACACAGAATGCAAACGTTTCCCAATCAAATCCAGCGGAACCGGCACGCATTGCTTGCCCTACCATCGTCTCGCCTGCGGGGATTTGTGCAAGCCGCGTATCGCCTTGTGCGCCTACAACCCATCTTACGCCTGCCGGGGCTGTTCCCGTGCCCGCTCTGTAGGTATACTGGGGCGCCCACTCCGGCGTCCATGGGGCGGAGCCCGGAACCGTTCCTGTTGTCGGAACCAGCCGCTCAATATGTTCAAAGCGTGTGCTGTCCGCCTGTGCTGTTCCCACCGGGTTCGATGCCGACCCGCCTGTCGCATTGAACAGGTTCGGTTGGTTGACATCGTCTGGCATTTCTCTGGAACCATCCCGGACAAAGACGTTGATCGCTCTGTTAATCGGTGCACGTCTCATCTCAATTTCCATGCTGCCGATACTGATATCATTGTCTGTGATGTTAACATTGCCAGACGGGTGGAACCCTAACGCCGTGGCACTGACCCAATTGTTCGGTACAACCGTGCCGATACGCACAGCGAGGATACCATCTGTAGAGAGCTCAATTTCCATGCCCGGCTGTGCAGTAAACTGTGCGTGGGCAATGGGGCTTCTCTGCGGACAATCCGCGTCTACCGCTTGTACGATAAAGACATTGCTAGTCGCCGCCGCACCAAAACCGATGACACCGTCAGGACTAATCAGACCCCAAGTAAGTCTGCCATTGGGCGTTGCGGATGTGCCCAGTACATTGTGATGTGCGACCGTCACACTACCGGCAGGCCCATCCACCAGCGGGCGACCTACAGTCCCTGCTGTAACAGCCGCTGGTATATGGTTGCGCGGGTCAAACATTCTGGTTGCTTCCGGATATCTAACGCCGGTGAAGCTAATGGTCGAACTGCCCGTCGCAGGTGTCGGCGCAAACAAGTGGCCCCCTGTAATTTGATAGAAGAACCGCTCTTGCATACCGCTTGCCGTGTGGGCCGTTTGCCATGCAAAGTATGGGAGTGAACTCTGACCTTCTACTCTGTCAGCAGCAGTACCTTCAATCTCGACAATACCACTTCTCCATGGGCCGCCGCTAATACCGGGCAGAACACCCATTGCCAGCATATCGGAACCAACCAATATACCGCCCCTGTGATTTTGCAGTATGTTTCTGTTTGCATCTGTGCCGCCTGCAACTCCACCGGTACCCGTGGGCGGGCCAATGGTGTTCAAGACGTAAACTTGAGTAAAGGACATACCGGTCACCGCTGGGTTTGCAGCAGTCGTGCCACTGGTACCAAGCATCAGATCATTGGCACCGATACGTGTCGCAACATAACCCCGGCGAACAGCCATTGTGCCGCTGGTACGCATACCGATAATACCGCTTGCACGACGGTTTCCGCCGGTAGATGTAACAGGGCCTACGCTGTAAAAATCTTCAATGATTCCGCCAGCGCGTTGGTGACCGACAATGCCGCCCACCATACGGGAACTATCTGTCCGGCCACTTTGTGCAGACGAGATGTGTCCCATGTTAAATACTTGTTGAATCAACGCACTGCCGCCAGCTTGACGACCAATGATTCCGCCTGAGCCACCACGGCTCGATGCGGCGGTTCCGGTGGTTCGATGTAATCCATCCACACGGCCATAGTTACCGGCCTGATGCACATTGATGCTCGTCGCTACGTTGTTGCCGATGATACCGCCGATGCTGGCATTCCGGCGCCCTGCAGATGTGCTTTGTCCATCCAAGCTGGTGCTGATGGTTCCATAGTTTAAAGAGCCCCGTGTTTGCTCTGCCGCCTGTACAGCGTTGAGCGGCACCGTTGCACCGGGCAAGAACGCACCCGCACGCAATCCGCCAATTAATGTACCCGGCGTCGCAAGCCCGCCCACAATACCGCCGCCATTTTGTCTTGTGGGTACATTGCCGCGGTTAATCGCATTTGTGACCTGTGTGATATCCGCAGCGGTTCCGCCGGTGATATGCCCAACAATACCGCCCGCTGTATGAACAGGGCGAACAATATTACCTGTATTCTCAACATTATGTATAATAATCCGGCGGTTCGCCGCCGCTGCGGCATGATCCGCACGACCGACAATGCCACCCATACGGTTCGCCGCATCACGGTTCGTGCCCGGGCTTGTCAAGTGACCCGAGTTAAAGCCGCCGTTGATTTCAATTCTGTTGGTAGACCATCCAACCAATCCGCCGCTTCTCTGAATGGCAGCGGGCTGATGGTTAATATTCCCTGTGTTGGTTCCGTCGCGAATATCAAGCTGACCTGTCGCACGACCAACCAGACCACCGAGGTTTGCAGCACCCGTTTGTGCGTGGACAATCGCATGGTTCTCTACACGCTCAAGACGCGTCAAGTTTGCGGCAAGGCCAATCATGCCGCCCACATCCCCTGCTGCGTTGGTTTGTATGGTCACTCGTGCCGCAGTGTTCACAGAAACCACCGTGTCACGAATCGTCACACTACCGGCTGCCCCAGTGTGACCCACCACACCACCGGCATGTGCGCCTGCATTGACAGCACCCAGTACATCCGTGTGCTCAATGATAATTGCGCCGCCTGTGCTGGCACCCACCACGCCGCCTGCTCTCGTAAAGCGCGCAGTGCCCGTGTGGGTAATCGGAACATTAATCGTGTTTCTTTGGGTAGCCGGGACTAAAACGCCATATCCATCGTCCACTTGTACCTCAAGATAGCGAACATGCAGGTTCCCGCTGTTCTCCCCAACAAGACCACCGGCAAAGTTCCCGGTCGCCCCGGCTGTGGTGCCCGCATTGGTTTGCAGTGTGGAGCCAATCGTTACACCTTCTACGTGCAGTGTAGCACCTGTGTCTACACGACCCACCAAACCACCAAGTCGTGTATTGGTGTGCGCCGCTCCGCCAATCGTGATACCGGCATTCGCAATGGTTATATTCCGAATCGTCGCCGCCGTAGTGCCTGCCGCAACGTTCCCGGCAATAAAGCCGAATCCGTTCACCGCAGTTGCCCAACCGCCGCTGCCGTCACTATTGAACCTAGCGACCGACAACGTGACATTTTCAATAATCGCTCCGCCGCCTATGGTCTGGAACAGTCCGATATTTGTTCCGCCCTGCATGAAGCGCAAGTCAAAAATCGTAAATCCGTCACCATCAAACGTACCGGAGAACACACCCGGGCGACCAACGGAGGCCAAACCTGCCGCTGGAAAGTTGATGTTCTCTGTAAGCCGGAACGTATCCGCAGATCCGCCAAGCGTACCGGACAGAAACTGTGCAAAGTTGGCATTGCTAATCGGATGCACAATTCCCGTTTGCAACGGCGCGATCCGCTCCGAAGCTGCCTCCATCTCCGCTACCGGTGCCTCTGTCAGCAACGGCTCCTCCACGTCCACGTCCGGATACGCCAAGGCATTCACCGGAAAAGAGGTGACTAGCATGAGTAGTACTAATACTAAGCTCAAACTTCTTTTGATTACTTTACGTTTACAATTTTCCATTCTTTTGTCTTGCTCCTTTTTATTGATAGATAATTTACTAATTGTTATTCTGTCATTTTTTTACATACTAAACTCCTCATATTATCGTTTTATACTTATCACACAGTATATATTGTGCCTTTAATTTTGTCAATAAAAATCTTTCTCGTTAAAAGAAAAGCATTTCATGGTTATGCCAGAGCAAAACACTTCAAGTGGACGGCTAATTTTTATAGGAAACCCTTAGCAAAATACGGCATGAGCACCCCAATGTCCGGTGCTAACACACCGGGCATTGGGGTTGTTGTATTGTATTACGATGAAACTATGACTCAAACCTTGTTATCAGCTCTGCAGGGGTAAGCGCTTGTTTTTCATTGCCTGAAACATCCAGAGCTATTTCTCCGCCACTCAACATGATCAGTCTGTCGCCATATGCAATCGCATCACCCATATTATGTGAAATCATTATGGTGGTTATTTTTTGTTCCTCAACCAATTTTTTTGTTATGCCCATAACTTGCTTTGCAATCCTCGGGTCTAGTGCCGCCGTGTGTTCATCCAGCAGCAGCAGCTTTGGCCTTTGCAGAGTCGCCATCAGCAGTGTCACAACCTGACGCTGTCCGCCTGATAACAGCGACGCCTTTTTGCGTAGCATATGTTCGAGCCCTAAGTCGAACTCAGCCAGTCTTTCCTTAAAAAAAGCGATGTCCTTTTTGCGTATCGCCCATTGTAGCCCACGCAATTTACCACGAGAATAGGCCAATGCCATATTTTCTGCTATTGTCAGCTCAGGGCAGACACCGGAATTGGGGTCTTGAAACACACAGGCAACAACAGCCGCCCGGGCGCTGCGGCTTTTTCGGAGTACATCTTTGCCATCAATAACTATCGACCCGGATGTAGGGCGCAAATTGCCGCTTATGACGTTAAACAGCGTACTTTTCCCGGCACCATTGCTACCGATGACAGTGACAAATTGCCCTTCTGGAATCGAGAGGCTGAGGGATTTTAACACATGATTTTTCTCAAGTCCATTGTCAAAAATTTTTGATATATCTTTGAGTGCTATCATTTCGCCACCTCTATCCGCTTCTTGAAAAACATTTGGCGCAGCTTGGGTATGCACAGCGCACCCAAGGCAAACACAGCGGTGAGCAAGCGTGTCCAATCTGGGCTGAGTACCCCGGAAACGATGACCAATGATATACAGCTGAAGTAGATAAACGAGCCCAGTGCGATGAATAATAATCGCATTAACATGCTCCCACTCTTAGGCGTTATAATCTCACCGATCACAAGGGACGCAAGTCCAATGACGAGAACCCCTGTCCCCGTGTTGACGTTGGCACCGCTTTGTTGCTGTGCGACCAGCGCACCCGCAAGCCCGGTAATCGCATTTGATATGACAAGGGACGAAATTTTGCGGCTGTCTGTATTGACACCATTGGAACGGGCCATGTATTCGTTATCGCCTGTTGCGCGTATTGACAGGCCGAACGCCGTGCTGTAAAGGAAAAACAAAATGGCGATAACCGCAATCAAGGTTATCATTCCCACGATGATGTACGACCATAAAAGCGCATGGAAAGGCAATATGCCCCACGCCACCAGTTGGCCCCTGATGGGAGCAAATATAAAACTGTCAAGGGGCGCAGAAATCGTACTGCCCCCCATCACGAATAAACTGACGGAGAATAATGCCATGGTTACAAGCAGACCTGAGATGATTCCGTCTATTTTCAGCTTCGTGTGAATCAATGCGGTAGCGAGCCCTGCGGCGGCACCGCCGATAGGTGCAACGATAAGGGTTGTCAAAAAGTGTGCGCCGCCATATAGCATTGTCATCGCAAGCGCAGCACCAAACGCAAACGTGCCTTCGATGGTCAGATCTGGCTTTTTCATGATCCGCAAGGACATAAAAACGCCTATGGCCACAGGGGCATATAATAATCCTTGTCCTAAACTCCCATATATACTGGTCAGAAATATATCAACTGTCATTATGATCCTCTTTTTCAGTCGTTCACCTGAGAACGCCCCGGCAGTCGGTGACAGCCGGGACGGCTCTGAATGAACGTTATGTTAGTATGTCTTGTTCGCCCGCTCCACCAACGTGTCGGGAATCGTAAACCCGATGGCCTCGGCTTCCGTTGCATTGATGTACAATGACAGCGATGCGGCGGTGGGTGAATAAAAGGTTTGGGGCCAAGCTCCATTGATTAGAATATCAAATGCGATATCCGCAGCGGCGGCACCATTGGCCGCAAAGTCAACGGACAAAGACGCAATCGCCCCACCGGCTACGATGGGCAAATCCGCCACCACAACAGGCAGCCGGCGCTCAGGGTTTTGGCTACGGTTTAAGTTCTGCACCATTTGTATTTGGCCTGTAATCTGATTATCTTGGGGGATGTAAATTCCGCGAATGGTTAGGTCTGCGGCAATGTTGATAAATAACTGTGTCAGCTGCTCCAACCCATTTGCCGGTATCCCAAAGGGTACGATGGTGCCTTCCGGCGCAACCCCTTGCAACCGCTCAAGAGAGGCAACCGAATTCGGCTCGTCCGTTGTATATAAAAAGGCAACACGGTTCTCGGCGTTTAGCTCGCCCCCCAGTAATTCTTCTAACAAGTCTACCTGCGTCTCCATGGGCAATGCACTTGACGATCCTGTGGATATCTCTGTCACGAGCCCCGCGCCAACGGGATCGGTGATGATGCCGTATACCAATGGTATCTCTGCGTTCGTTGCCACCGGCAACGCTTGTTGTGATGCGCTTGTTCCAAGGGCGAACATCAAATCTACCTGTTGGGACGCAAACGTATTCGCAATGGTCGTAGACATGGCGGGGTCACCTCCCGCATTCTGATAGATAAAGCGCACTTGGTTCCCTGCCGCTTCCATCAACTCTGTCAAGCGGCTTTCAAACCCCGGTACACCCAGTTCAAACGCAGGGATTTGCGCACCTGACAGTATCCCGATGGTGAATTCTTGCGTGTCGTCTTGAGAGCAAGCACCCAGACCTGCTACGCTCACTATGACCATGAGCAACACAACCAAATACATTTTTAGTTTTTTCATTACAATACTCCCTTTTGTTATATGTTTTAGAAATTGGACATCCCATCATGGTTGCCCGTTTCTCGTTGCCTGAATTCGTAGGTTCCTTCAAAACAAAAACCAGCCAAGAACTGGTTTGTATATCAACCATCTATTTGGAGTGCTTGGAGCGAATTCACTTTATCGCATTATCACGCTACCGTGTCATTGTAACACAAAAACACCACAACATACAAGTCCAAATTTTCTTTCTTGGCTTGTGTTCTTCTGCGCACCCCATACGACTGTTGGAATTGCTTCATACCACATATAATTAGATGTACACACCATGCAGGGCCAAGGACGAGAGTCAAGTGTCGGGCGACCAAAAACGGTCGCCCCTTTGCTTTGCGAAGAAAATCATGATATAATACCCATGACAAACAAACCAACCAAATGAGGAGGGCTCACCACCATGCGCACAAGCGGCACTCAAGCAACAGGAATCAGAACCCCCATCATCAGCCCCGGCGACGACCTGCCCCGGTTGGTGACGGAAGCGTTGTTGGCATATTGTACGGAAGCGGACACCAAGCTCCAAGACCAAGACATCATCGGCGTTACGGAAGCGGTGGTGGCTAGGGCCCAGAGTAACTACGCTACGGTAGAACAGATTGCGGCGGATGTGAAGGCCAAATTCCCCACAGGTACCGTGGGGCTGGTGTTCCCGATTTTGAGCCGGAACCGATTTTCCATCTTGCTCCGGGGCATCGCCATGGGGGCGGAAAAGGTCGTGGTGCAACTCAGCTACCCGGCGGACGAGGTGGGCAATCATCTAATCAGCCCCGCACAGCTATTTGATGCCGGCGTCAACCCTTATCAAGACGTGTTCACAGAGGCGGAGTTTCGAGCCAAGTTCGGCACACTCAACCACGAGTTCACTGCGATTGATTACTTAGAACTCTACCGCAGTCTGGGCAATGTGGAAATCATTCTGGCCGGAGACCCTTGCGAGATACTACGGCATACAGACCAAGTTATCGCCTGTGACATCCATACCCGTGCCCAGACCAAACAACGTCTGCAAGCAGCCGGAGCCGGGCAGGTATATGACCTGACCGAGATTTTGAATCAGCCGATAGACGGCAGCGGGTATAACGCCAAGTATGGTCTGTTAGGTTCCAACAAGGCAGACGAGGGGCGGGTGAAACTATTCCCCCACTCCTGCGAGGAATTTGTAGCGGAGCTACAACGACAAATCTTAGCACAAACCGGCGCAACAGTAGAGGTTCTCGTCTACGGCGACGGGGCGTTTAAAGACCCGGTGGGTAAGATTTGGGAGTTGGCTGACCCTGTGGTCTCCCCTGCTTTTACAGCGGGTCTTGCGGGACTGCCCAATGAGCTGAAACTCAAATACATCGCCGACAACGAGTTCGGCGACAAGCGAGGCGATGAGGCGCGGGCCGCCATTGTCCGGCGGATTGAGGCGAAAAGCCGCAATCTCATGGGCAAAGACGAGACCGAGGGCACCACCCCCCGGCGCATATCGGATTTGGTGGGCAGCCTGTGCGACCTAATTAGCGGTAGCGGAGATAAGGGCACGCCTGTGGTCTTAATCCGGGGCTATTTCGACAACTACGCCAGTCAATAGGGAGGGTTATTTTATGTGGAAATGTCCTATATGCGGCAGAGAGTTCAAGAACACCAACCAAAATCATTCCTGCCAAGGTGCGGCCAAGCCCACCACCATAGACGCATATATCGCCCAGCAGCGACCGGAAATCCAGCCACTATTGGAACAGGTGCGGGTCACCATCCGCACGGCAGCACCGGATGCGACAGAGAAGATTTCTTGGCAAATGCCCACTTTTTGGCAGGGTGAGAACTTAATCCATTTTGCCGCTTCTCAAAAGCATCTGGGCATCTATCCCGGTGACTTGTCCTTTGCGCCTTTTACGGATAGGCTTACAGGGCTTCATACGACCAAGGGTGCAATTCAGTTCCCCTATGATGCGCCCATCGATTTTGACCTCATCGCCGACATCACCCGCTGGCGGCTGAAATCCGTAACAGAGAAAGGGTAGATGCTCGTGCCAAAATACCGTAAAATGCTGTCCAATTGGGACGCACCTTATATCCAGTCTATTGTAGACACAGTGGAGGGGCAGAGCAAAGCCACCCTTGCAACATGGTGTGTCGATTATGCCGAGGCGAAACTGTTGCCCCTCTATGAAGCCGCCTATCCAACGGATATGCGGCCCAGAAACGCCATCACCGCCGCCCGGGACTGGCTGGCTGGTAAGATTAAACTGCCGGAGGCGAAAGCCCGTATCCTCGGCTGCCATGCCGCCGCTCGAGAAGCAGACGGCAACCCCGTGGCCCAAGGGGCGGCACGGGCCATCGGGCAGGCCGCAGCCACCATCCACGCCGCCACCCACTGTATGGGGCTTCCCCTTTACGGGGCACTGGCAGTGGCCTATGATGTGTTAGGCTTAGATGCCACCTGGCCCCAGCTAGAGCAAGCCGCCGCCGAAGAGTGCGCCCAGATGGAAGCCGCCCTTCGAGCGGTCTCGGTGAAGAACGAGCCGAACCCGGCGAAATTGAATTGGAAGTGTTAAGATGAAACGGTATTTACTCTTAGCCGTCTGTTTTCTGGCCCTTGCCGCTCTGGCGGCCCATCTTTTGTCAGAGCCGGAATTAGACCCTGAATTAATCGACACGGCTTCCGTCCGAACCATCACCGCAACACAGGGGCGGGAGTTGATGCATGACGGCGGGGCTTATGTTCTCATAGACGTTCGTACCGAGGAAGAGTTCATTACCCTCCATATCCCCGGTGCAATCTTACTCCCTGACACGATGCTTGCAGGTAGAATTGCAGAGGTGGCCCCTGACTGGGACACCCGCATCATCCTCTACTGTCAAACCGGTCGCCGTAGTGCTGGAGCGGCGGTGCATTTGGTGGAGTTGGGGTATATTAATGTCTATGACATGGGTGGGATTGTGAATTGGCCGTATGAGACGGTGAGTGGGTAGGGTTGGGGCTTCGCCGATGGCGGGGCCCTTTTTTGTTGTGGCTCGGCGGGGGGCCGAGGGCTTTTGTCCTGCCGGACGGGCCTTCTTTGCCGTTTCGCAAAGAAGCAAAAGAAACACAAGGGCTGCGCCCCTATGTACCCGCTAAGGTCAAGAGCAGAGTGACGACGGTTTTGCGCCTTATACTCCGCACTGGTGCCAAAACCCTCACGCCAGATGTAATAGTACTCGAAACTCCAATGGTCAAGGGCGGTGGTGGTGCCAGTGTGATGTTCTATTGAAATGTGCTCGTGAATGGGTGGCATAGGGTCAAGAGAGGTAGGTCTAGGAAAGTATTGTCATCCAATTTCCTGCTTCTGGGCCGAATCCGGGGGCGGCGGGGACGAATCGGTGGGTTTCTGGGCCTAGAACCGCCTGTACTGCTGCCATTAGTGCATCAAACTGTTCCTCGCCTGGTGCTGTGTCGGGTTCTAATAGGCAATAAAACCGATACACAACCGCGGATAAGGCGGCAAGTCCCGGTTGGAGGGTGGTGGTATCGCCGTTGGGGTGATGCCAGTCGGTCTCTCGGGTCAGGATGCTGAGTGCCACGTCAATCTCGTACAAGGCATCCGCTAAGTCTTGGAGGAAATCTAGAACCACCTCATTGTCCTGCCCCTCATAGTCGGCGGGGAACCCAAAGTCTAGCAGGACAATCTCGTCAAAACCTCTGCCGCCCAGTTCAAGGGCAAGTTCTATAAGGTATGCTTGGTTCTCCGGGTGGGCGGGGTCGAGCCAGTCCTCTGTCAATGCCAGTTCGGCGTTTCGTTGGGTCAATAACTGGTTATGGAAGCCATGGAGCAACGCCGAACGGCGGATTAAGAAACTAACGCCTTCAAATTTGTCATCTAAGCCTGTGTCTCCGTTTAAGAGAAATCGGCCTGCCGTCTCCACATTGCTCTGCCACCTTAATTGGCCGGTGGTGTCGTTGAGAGATACGAGCATTCTGTCTATTTCCAGCCCGTCTAGGGTCAAGTCCCAGTCTAACATTCCGTCTAGGACACGCTGACTGAGAAATACCGAACGGACAGAAGGCGGCGGCTCGTCCGGCTCTGTCTGGTTGGCTGGGGGTTCTGGTTCCGGTTCCGGGTCATACTCCGGCTCTGGCGTATCCTCTGCGGGTTCTGGTATTTCGTATAATACGCCGCGGAGAAAGGGTACGTCTAACCGCACACCGTCTTGGGTGTGGACAATATAGCGTTGAAACCAAAAAAAGGACGCAACAACCAATAGGGCAACACATAATGCTGTGATGCCCAAAACCCAGAGCAGGGTACGCAGGGGCCGACGCCGCCGGTATATTTTCACTTTGTGTCTACGCCTTGCCAATGGGTACTACCCCTCCAATGCCATGATTTGGTCTACTCGCCGCTGGTGACGGCCGCCTTCAAAGGCGGTGCCCAGCCAAGTGTCTACAATACGAAGGGCCAAAAGCTCTCCCGTAACCCCGGCCCCGAGGGCCAGCATATTGGTGTCATTGTGCCGCCGGGTCAGCTCTGCCATGAGGGGGTCGGTACAGAGCGCACAACGAATCCCCCGCACCTTGTTCGCCGTAATGGAAATGCCGATGCCGGTGGTACAGAGTACAATCCCCCGCTCACACCGCCCCTCGGCCACCGCCTTTGCCGCCTTTGCGCCGAATGCGGGGTAGTCGCAACTATCGGTGGAGCTTGTACCGAAGTCCTCTAGCGCAAAGCCCTGTTCCAGCAGATGGGCTTTTACTTTTTCTTTTAAGGCAAACGCCCCGTGGTCACATGCCAACGCAATCATGATAAACGCTCCTTATAACTTAATAAACTCCGGCTTCCGTTGCCGAAAGATGGTGGTGTAGCGAAATCCTGCTTCCCGCAAGAGTTCCTGCGCCTCTGCCATGTGCAGGCCCACATGCTTGGCCCGGTGGGCATCTGACCCGGTAGTGACAATCTCTCCGCCACACTCTCGAAACAGCTTGAGTACGGATAGGTTGGGCAAGCTCTCCTCCAGGGCTTGGCGCAAGCCGGAGGTGTTGACCTCAATGCCCTTACCGTTTTCAATGAGGATTTTGAATAGGTGCCGCACCCGTTCTTCGTAATCCAGCACATCGACATAGACCCCATGGCGGGCCATGTAGCGGTTATAAAAACCGAAATGACCCAGCGCATCGAAACAGCCCAGTTCTGCCACCCGGATGTTCTCCTCGATGTAGTCTATCGCCGTCCGGTGACAAGCCTCTAAGTCACCGAAGGTGTCAATGAGATAGAAGTCCAACCGCTCTGGTAGGGCATGGATAGAACCCAAAATAAAATCAACTCCCGGCAGGGCTGCGGCAAGCTTTGCCCGCTCCGGGTCTTGGGGACTTTCTGCCAGTTCCATACCGTGGAGGATTTCAATCCGGTCGCCGAAGGTTTTCTTGGCCTCTTCGATAATGGCGTAGCTGTTTTCCCAGATGGTGATGCCTTCCTCCATCTTTTTGCCGGGGTGCTCGGGCCAGATGAGGTCGAGATGGTCGGTAAAGCACAAGACCTCAATCCCCCGGTCAATGGCGGCCTGTAGAGTGTTCGCCGCAGGCTCTTTACAATCAAGGCTGGCCGGGGAGTGGACGTGTAAATCAGTTAGCATGAAAATCCTCCGTGGGGTATGAAAGTTAAGTTAAACTGCAAAGGGCCAAGAGGTGAACCACCGCAGTACATTTTGCAGATACCACTCTGACACCGGGTGGCCGGATAAGACGGGATAAAACAGCCCAAACAGCAACGCGCAACCAATGGTAAACGATAGAATCACCGTTTGATACATCCCCCGCCGTCGGCGCATCAAATGGTCGAATACATAGGCCAAGGCCAAGCACAAGAAAATGATGCTGATGAAATAGTGATAGGCAAAGGTGGGCCGGCTGATAAATATCCATGGCAATAAGAGCGACACGTACCCGATGAGGATAGCCAACGCCCGCCCGTCACCCCGGCGAAAGGCCGCCACAGGCATCGCAAACATGGCAAGCAATCCGCCCCAATAGACGGCGGGGTTGCCAAATGCGGCAATGAGTGCGTACATCCCACCGGGCCGGATGCCTCGATAGTACAAGATGGGCCGAATATTGAGCACCCACTGATACCAGTTGGATGCAAAACCATGCTCTGACCGCTCACCACTGTGATAACCGAACATGAACTGTTGATTTTCTATGACAATGCGGAAATATTCCCCGCTAAACAGCCCCACACCCTCTGCTTGGCCATAGGGAATGTAGGAGAGATAATAGACAATACCCGGAATGACAACAAAAAATCCAAAACAGGCGAGAATAGTGTACAGTGTATGTTTCCCCGCACCCGGTTTTTCGTTCTTCCGCCAGTGCCGATTGCGGAGCACTTGGTAAATGAGCCAGAGTATCCCCATGGCCGGGACGAAGAATAAGCTAGTCCACTTGGCCGCCGCCCCCAAGCCAAAAAACAGACCCGCCAGACCAAGGGGTAACAAGGTCTTTTTGAAGGGCGTTTCATAATCCAGGCTAATATAGCGGTACAGGAACCAAAATTGAAGCAGGACAAACAGCACCGCATAGGTGTCAATGGTGGCGATTCTGGTTTGAGCAAAGTGCATAAAGCTAGACGCAAACACTATTGTCGCACATACTGCCACCAGTTGTCTGCCGAACATGCCCTTGACCAACAGATAAAACAAGGCCAAAATCACAGTCCCTGCGAGTGCCCCCATGAACCGCCAGCCAAAGGGGGTCATGCCGAATATCTGAATCCCGATGCCGATGATGATTTTACCCAATGGCGGGTGTGATCTCTCATAGGGCTCCATCTGTAGGATATGCTCATACGCCGTGCGGGCGTGGTAAATCTCATCAAAATAGCTACTGTTGAGAAAGGTTCGTTCTGCGGGGATGGTACTCTGCTCGTCAAATAGGTATGTACTGGCTGCGACAGGACTGCTCCACTCCAGATGAAACCGTCCGGCATCTAACAGCCATCCGGCTTGGTCGTAGATGGCAAGCTCGCCTAAATATAACGGCCCCCGGTCAGCGGACAAGCGGATAAATTGGACGCCGAACCCATCTGTCACACCGGCATCTAACCACTTGAACAGGTCAGAAAACCGTTGGGGCATGTCTCCCTGTGGTCGCCAAACATGCCCATCGGCGGAAAATTCCAGCACATATTCACCGGTATTCAGGCCCGTATAGTACCGCACCTGTCCCACATTCGTGGGTTGGCCTAAGTCAATGACCACATGCTGATTGCTCTCAAACCGGTGGAAGGTCTGTGGTGCTGTCCGGTCGCCCAGATTGAAAAAGGAAAGGGCACCCCAAAGAATAACAATGACCCCAATGGCCACCGCATCCCGCCAAGTAAGTTTATGGCGGCCGCCGCGGAATCCGAAGGGCCGCTTTTCCCGCATGTGAATCCACTCCACCGTACCGCTACGGGGCATGGCGGCCCAGATATAATATAAGGCAAGACTAAGTAAAATTAAAATCAATGCGCCGGGTAGTAGAAGCGAGAGAGAAAAATCTATCACGGTGTTGTCCCCCCGATAGTTTGTTTTTATGTATGGATAGTATACACGATTTTGGGCCAGATGTATAGAGGGGCGCAAGCCAAACAAAAAATCTGCTGTGTTCCATTGATTGTCCCCCTTTAATAGGAACCATTCTCACCAAAGAAAAATAAATGTGGTATACTGTATTCAAACGAATCAGCAAAGGGAGCGGGCGATGAAGATAACACAGGCATGTATCGAACAGATTGCAGAGCGGGCAACCCTCTGGTTATCAGAGAGGCAAAAGCCCCTGATGGCGAAGCGGTTGAGTGAGATTTTAGAGCGGTTGGCGGTCATACAGGGCGTAGACACCTTAGGCATTCAACTGGAACACCAAGCGGGCAGTCCAGAAAATATTATGCGCCCGGACACAGCAGTGCCAACCATGGCACAAGCCCCACCGTCTAAAAACACTCCGGCGGCGAAACCCCGGAGCATCACACTAACCGGCCTTACCGCCCTGCAAATCGGGGCAAAAATACAAGCCGGGATATTCAGTGCCGTAGACGTGGCCGCCGCCGTTTGGGATGGGATAGCAGAGCAAGACAGAGATATCAACGCCTTCATTTCCCACCCCGCCCGGAAGACGTTTTTGGCCGAGGCCGCAGAAATCCAAGAGCAAATAAACCGGGGCGAGCTGACCTCGCCCTTAGCCGGGGTGCCCATCGGCATCAAGGACAATATCTGCACCACCGGCGTGGCAACCACCTGCGCCTCTCAAGCCATGGCGGGATTTGTCCCCCCGTATGACGCTACCGTAGCAGAGCGGCTGAAAAAAGCCGGGATGCTTGCTGCGGGGAAGCTTAATATGGACGAACTGGCCATGGGCTCTACTTCGGAGACCTCGTATTTTGGCCCTGTGAGAAACCCATGGGCGGTAGATAGGGTGCCCGGCGGTTCCTCCGGCGGTTCTGCGGCTGCGGTGGCGGCGGGGTTGGTGTGCTGTACCCTAGGCAGTGACACCGGCGGTAGCATCCGTCAACCCGCATCCCACTGCGGGGTCACCGGCTTTAAGCCCAGTTATGGCACAGTGTCCCGGCATGGGCTGATTGCCTATGCGTCGTCTCTTGACCAAATCGGCCCGCTGGCGCACGATGCGGCCGACTGTGCGGCAATCATGGACGTGCTGGCGGGCCAAGACGCAAAAGACAGTACCACACTGGAACTGCCTTCTGCAACCTATTTGGCGCACCTCACAGGCGACATACAAGGTATGCGCATTGCCCTGCCGGAAGAAGGGCTGGGCGGCGGTGTGAATGAAGATGTAGTAGCCAGCATCCGCCAGGCCGCCGAGACCTTCCGCACACTGGGGGCGACAGTGGAGTATATCCGGCTGCCCTGTTTAGACTATGCCATCCCCGCCTATTATATTTTGTCCACAGCGGAGGCAAGCTCAAATCTGGCTCGGATTGATAGGTGCCGGAATTTCGGGGACGAGGTGGTCAAACGAATCCTGTTGGGCACCTTCGTCCTCTCGGCGGAACAGCATGAGCGATATTACCAAAAAGCCCGCCGAGTTCGGGCGCAGATTTCCCGGCAGTTTGAACAGGTGTTTCAGGCTTACGATGCCGTCCTCATGCCTACGTCCCAAGGCACAGCTCCATTGCTGGGGGCGGGAGAGGACAACTCACTCCACAACTACTTGGCGGACATGTTCACCGTGCCCGCAAACTTAGCTGGTCTGCCTGCCCTCACCGTCCCCGCCGGGTTTGACCGTGGGGGGCTGCCCATCGGCGCACAGATTGTGGGCGGGCGGCTTATGGACGGAACTGTGTTAAATCTGGGCCACGCTTTTCAGTCTGTGACGGAGTATCACAAAAAACGCCCAGTCAAGGAGGCATCAGTAAGTGAACGTTGATCCTGTCATTGGGCTTGAGATTCATGTAGAACTCTCCACCCAATCCAAGGCGTTTTGCAGTTGTGCCGTGGCCTTTGGCGGTGCGCCCAATACTCGGTGTTGCCCCGTCTGTTGCGGGGTGCCGGGCACGTTGCCCGTCCTCAATGAGAAGATGCTGGAATACGCTGTTTTGGCGGGCCTCGCCTTTGGGTGTGAGATACAATCTTATACTCGGTTCGACCGGAAAAACTATTGTTATCCCGACCTGCCCAAGGGATATCAAATCTCACAACACGCCCATCCCCTCTGCCGGGGCGGTGAGGTTGCGTTCACCCTCCCCGATGGTAAGCGTGAAACCGCAGGCATCTGCGAGATTCATATGGAAGAGGACACCGCCAAGCAGTCTGCCACCGGCATAGACTATAACCGGGCGGGGGTACCCCTCATTGAGATTGTCACTGGTCCCGACTTCCGCTCTGCCGAGGCGGTGCTGGCCTTTTTGTCTCATGTGAAGTCTGTCCTAGAATATCTGGAAATCTCTGACTGCCGGATGCAAGAGGGGTCTTTCCGGGTGGATGTGAACCTCTCTATCAAACCGAGCCATCGTGAGACACCGGGCACCCGGACAGAGATGAAAAACTTAAGCTCCTTCCGGGCCGTGGCGGCGGCGATCGAACACGAGAGCCAACGGCAGATTCAAATACTGGAATCCGGCGGTCAAGTCGAACAAGAAACCCGCCGCTGGGACGAGACAAACAGATGTTCCGTCCCCATGCGTACGAAAGTGGACGCCGGGGACTACCGCTATTTCCCAGAGCCGGACATCCCGCCCATCCGGCTAACAACAGAGTATATAGAAGGGCAAAAAGCCGCCCTGCCGGAGTTCGCCCCGGCGCTTACCGCCCGTTTGGTTGCAGACTACGGCATCGCACCCACCGATGCGAGGATTATTACCGCCAACAAACAAATCGCTACCCTTTTCGAGAGTGCCGCCAAAGCAGCAAAATCCGCCCAAGAGGTCGCCCGCTGGGTGACGGGTGAGTTGATGTACCAACTGCACATCCAAGGTATGACACCGGCAGAGCTGGCACTCTCCCCTGCCACCCTTGCTGTGCTTGCAGATGCGGTTACCGACGGTATCGTCAATCGCACCGCCGCCAAACAGGTGTTTGGGTATCTATGTTCCGGCGGAACAGATGTCATGGGTTATATAGGCATCCACGGTTTGGGACAAATGAGTGACGAAGCGGTTATCACAGCGGCTGTCGAACAGGTGCTGACCGCTCACCCAAGCGTTGTGACAGCATACCGGGATGGTCAAACCAAAGTGTTTGGATTTTTCGTGGGGGAAGTGATGCAGAAATTAGACGGCAAGGGGAATCCCGCCAAGATTCGTTCAGCGCTGCAAGAAAGATTGGGAACAATCCACTAAAGCCAAACCATAACATTCTGTTTTCAAGTAGTGCGACTATCAGTTCAAAGTTTCGCCTCTTTACCACTCAAATACATAAATCGTAATTTTTTCTGCCAAAAATACACCTTCCTGCTCCTGTCCAAATACTTGTATGCTATCTTGCAGGTAGATATCTGCAAAACTTGCCGTCTCCGTACGGACAAGTACGCCATGTTCTACGATTGCTCGCTCAAAAACTGTGTTTTCATCAACGAGAATCGTCTGGCTGGCTTGTAATATCCGGGCCATCTCTTCTTGACCATTGAGTGATTCTGATGCAATAAGACTTATTCTAATTTCGCGCTCCTGTATCTCTTCGACTACGCCACTGATTTGGTCTTGTTCACTTGGTGCCGTAGCTGTGCTTGAGGTTGCTTCGTTTTGCTCTTGCGCCTCATCCGGTTCTTGTGTCTCGTCCGGTACCTGTGTGTTCTCGCTTGCCGCATTGCTTGTCTCTTGTGGGCGTTCTTCATTTTGAGTGGGCATGTCTTCACTGCATCCAGCGAACAGGCCGCCTAGGATAAGGGTTGCGATGGATAATACGATGATCTTTTTTCTCATGTTCATACTCGCTTTCAAAAATATAATTATGGAATGGGGCGGATATTTAGAACAGGGGAATGGGCAAACTCAGTTCCTTGACTTTCTCTGTTCGGCGTTGCCGCCGAGGGTTTCTTGGCACAAGCCAAGAGCTTGTTATGTCCTGCCGGACGGGCCTTCTTTTTGTCGTTGAACAAAAAGAAGCAAAAAGTCAACTTAAGGGCTGCGCCCCTAAGAACCCGCTAAGGGCAAGGGCAGAGTGACGACGGTTTTGCACCTTATACTCCGCACTGGTGCAAAAACCCTCACGCCAGATGTAATAGTACTCGAAACCCCAATGGTCAAGGGCAATGATGCCGCCGGGTGGATGTGCTATTGAATTGTGCTCAGAAATGGGATATCTTCTGTGTGGGAGTAGACCTTGTGGGGTCACTTTCTAAAGCAGGGGGCGGTTGATTTTCATCAACCGCCCGTTTTCTCTTAGCTTCTCTCTCGTAACAACGTCGTAATCCGGTTTTGTAGAATCCGTGCCGTGTCGGCGGCACTGCGGTCTCCTGCTAAAAACGGCAATAGTTCTTCCGTAATCATCTCAGACACAGCCTCATCGCCACGGCCCAGCAGGCTGGCAGCGCTTACAAGCTCTCGCAATGTCGCCGCTTCTTCCTCTGTCAACGCGTAGAGGTCAACCATAAATCCATCCCCGAAACCCATACCGCCTTGGGATTGCTCTACTTCATTGCCGTCCTCGTCTATGAAGGTCTCCGGGGTCATGGCCTCCTCTATGGCAGCCTCGAACCTATCGATGCGTATGGGAAGTTGCCAATCAATGCGGGCATCAGCCAGAAGGAATTGGCGTACAAAATCCCATGCTGCGTCTTTGTGCTCACTGCCACTATTGATTCCGAATCCGGCCTCTACATGGAGCACATGGGCACCGCCCTCGTTGGTGGGCATACCAAGGAATCGTACATCACCCATAGCCGAATATACCTGCATACTGGTGTCTGCGCTCCAAATCTGGGACATCATCACAAACTGTTCTCCCTGCACCATCCGTGTGTGCTCGCTGACAAATTCCGTCCAGTCTATATTATCGTCAATCTCACGAGGCAGACGGTACGCAATTTCCAACAGGTCAATGAACGCTTCGCTGTCCAAGTCCGCTGTCCCGTTGGACCAATCAATAAACTCGTCACCGGAGAAGAAGAGCATAGAGGACAAGAAACTCTCCGCCGTCAACCAATCCCCCATGGGAGATGTGCCGGGTGGTGTCTGTTCAATGAGGTCTAACAGTGCCGCTAGGTTCCAATCTTCCTTCTCCGGCGCAGTATCCGCCATGCCCACCATAGTGCTGATTCCAAAACTATTGCCCATGAGGGGCAGGGTACCGTCCTCCGTCTCTAACGCTTGCAAAATATTTGCTAGGAAATCTGACCGATTAAGCACAGAATCCGCGTCCATGTAACTGTACAAATCCTCTAACAGACCCCGGTCAACCAAGGGGAATAAATCTACCAAACTGCCCCATACAATGTCCGGGCCGTGTCCGGCACCCATGGCCGCTAAGAACCGGGTTCTTCCGGCACCGAAATCATCGGTGGTGTTGTAGATAGAGAAATCTTGCACCTGAATCTCATGGGTCTGGCTCACCCGGTTAAAGGCCACCACTTGCCGGTTGATCTCGCCCCAGAAATTGAAGCCGCCAATGGTAATCACCTCTCGCTCCGGCAAGTCCGCCCGGGCCGTACGGGTCAACACGGCGAGTTCTGTCATCAAACTGTCGCTTCTGCTGATCGCCATGTTGCCCATTCTGCCAATGCCAAAATCCATGGTGAGCACGGCGATGCGGCCATCAGGTAAAAAGCCAATATGACTGCCGCCGTCGGACACAATACCGGCCTCAATCCAGTTAAGTAGCAAAGCCCGCTCGCCTGTGTCAAAGCTGTAGCCAAACAGATGGTTGGCATCACCAATGTACAGGTCAAACTCTGATCCCTCCCGCGCCGGGAATAGCTGGTGGGCGTTTGCCATGGTAAACGGATGCTCTGCCCCAAGTGCGCCTGCCGCAATATCAAGCTCTTGGAGCGTGCTATGTGTGGTTTGGGTTGCGGTATCCCACTGGGAAGAGAGGGCCAGCACACGGCCATCATCCAGTTGTGTCATCCCTTGCACCCAATCCGTGTCAAGCTGTCCCGTCACTGTAAAGTTGCTATCTAGCAGGAAAATTTGCTCTCCGCTAGTGTCACTCATGACATAGAGTGCGGCACCGCCGTCCTGTAATAAAATCGCCTGACTCATATGGAACCAGTTGCTGTTCTCCGGTACCAGCCCGTCAATCTCACGGGAGGAAATCTGATTGCCGGCCATGTCATATTCCATATAGAACACGGTGGTCTCTGCACCGAAATCACTCCACTCTTGGTGGCTCATGAGCATGGCAATGTGCCCATCGTCCGTCACACGCACCGCTGATAGTTCAATAGACGACCCCGGTGCCGGTATGCGAATCTCTTGCAGGTCACTGCCGTCAGCTAACACGCTGGCCACCACAATATCCGGTGTCGGCGGCTGCCAGTTGTCCCAGTCGATTTCTGCCTCATTCTCTATTTCATCTCTCTCGTGGTGTAAATAGTAATAGAAAATGCGATCTCCATGCACAGTAATTCCCTGCACATTGTCATCCATCATAGGCAGGTCAATAAACTCAGGCACGTAGACATACTCTGCAAATACTGTGCCCACAATAGGGCCCTCTTCTGTGGTAGAACCACCGCCACCGCCGCAGGCGGTAAAGATTAGAACGGTTGCCAGTAGGATGGCTGTGAATGTCAATCTTTTCTTCATTGTGATGCTCTCCTTTTTTACTGTATTATATTCGCTAATACAGTTATATCATTTGTTCAAACGGTTGTCAAGAGGGAATTTGTGATTTGTCTGATTCATTGTAGGGGACGGCGTCCTCGACGTTCCGTGTCCAACCTTTGCACAAAAACGGAGCAGGCGGGACATCAGGGGCGCCGTCCTCTACATGGTGCACTGTCTCACATCGCCCTAACGCATATACAACCCTACCACCAAAAATCAAACCCAAAACCCACAAAAAGCTAAGATTTTTCTAAGTCATCGACTGAACAACAATTTGACACCACCACCCCAAGTGTGGTACTATTTCTATGTGTTGCATATTCTAATGCGGGAGGAGAAACTTCCATGAAACAATATAAAGTAGGCATTCTCGGCGCAACCGGTATGGTAGGCCAGCGGTTTGTGGCCCTGTTGGAGGGACACCCTTGGTTCAACCTCACCACCGTGGCCGCCAGTCCCCGCAGTGCGGGCAAGACTTACGAAGCGGCCGTGGCGGGTCGCTGGGCCGTAGAAACACCCATCCCGGAAGCCGTCAAACACCTCACTGTCCTCAGTGCCGAAGGGGACATTGCCCAAATCGCGGCGGAGGTTGATTTTGTCTTTTCCGCTGTAGATATGAAAAAAGAAGAAATCTTCGCCTTGGAAGAAGCGTATGCCAAGGCCGAGTGCCCCGTGGTATCAAATAACAGCGCCCACCGCTGGACACCAGATGTCCCCATGGTGGTGCCGGAATTAAACGCCGACCATATCAAGGTCATTGCGGCCCAACGGAAACGACTGGGGACAACACGTGGCTTTATTGCAGTGAAATCCAACTGTTCCTTGCAAAGTTATGTACCGCCCCTCTACCCGCTTCACGCCAAATATGGGGTGGAAAAGGCCCTTGTGACCACCTATCAAGCCATCTCCGGCGCAGGCAAGACCTTAGACTCCGCCCCGGAGATTTTGGACAACGTGATCCCCTATATCGGCGGCGAGGAAGAGAAAAGCCAAACCGAACCCCTAAAATTATGGGGCACTGTGCAAAACGGCGAAATCGTCAATGCCCAGGGCCCCGCCATTACCGCTCAGTGTGTGCGGGTTCCCGTGTCTGACGGGCACCTAGCGGCGGTGTTTATGTCCTTTGCGGATAAGGTACCCAGCTTAGATGATATCAAAGCCTGTTGGTCGAATTTTGCCGGTCGGGCGCAGGAACTTGCCCTCCCTTCTGCTCCGAAACAGTTTTTACACTATCTGGAAGATGAAAACCGCCCCCAACCCCGCTTAGACCGGGACTGTGAGCATGGCATGGCCATTACCATTGGCCGTCTGCGGGAAGATACGCAGTACGACTATAAGTTCATCTGCCTGTCCCACAACACCCTGCGGGGCGCCGCCGGTGGTGCGGTGCTGACGGCAGAGCTATTGTGTAGCGAAAACTATATTTAACACCAAGTTCCAACAATAATAGGAGGAATTTCCCATGTCGAAATCCCCGCTTTTTACCGGCTCGTCCGTCGCCATTTGCACCCCCTTTCAAAACGGCGGTGTCAACGCTGACAAGATGAGAGAATTGATTGATTTCCAAATTGAGAATGGCACCGCCGCCATCACCGTCTGCGGCACCACCGGTGAGGCAGCCACCCAAACCATTGACGAGCATGTGGCCACCGTGGCCCTCTGTGTGGAGCATGTAGCGGGACGGGCAAAGGTTATTGCGGGCTCTGGCTCTAACGACACCAACACCGCTATCTATTTGAGCAAAGCCGCAGAACAGGCCGGTGCTGACGGGCTTTTGATGGTGACCCCCTATTACAACAAATGTACTCAGCGAGGTCTGATTCACCATTTTACCCATATTGCAGAACAGGTGAATCTTCCTATCATTCTCTACAATGTCCCCGCTCGCACGGGGGTGAGTTTCACGGCAGATACATATAAGGCCCTCAGCAAGCACCCTCGGATCAACGGCGCAAAAGAGGCCTCCGGTGACTTTTCTTTGGTGGCTAAAACCATCTCCGCTTGCGGGGATGATTTGTATGTTTGGAGCGGGAACGATGACCAAGTAGTGCCCATGATGGCTTTGGGTGCCATCGGTAACATCTCTGTGGCCGCCAATGTCATCCCCAAGCAGATGGCAGATATGACCGCCTTTGCACTTACCGGGGACTACAAACAGGCCCGTGCCCTGCAACTACAATACATGGATCTGATTTTAGGGCTGTTTTTAGAGGTCAACCCCATCCCGGTAAAAACCGCCATGAACCTCATGGGCATGGACGTGGGCAAGCTCCGTATGCCTTTGTGTGACATGGAGCCGGGCAACTTGGAAAAGCTAAAAACACTGATGGCTGATTTTGGCCTGTTATAAGGTGGGCAATTGACATGTTAACACTCATCATCTCCGGCGCAAATGGCCGTATGGGACAAGCAGTTTCCGCCATTTGCGAGGCCGATGAAAAACTGAAAATCGTAGCGGGCTTTGACCCGGACACAACGAAACAACACGCCTTCCCCCTCTATGTGGATCCTATGGAGTTCGGCGGCAAGGCGGATGTGCTCATTGACTTCTCTCTCCCTGCTTCTCTGGGCGGCTTGCTTCAATACTGTGTCCGCACCAAGACCCCCGCGATCCTCTGCACCACGGGTTATAGCGAAGCCGATGAGGCGGAGATTATGAACGCGTCAAAGTCCGTCCCTATCTTCAAGTCCGGCAACATGAGCCTTGGGATTAACCTGTTGGCTGACCTCATCAAAAAAGCCGTACACATCCTCGGTACTGATTATGATATTGAGATTGTAGAACGCCACCACAATAAAAAGCTAGACGCCCCCAGCGGCACGGCTTATATGCTGGCCGATGCCGCCCGTGAGGCACTCCCCTTTGACCCTGACTATGTGTATGAACGCCAAAGCATCCGCGAACCCCGTGGCCCCCGGGAAATCGGTATCTCCGCCGTCCGGGGCGGTACAATTGTGGGCGAGCATGAGGTGATTTTCGCCGGGTTGGATGAGGTGATTGAACTCAAACACACCGCCCTATCCCGCAACGTATTCGCCAACGGCGCCATTGCTGCGGCGAAGTACATGGCCACAGTGACCATGCCGGGGTTGTATAGTATGAATCATTTGATATCGAAGTAGGAGCGTATTCTATATGACTGTATTAGAAGTCGTAAAAAACAGGACGAGCTTCCGCGGGGAATTTGAGGATACCAAAATCCCGAGAGGTGACTTGATTAAAATTATGGAGGCGGGTTTGGCGGCACCATCCGGCTGCAATAAGCAAACAACAAGTCTCATCGCTGTCGATGACATTGGCTTGTTACACAAATTGCGCGGCGTAATCAACCCACAAGCCGCAGAAACCGCTCCGGCTATGATATGCGTGTTGACGCAAAAATTAATTGCGTACAGAGACAGAACCTTTTACATACAAGATTACGCAGCGGCGATTCAAAACATGCTGTTAGCTGCTGTTGCGCTGGGATACCAAAGTTGTTGGTACGAAGGGCATATTACCGACACAGACGCAATCGGCAGGAAAATGGCAGATATTCTAAACGTTCCTGACGACTACGAGCTTGTTTGCTTTCTCCCGGTGGGGATCGCTTCTCAACCATTGAGATATGCGGATAAAAAACCTTTCGCAGAACGGGCCTGGTTTAACGGGTTCAAACGCACCGATTAGACTATGCTATATAAAACAAACCATCTGTCAACAACCTCGACAGATGGTTTGTTTTTCATTTCTGATTCTTCAATATCCGCCGCACGAAAAGCCGCATGGGCCGATACGGAAACCGTTCCAGTTCCCGCTCTACCTGCCCCAGCTTCTCCTGAATGGGAATCCCCTGCGGACACAGCGGCTCGCACTTGCCGCAGTGGATGCACCGGGCGGCATTGTGTCCCTCGGCGGTGGCCACGTACCAATATTGGGTCTTCCATCTGCCGTTTAGCACTGTGTCGTTGAGACTGTTGAAACAAAGGGGGATATCCACCCCTGCCGGACAGGGCATACAATAGCCGCAAGAGGTGCAGGGCACTTTGGTGGCCTTCTGAATCGCTGTTCTGGCGCGGTCAAAATACGTCTGCTCTTCCGCCGTCAGACTATTTGGCTGGGCCTTTGATGCCACCCGAACATTTTCTTCCACCATCTCCATAATCCCCATACCGGAGAGAGCGGTGAGCACCTCCGGGTGGTCAAACACCCAGCGCAAGGCCCACGCCGCAGGCGTCTCCTCCCCCGGTGCGTTGTCCCAAACTGCTTTTGCGTCCGGCGGCAGTTTGTGTACCAGCGTTCCGCCACGGAGGGGTTCCATAACCATGACCGGGATGCCTCGCTCGGCGGCATAGTACAGCCCTTGCCGACCGGCTTGGAAGTTCACATCGTAATAGTTGTACTGAATCATGGTAAAGTCCCAGTCAAAGGCATCAATCAACACCTGAAAATCCGGCCCGGTGCCGTGGAAGGAGAAGCCAAACTGTCGAATCTTCCCCTCTGCCTGCTTGGCTTGCACCCACTCTATGATACCGAGGTCACAAAGCCGCCGCCAGCTCTGCGGGCTGGGCAGCATGTGTACCATGTAGTAATCAATATAATCCGTCTGTAACCGCTCTAACTGGGTGTTGAATAGCTTGTCAAAATCCTCTCGCTTTCTCACCAGATAATAGGGCAGCTTCGTGGCAATGTTCACACGCGCCCGAAGCCCGTCTTTTGCCAATATCGTACCCAATTTTGCCTCACTGCCGGGATAGACATAGGCGGTGTCAAAGTAGTTGACACCTTGTTCGATGGCGTAGCGGACATGTCGCTCGGCCTCTGCTAGGTCTTTGTGGGACCGCATATACCCAAAGGCCAGCAGTGATACCTGCTTGCCTGTTTTGGGGTCTATTCGATATTGCATACCGCCCTCCTTTCGGGAACCCATTTGTCTACCGGCACATACACTGGATTGGCCGGAATTTTCCGGGCCAATTTATTTTGTGGAGGCATACAAATTATGTGTTGTTTCTTTGGCTGTCATCGCCGGTGCCATCACCATATTCATTGTCACCGCCATCACCACCATCATGAGCGGGACGGCGGCAATGATGGCGGCGACCGGTTCGATAATCGGGGCTGTAACTGCAACTGTAACTGCCGGTAACCATCCCTGCGAGGCGTGCCAAACTGGCCGCCTCTTACATAAGGGCCGGGAATGTTACCGTAAATCGAGTGCCCTGTCCGGGCTGGCTCACCACATCCACATGTCCGCCATACTGCTGCACCATCCCCCAAACAATGGAGAGCCCCAAACCGGAACCGCCTTCATCCCGGCGTCTGGCCTTGTCCACTCGGTAGAAGCGGTCGAAGATGTGAGGCACATCCTCTTCCGGGATGCCGATTCCCGTGTCTTCTACGACAAGGTATACTTGTGTCTCGTCCCGGATTAAGCGAATGTGGAGTGTGCCTCCCGCTACGTTATATTTGATGCCGTTTTCTGCCAGATTAAACACAATCTGGTACACATCGTCCTCCGTGGCGAGGACATTGCAATTTTCGCTCAAGGCAAAGGTCATCTCGACCTGCCCGCCATCTACCAAGGGGCGTAGCATGTGTCCAGCGGTTCTGACTACCTTGGCCACGTCCACCGGGACAAGCTGTGTCTCCGGCTGAACGTCAATCCGGGTCAGGCGGAGCAGTTTTTCCGTGGTTCTGGTCAGCCGCTCGGCCTCTTGCCCGATGTCTTCGACAAACTCTCGAATGGTTCCCTCTTCCATATCGGCGCTCTGGACGATACTGTCCGAGAGCAAGCGGATAGAGGCCAGAGGTGTTTTCAGTTCGTGGGATGCGTCCGACACAAATTGCCGCCGCATCTCTTCCGTCTCTTGCAGCTTGTCTGTAAGCGAGTTAAACGCTTGGCTCAACTCCATCAACTCATCCTCACCCTTAACTTTTAGCTTATAGCTGTAGTCCCCGCGGCCCACCATACGGATCGCCGACAGCATCTCTTTTAGCCGCCGGGTCAGGGTACGGGAAAATAACAGCGCAACGAACAGCGCAACAACAAACGTCACGATCGAGATGTTTTGCAAATTCCACTGAATCCCCACAATTAACGCGCCTTGGTCTACGTCATGCTCATGGATAAACACAGCCCCCACCAAAACGTCCCCGCTCATAATGGGTGCCCCGGCCCAAGAGTAAAAGCTGCCGCCCTGATAAACACCATAAAACACTTCGTGCCCCGTCGGGCCTGTAAACACATGCATGAATGCAGTATGGAATAATTCATGGGTGTGTAACGTACCCTGTCCATAGGCTGTGTCGTAGAGGTCTGCTCCGGTCTCGTCTGTCACCACAATGCGGGCCAGATTTTGCACGTTTAAATCTTCTATGGCCACCTCAATGCTTTCTTCTTCCAGGGCACCGGTGCTCAAATGCTGGCTCACACTGATGGCTTGAGCAACAAGCGCCGCCTCTTTGGCAGAGCGCACCAAATCACGGGACACCACAATGGGGTAAATATTAAGAAACAACAGCAACCCCGCAATCAGAGCCACATAGAACAAGGCAAGCTTAAATTGTACGCTGCTAAACAGCCGTGGCAACCTAATCTTCTGCTTTGAGGTAATAACCCACACCCCACTTTGTCAAAATCCGCTCTGGCTCGGCCGGGTTCGGCTCTAGCTTTTCTCGTAACCGCCGGATGTGTACATCCACCGTCCGAATGTCCCCTTGGTATTCATAGCCCCACACAATGTCTAACAAATTCTCACGACTATAAACCCTTCCGGTATTTCGCATGAGCAACTCGATTAAATCAAACTCTTTGGCCGTCAGCTCAACCGGCGTCCCTGTCCGCTCTGCGTATCGGCCCCGTGGGTCGATGGTAATATGACCGATGCTGATGACCTCTAACGACCCTTCTTTCGCCTTGGGTTGCAGGCTGCTCCGCCGGATTAAGGCCCGGATTCTGGCTTTGAGCTCCAGAATATTAAAGGGTTTGGTGATGTAGTCGTCCGCCCCGTGCTCAAAGCCCAACAGCTTATCCGTGTCCTCGCTCTTGGCGGTGAGCATGATGATGGGTACGTGGGAGAATTCCCGTATCTGCATACAAGCGGCCAGCCCATCTAAGCGGGGCATCATCAAGTCTAAGATAATCAGGTCATAGCTTGCGGCCTTGGCCATCTCGACCGCCTCTACCCCATCGCTTCCCACATCCACCTGATAGCCTTCGCTCTCTAAGTTAAACTTAATGCCTTTGACCAATAACTTTTCATCGTCTACCACTAAGATACGCATGGTATGCCCTCCTGTTATCTGTCTTTCATTATTCTACGGTAATCAAATCCCGAATATCGGCGAATCTTGCCGGGCCGATGCCGCTTACGTCTGTGATTTCTTCTATAATCTGAAACGGCCCATGGGCTTCCCGGTGGTCAATAATCCGCTGTGCAATTGCAGGGCCCACACCGGGCAGAACCTGTAGGGCAGTATGATCTGCGGTGTTGATGTTCACCAGCCCACTGTCTGGTGCCGGGGCCTCTTCTATCGGTGCCGTCTGTACTTGTTCCAGTGCAGAGGGCGGGGTCTGCCGTGCCTCTGCCTGTTCCATTTGTTGGGCCAGATCGTCTAGCTCTTCCACCGACACGGCACCCATTTGGTACTCTGTCGTCACGGTAAATCCACCCAGCCCCACCGTACGCCCGAAGAAAAGTCCCACTGAAAAGACCACCGCCAACAACACCAATGCCACTAGCCCTCGTGTGATATAGGTTTTGTTCATCTAAATCCACCTCAAAAAAACAAGCCACATTCTATGCGATTGTCATTGATTTCTTTGCTCGGTTGCGTTATAATGGGTCAGCTCCTATTCCATCATATCATAAATTGCCGGAGAGTAGAATGAAAAAACGACATTTTTTTACAACAATCTTAGTTTTTATCCTCATCGTGACCCTGACCGCCGCATCCTTCGCCTATTCCCCCGGGCCGGGGTATGAGGCACTAGCCGTCTTGGTGGCGGATATGGAGAGCGGAGATATCCTGTATGCCTCCAATGAACACACGCCCGTACACCCGGCGTCTACCACCAAAATCATGACCGCACTGTTAGCTGTAGAGGCCTTAGATCGGGGTGAAGTGGCCATCCACGATATCCTGACCACCTCTGAGACGGCCCTGTATGACATGGTACCGGCGGGTAGCAGTATTGAGCTAGAAGTCGGTGAAGAGATGTCTTTTGAATCTCTGCTCTACGCTGCAATGCTGGTTTCTGCCAACGATGCCTCCAACGTCATCGCCGAACATTTGGGCGGCACCATTGACGGATTCGTGCGGATGATGAACGAACGGGCGTATGAGCTGGGTGCCGTGAACACCACCTTCCGAAACCCCCACGGACTCACCGAAGATGGGCATATAACAACGGCATATGACATGTTCCGCATCAGCGAATTTGCCAACCGGAACCCCCGGTTTGTCGAGCTATACAGCCAGCAAGAGCGGCCCCACGCCGCCACCAACATGCGCCCCGCCGGATTCTTTCGGTCTACGAATTTCATGACAGACCCCGAATCCCCCCACTATTTCCCCGGTGCCGATGGGATTAAGACCGGCTTCACCAGTGCCGCTGGGTTCGCCTTGGTGTCCACCGCCACACGGGGTGATGTCTCTCTCATGGCTGTGGTCATGGGCGTACCCGCAGAAGATGAGTATGAGCGTACGCACTTCACCGAGTCGGCCTTGGTCTATGACTGGGCCTTTGCAACCTTTTCATATGAAGAGTTGCTGTCTGTCACCTATGAAGCCATCCGCATCCCTGTCGAGTTCGGCGAGGGCACGGAAAGTGTCGGTCTGCGGCCCTTAGACTCCATCACCGCACTGGTGCGCACGGGCACTGTCTTGGAAGATAGCCTGATTAAAGAAATTACCATTTTCAATGACGAGGCCAACGATCCCCTTGTCGCCCCCATCAACCGTGGCGAGGCGTTGGGCGAGATGGTGTTGCATTTTGAAGACCGCACCTTTGGCCCCATCCCATTAGTGGCGGCTGAAAACGTGTCCCTGTCCCGAGCGGCCTATATGGAAAACGAGTTGATGGACACGCTTTCCAACCCCTGGGTTCTAGGGGTGGCGGGTGTGCTGGCACTGTTGTTGTTGCTCTATATTGCCTATGTGATACGGTACTCAATTATCAAACGCCGCCGCCGGAAGGCCCGTATGGGCCGTCGGTAGGGTGTGGCACGAAAAAGGCAGAGGCAGTCCGAAGTGTGGACTGTCTCTGCCTTTTTTGTTTTTGTGGAACGAATTTTAGAAAGCCAAGGTTGGTCATGATGTTACCTCGGTGTGGTCATCTTGAGGTGGCAATATATCTGGGGGAAAATATTTAGCGCGACCATCATAATAGAAAGCTTCGATTTTATGAACTGAAACCTTTAGGTTCTTTTCTTTTTTTCTGATATGTTTCCAAAAATCCAGAAAATATGAATTGTTAGGCGAACTCTTAATAATGTTGTAGAGTTCTTCCCCCGATCCTGTTAACCTATAAACTGGCAAATCGAATCTTTTGGTTTCCTCGTTTGCAGGAGATATGTGTCCCAAAACGCTTTTGTTGTGAATATAAAACGATGATTCGTTTTTAAAATTCATTATCAAAACCATTCCAGATTGAGATTGTAGCAATCCACAATCCTCTGTGTTTAATATGTCTATATAGGCAAGACCATGCTCTCTAAGCAAATTCGTATCGCTTGACAGGCAAATATCTTTTCTAGTCACAAGACAATAGCTTGCAAGTTTTTGAAAAATCATTGCTTCTGCCTGAGACATATTTTTCAGTATTTCAAGTGTCCGAATCGAAAAGCTTTCCGGACGTTTCACTTCGCCCGCCAGAACTCTCCCCCAAAGTTTCTGCATTTCTTCATTGCTGACATCTTCAACGGAATTGAAAAATCGTATTGTCCAGTCCGGGTCAACAGGCTCGTCCGATACTGTTTCCTCTTTTTCGAGTTCTGCACCAGCTAATTCAACTATACTTTCGATATTTTGTTGCTTTCGCAGTTCTTGATACATGAGGCGATTCCCAGTGCGTTTGGCTAATTCTTCAAAGTCTTGTGTGCTCATCGTTAGCTTTCCATCGTCATACTTGGTGGGCAGATGTATGTTGTCCCCAAGTGCCTCGCCAATGATCTGCAATTCAGCAGTTTTTGCTTTTGCCATGCGTTTTACACCAATAGGCTTATACCACTCACCTATTGCTTGCCCTGCCGTTTCAATAAGCTTCGTTAGCGGTTGTGAAGCCCCAAAAATATCATGTATTTCGACCCCTTTTGCCCCACTCATAACAATACCTCCCCCTTAAAAACACTTACATTTCCAAATTTAATCCATTTTATCACAATATCCTACAAAAAACAAACACCATATCGCTATAAAACGACATGGTGCTTGTTTTTCATGGTATCATCCCGTCTTGCGGGGCAAGCACAGCAAGTGGTGCCCCTACAACCTCTACACCAACAACTTCACAGCCTCCACCGTGGCTTGGATGGCTTTACTAATATCCTTACACGTCGGATTCGACAGCCCCTTGGCACCCCGCTCTTGGTTCCAGATGACATGCAAGATACAGCCCGCTCTGGCACCCAGCGTGGCGGCCACAATATAAAGTGCGGCACTCTCCATCTCGGAGGCCAGACATCCGGCCTTGAGCCATGCGCCCCACTTGTCTTTGAGTTCATAGCCCACAGGCATCCGATCCGGGGAGTGCTGGCCGTAGAACGAGTCTTTACACTGCACCACCCCGGCGTGACAGGCGACACCTATCTGTTTGGCCCCTTGCACCAAGGCGTTTGTCACGGTCAAATCCGCCACCGCCGGGAACTCAATGGGGACGTATTCTTTGCTGGTACCGTCTTGCCGGATGGCACCCGTGGCTACTACCACGTCACCGCCCACCACCTGCTCTGCCATACCGCCGCAGGTGCCCACACGGATGAAGGTGTCTACGCCGGTCATAAACAGCTCTTCCACGCCAATGGCGGTGGAGGGGCCGCCCATGCCGGTGGACATGACTAGGATGGTCTGTCCATTTAACTCCCCTAACCATGTGGTATATTCCCGATTCTGATGGAAAAAGCGGGGGTTATCTAAATATCGGGCAATCTGCTCTACCCGACCAGGATCACCGGGGAGGATGGCGATTTTTGCGCCGTGCTCGTCACCGAATCCAATGTGATATAAAGGTTCCATATTAGCGCTCCTTTGCGATGGTTTCTAAGGCCATGTCCACCACCCGGATAAAGGTACCTCGGACACGACCGGCTACTTCTTCTACTTCGGCATGATTTAAATGCTCATCCAACATCCCTGCGGCCATGTTGGTGATACACGAGATGCCCAGCACCCGCATATCCCCATGGGCCGCCACAATCACCTCCGGCACCGTGGACATGCCCACTGCATCGGCACCAATGGTGCGGGCGAAGTGAATCTCCGCCGGGGTCTCGTAGGTGGGGCCGGAAAACATCATGTATACACCCTGTTTCAAGTCAATCCCATCGGCCTCGGCACGGGCCAACACACTCTGCCGTAGTGATGCATCGTATACTTTCGTCATGGCCGGGAACCGGGGGCCAAAATCATCTAAGTTCTTGCCCATAAGCGGATTCTGGCCGGAGAAGTTGATGTGATCCGTAATCACCATCAAGGCCCCCTCGGCAAAGTCGGCATTCACTCCACCGGCGGCGTTTGTGATAATCAGGGTATCAATACCCAACCGCTTCATCACCCGGACAGGGAGGGTAATTTCAGCTTGAGTATAGCCCTCATAATAATGGAACCGCCCCTGCATGGCCAGCACTGTCATCCCTGCCCGGCGACCCGCCACTAGTTGCCCGGCGTGTCCCGCCACCGTGGCGGTGAGAAAGCCGGGAATCTCGGTGTAGGGGATGATAATTTTGTCCGCTAAGTCATCGGCGTAGGCACCCAAGCCACTGCCCAGAATCAAGCCCACTTGTGGTTTGAGGTCACCTAGCTTCGTCTGGAGATATGCCGTACTTTCTGCAATGCGTTTGTTCAAATCTGTCATATTAATACCCTACCTTTCTAATTTGAATGAGTGTGCCAACAGCTCGCCCAATGTAAATTGCTCCGGCTTGCCGTCTAAGCCCACGCAAGCAATGGGCATGTCCGGCCCGCAAAATTCACTGAGTATTTGCCGGCAAGCGCCGCAAGGTAAACAGGGGCCGTCACTGTCCCCCGCCACGGCGATGGCTTTGAATTTTTTGTGCCCCTCACTCACCGCTTTTACCACCGCTGTCTGCTCGGCGCAGATACACATACCATAGGCGGCGTTTTCCACGTTACAGCCGGTGATGACCGTACCATCCTCTGTCAAAATGGCCGCCCCAACGTGAAAATTAGAGTACGGGACATAGGCTTGTGTCTTCATCTCTACTGCAATGTCTATCAGTTGCTGGGTTGTCATAGCAAATCTTTCCTTTCTGAATAATATAACGGCCTACCACCACATCGCAACAAGCTCGTGTAAATCCACGCCAATATGCGTGCCGAGTTCTGCTAATATGGCATCATCTTCCGCTTCCCAAACTGTGAGGTCAAGCAGAACTCCCATGATAACTGCAACCTCCATGCCGGGCATATCTTGTACCAATACGATGAAAACTTCATCGTATTCATCTGGACTTGATACCGCAAAAAGCGCTGTCTGCCTGTCGGCACTGGCACGAACTACACTCGTTGTTTCCGGCGTACCGCCTTCGTCAGCGTATCTATACAAATCCGCAATCCAGCTATGAAGCATCTCTTCCGCAGTGAAGCCGGGCGTGAGGTAGAAAAGACCTATCCCCCCAAGGCTGGACTCAACAGCGGTTTCATCCTCCAATGTGTCGCCATCTTGAAATATAGCCACCTGTACACTCATTTCGCTGTCCATATCATACAAGTCGGCGTGTTCAAATAAGGTGCTGTCACCTAAATCGTGGTTGAAGAGGGTTAAACCGGTTAAATCATAGACAACAGCATCGTCCAAATTAAGTGGCACATCCGCCTGTTCTTCGGATTCCGGCTCTTCCGGTTCGTCCAGTTCTTCTTCAGGCATTTGCTCATACGCTGGGTCAGATTCTTCCGCCACGGCTCTCGCCACTTCCTCACGCTCTTCTTCATAGTCTCTCTCATTGGAGGCTTGGCAAGCCGCCAACGCCCCAATCAGTAGCACTGCAATCAGTAATATAGCAAGTTTTTTCATCGGTTTGTTCCTTTCAGTCGTTCCAAACATTTCTGCGCCACCTAGATTGTACCATAGAAACAACAAAAAATCCATGACAACCCATTAAACCCCCTCCCTCGGCGTGTGCCAAGTCAAGGCCCGGTGCTTTTGCACCGGGCCTTTGGGGTTGTATTATGCTGGGGCTGAGATTATTCGGGCTGGAGGCGGACATACTTCCAGTCAATGTCCCCATCCCCATCTCTGGTCAAATAGTGGT
>Ga0131853_10000691_pt1 | contig 60952 bp, 64 predicted proteins | sample TergutLab28metaG_FD_92764 | JGI IMG/M metagenome (GOLD analysis project Ga0131853, IMG submission 92764) | Labiotermes labralis P1 segment gut microbial communities from Petit-Saut dam, French Guiana - Lab288 P1 (version 2) (version 2) | ecosystem: Host-associated > Arthropoda: Insects >...
CGGTGGTGGATTTTGAAATATTCGGCGGTAGATTTTGGGAGGCAGATAATACTTTTCATGTAGCCGAAGCGGATGAAGTCATTATCCGCTTCGTTTGTCACACCAATTTTAACGGCAGCCCCCATATTCAAAATTGCGAAAACGACCTGGATCATGCACTGTCAGTGGATTATAAAACGATGAAATCTCGGCATATTGCAGACTACCAGTCATTATATAAGAGAGTGGAAATCGGTTTTGGTCCCGGCTTGGAGGCTCAACCCCTGCCCAAGCGTCTGGACGGATGGGAACATGCGGAAAACGACACGGCTCTTTTTGCATTATTATTTCAGTATGGACGTTATTTGATGATTGCAGGTTCCAGACCCGGCACCACGCCCCTCAATCTCCAAGGGATTTGGAATCCTCACCTGCATCCTCCGTGGAGCAGCAATTACACGGTCAATATCAACACGGAGATGAATTATTGGCCTGCGGAGGTAACCAATCTATCCGAATGCCATTGGCCCCTTTTTGATTTTATAAACCGACTGCGGGTAACAGGTGCCGAGACCGCGCGGATTCATTATGACGCAGGTGGTTTTGTGGTGCATCATAATTCGGATTTATGGGGCTTGTCCAATCCAGTAGGAGAGGGAGGTAAGGGTACGGCTGTTTATGCGTTTTGGCCGTTGGCGGCAGGCTGGCTTGGGGCCCATGCTTTTGATCATTATCTTTTTACTTTGGATGCGGACTTTTTACGGGAAACCGCTTGGCCTATTGTAAGGGATGCGGCAAGATTTTATCTGGATGTGCTTGTAGAAGACAGTGACGGAACTTTGATTTTTGCCCCGTCTACTTCACCGGAAAACCGCTTTATATATGAAGATACATTTTATGCTGTCAGCAAAACGGCGACTATGACTACTGCAATTATAAAAGAGACTCTATCCAATGTTGTGCAGTGCTGCGATGTATTGGGAGATTCTTTTGCCACAGACTCTTGTGATATAAAAAAGGAAGCTATCTCTGCGCTTAAGCGGCTTCCAAATTATCAAATAGGCTCACAGGGAGAACTATTGGAATGGAGCGAGGAACTGCCGGAATACGAACCGGCCCATCGGCATACATCCCATTTGTATCCTCTCCATCCCGGGAGAGAAATTGAGGCAGATACAGCCTTAGCCGATGCCTGCGCCCGTACTTTAGAGCTTAGGGGAGAAGAGGGGACCGGTTGGGCATTGGCCTGGCGGATTAATTTATGGGCCAGATTACAAGAAGCGGAAAAAGCATTTATGTATTTAAAAAAGCAGCTGCGCCCGGCCACTGACAAAGTGGGGGGATGTTATCCAAATCTCTTTGGAGCGCACCCGCCTTTTCAGATAGATTCTAATTTCGGCGCTTGTGCCGGTATAGCGGAAATGTTGCTGCAGAGTAGTTATGGTATTGATGCCGCCGATGCGGCCAATGAAGATGTCGATGGTAAAGATGCCAACAATGGGAATGTTTGTTATCAGGATGCCAATAACACAATAATGCTTTTGCCTGCGTTGCCTAAAGCGCTGGGTACAGGTTATGTAAAAGGCCTGCGCGCAAGGGGTGGGGTAACGGTGTCTATGTCTTTTGCAGATGGGGTTTTAGAAACGGCGGAGTTGGTGTTAGACGAGTGGCTCCCTGCGCAAACTTTTACGGTCGTATATAAGGATCAATTACGAAAAATTAGACTTGAGCCTGGGAAAGTTTTTGTTTGGGAAGGGTAAGGATCATTTTTTCATTTGGGTTGTTTAGAAGCATCTTTAGGGGAGTGTCCCATGAAAAAAGTAAAAGTAGCTTTAATTCAATCAAAAGTAATCTACGGTGACGCGGATAAAAACCTATCCGCCGCCGAGGCTTTGTTAAGCAGTATTACCGAAGACTACGATATCGCCCTCCTACCAGAATGCTTTGATTTTGGCTGGGCAAATCCAGCTGCGGCAAAACTGGCAATGCCAATCCCAAATTTTGTGACAAACCGACTATCCGCAATTGCAAAATCAAAGGGTATCCACATAGTCGCCGGTATTACTGAATTAGGCGAAGACAATACCCCTTTAAACACTTCAATTTTAATAGATGATAACGGTGAAATCATAGGCAAGCATAGCAAGATAAACATCCTCACCGATGTGGAGTATGTATACTCTGTCGGAACAAATATATCGGTATTTGATACAAAGCTCGGCAGAATAGGCATCCCCATATGCGCGGACAATACCATACATTCAATTGCTATACCGGAAGTAATGGCACGGATGGGCTGCGATTTGATTTTGTCGCCATGCTCGTGGGCGGTTCCTCAGTCATTTATAGAAAATAATGAAGTTTACGGCGAAACATGGACTGTGCCTTATAAGAAAATTGCTTCGGCTTATAAAATTCCTGTGATTGGATGCAGCAATGTTGGGAAAGTTACCCATGGAGAATGGGAAGGGTTTAGCTGTATCGGTAATTCCATTGTGGTTACAGCTGAGTGTGACGTTATTGTGTTGCCTTTTGGTGAAGATGCGGAGTGTGCTCAGATGGTTGAAGTTAGGTTGTATGAGAGGCCGGCTTTAGGGACTGCTTTGCGGGGGATTGAAGGGTAGGTTTGACTATAATCAACCTTACACCATTCCGCTTTTGTCGATATTGCCAAAAGCGCTCTAGCCCACTATTTTAGCCATTTCCACATAATCAATCCGCTTCAAAACAGCCGCAACAATGACATTCCGTCTTTCAAAATCCACTAAAGAAGATCCCAATAAAATAGAATCACACTCACCCTCAAACCCATCCAGCACACCCAAATCAAACCAACTCAAATCCCCAACAAGCTTAATCTGCTCCTCATGAGTCTTCCTAAACGGCTTACACTCCGTCTCTCCTCCTACACGCAATGTATTAAACCACAGCGAAGTACCACCATCAAAAACAGGCGCAAATCCAAGCCATTCCAAAGTATCCGGATTCCGCAAAAAGCCAAAATTATTATAATGTCTATCCTCATTAGCTATGATGTAGTCCACTGTAAGCATCCTGTCTACCTCACCGGTACAATCACCAATCCCAAGCACATCACAACAGCGCAGCAAATGAGTAAATTCAGGATCATTATTCCGCCTCTTAACAGACTGAACCACACGCCACGCCGGAATAAACTCCGTATCCACCCCAACAAAGTTTTCACACAAACTATAAGGCGCAGCTTTTTCAAATGCAATCGTATACGGCACATGATATACGCCAAGCCTCTTCATAATCGCAGTAGCTATCACCTCATTAAAAGGCTCCTGCACAAAAACACCACTCCAGCGCTTCTTCCACAATAAAACTACGCAATAAAACCGACACCTACAACAATACCTCCAAATAAGTCCGCAAAATCTTCTGCACCCCAAACGCCTTAGCCATCTCCATCAGCAAATACACATTTCGATTATAATTACGATTCTGAACATACCCCTTAAGCCCTTCAATCATTACCTCAACATCCACCCGGCTCCTGCTGCGTATACAATCGCATATCGCCCGCTCGGGACTATAAGTCATCACCGGATGCCCATATTTAGTTTGCACGTTAACAATACCCAACTCATACAAACTATCCTGTATCGAAAACACAGTAAATCCATCTTCTACAAGCCGCTTTGTATTATATCCCGTAGGCACCGTAACCGAAAACACAGACGGATCACGATCAATCATATTATTCAAATAAAGCGCCGTATCATGAGAATATATCGCTTTAGGCCGCCTGAGTTGAGAAATATAAAGTTTATCATCCAACCTATCTTCAGCTAATTCATATTCAGCTAATTTATCTACAGCTTCATAGACGCCATGAGCCACACGCTTAAGCCTACCGGCTTGCACCGCGCGAAGTATACTCGTATGGGATATTCCGTCAACTTTAGCTTGAGACACTTTAACAATGCCCCCATTAGCCTCTAATATGGCCTGAAGCCTATCATCAATCATCACATTCACCGCCTATAAATTTTACGCCAATATCATAATTAATATTAGCGCAAAATCATCAAACACGCCACACCTTGCAAAATATCGCGCAAATCACCAGAATACCCTTGACTTTATTATCCATATGAACTATGATAATGCAGTTACGTAAGCCACTTAATCCGTTAGCCCCGGATTGATATATTAGAAACCAGCGTAATCGGGAGGAAATGAAATGCGGACCACATTTATCACCAAGCCCCTAGAGGTAGAGCGCAAATGGTATGTAGTTGATGCCGAAGGCCAAAACCTGGGACGCTTGTGTTCAGAAATCGCCCGCGTGTTGCGGGGTAAGCATAAGCCTATCTTTAGCCCTAATGCAGATGTAGGCGATTATGTGATTGTAATTAATGCCGACAAAATCAAAGTGACCGGCAAAAAAATGGATCAAAAAACCTATGTACGCTATTCGGGGTATATAGGAGGCAGAAAAGAAACAACTTTGCGTACCATGATGCAAAAAAAACCGGAGTTTGTTATAACCCACGCGGTTAAAGGCATGTTGCCTAAAAACAATCTGGGCAGACAAATGCTGAGCAAAATTCATGTATACGCCGGCCCAACCCACAAACACGAGGCTCAAAAACCGGAACCATTGGTATTTCAGAATTAACAAAAAGGAGATAAATTATGGCAACAGCAATGTATTACGGCACCGGCCGGAGAAAGAGTTCTGTAGCTAGAGTATATCTACTGCCAGGCACCGGTAAGATAACTGTTAACAAAAGAGATATCGACGATTATTTTGACTTTGAAACTTTAAAGTTGATTATCCGCCAGCCTTTAGATTTAACAGGCACTCTAGATAAATTTGATATTAAAGTAAATGTTTTCGGTGGTGGATATACTGGCCAAGCAGGCGCAATCCGTCACGGAATTTCCCGTGCTTTACTGCAAGCAGACGATGATTTTCGTCAGCCTCTAAAAAAAGCAGGATTCTTAACCCGTGACCCACGTATGAAAGAGCGTAAAAAATACGGCTTAAAAGGCGCAAGGCGTGCACCACAGTTCTCAAAAAGATAACAACAATATATGTGATTTATGCACAGGCTGTTGCAAGTACATTGGATGTCATCCTGCCGGAGACCTCAAATGTTTTTGCAACAGCCATTTTTTATAGAACAAATGAAGACCGGGGAGGCTTAAAATGGAACGTGTTACATGGAAAGCTCGTTTAAAGCCAGGTATGAAACAAGAATATATCAGAAGACATGATGAAATTTGGCCCGAAATGACCGATCTTTTAAATGAAGCCGGTATACACAATTATTCTATCTGGTGTATAGGTGATGAGCTCTTTGGATATTATGAAGCCAAAAACGGCGCGGATTTTGCCGCCAAGGCGCAAGCGCAAAGTAAAATAGTAGATCGATGGAATCTCTATATGAAAGATGTAATGGAGATGGAAATAGATCCGGCTACCGGAACTGCTTATGCGTTGGAGCAGGTATTTTATCATCCATAAACGGAAGCCGGCTTATTTTACAACCCATTCGATCAACCCATAAATTTCCACAATTTTGCCGGTTACAGTTTTTTCAAAATAGGGTTGACATCTTATGAAAATTTCATTATAATATGACACTGTTAGCGCAAGTTAATTTTGTGATAAGGAAGTGGCATATGCCTAAACCAAAAAGAGGCAAAGGTGTTAAATCAAATCCCAGCTGGCGCGGAACTTGCCCTTTGTGCAACCGTACCGGTGTAAAGCTTTTATGGGAAAAAACCGTTGATGAAAACAAAAAGACGGTTTGTAAGCAATGCGGTAATACTTAATTTTATGGCCCGTTGGTCAAACGGCTAAGACACGGCCCTTTCACGGCTGAGATAAGGGTTCGATTCCCTTACGGGTCATTTTTATTTTTTTGCCGACGTGGCTCAATTGGCAGAGCAGCTGACTTGTAATCAGCAGGTTACCGGTTCAAGTCCGGTTGTCGGCTTTAAAGAGAAACCATGCAGATTTTGTATTTGCATGGTTTCTCTTTTTATAGCCTCATTTTCCCAACTTCTCGTTTCGGACAATGTTAAGCTTCACCCATACTCTCAAAACTCCACCTTACGCCCCATAATCCGCCTTAAAGACTCATCCAAACGCGCTTCCGTAAACAACCCTTCCCGATAAGCCGCCACCATAGCGGCAATCGCCTGCTCCGTATTAACCGGCATAAGCAATATATCCGCCCCACCTAAAAAGGCATTTAAAACGATCTCATCATAGCTGTAATAATTAGTCAAACCCCGCATATCCAACGCATCAGTCACTATAAGCCCTTCAAAACCCCACTCTCCCCGCAGTATATCTTCCATTAAACATCCAGAAAAAACAGCCGGTTTACTCGGATAATCCGGATGCAATAACGGCGTGGCAATATGCCCTACCATAACTCCGGCCGCCCCGGCTTCTATACCACTGCGAAAAGGTATGGCTTCTACATTATCTAACCGTTCCCGGTCATGGTGATAAAAAGCCATATTATAATGGGAATCTTCCACCGTATCCCCATGTCCCGGAAAATGCTTTATCACCGACAATATCCCGGCATCTTGCAATCCCCGTACAGCGTATGCGGTCATAATCGCCGTAAGCTCCGGCTCTGCGGCAAAGGCTCTGTCGCCTATCACCCTGTTAGCCGGATTAGTCCAAATATCCGCTACCGGTGCAAAATTCATGTTAAAACCCAAATAGATCAGCCGCTGGCCTATGGTATAGTACGCATCGTAAGCCGCTTGAGGATCACCGGTATTTCCAATGGAAAAGGCGGTGCCGATCCTTTCGGGAAAAAGGCGTCCCACTCGGGATACGCGGCCTCCTTCTTCGTCTACGGCTATAAATAAGGGGATAGTTGCGGCGTCCTGGAGACCGGTAATCAACTGCTGCACCTGATCTGTGGAAGAAACATGTTCACTAAAGAGGATAAAGCCACCAACATGATAATCTTCTATCAATCGGCGTGCCCTTTGAGGATCGGGTAACCGAGGGATAAATAGTTGGCCAATTTTTTCGTAAATAGTCATTTGGCTTATGATTTCATCCAGAGGATCGATTGGCTCTATTGTCCCTCCGGCTATTTCTTCGTTTGGCTCCCCAAGGAAATCATCGGTCAATCCCTCCACAAGCTCCTCCGTGAGGGTTTCGCTCATTTCATCAGTAAACCCTTCGGCAGGACCTTCTGCAAATGCTTCAGCGGCATCTTCTTCGGCCATATCCCCAGTCGAATACTCGGTTACATAAAACTCACCATTTATATCACTACGATTCCCCACAAAAGGATTGAGATCAATCCCACAGGAACTAAAAAAAATCAAAAACAAAAAAGCCGCACAGCATAAAGCGGCGGCAATGATAATGTATTTTCTCATAGACTCTCCAACAATGCCAAAGTGTATTTCCATGTCCGGTTAAGGGATGAGATGGACAAATGCTCGTTAGGGGTATGACCGTCAAAAATTTTGCAGCAGTACGATATAATGTCCATATCAGGGATTTTCTCCAACATAAAACCACATTCCAGACCGGCGTGGACCGCTTCGATGTTTGGCTCTTCATTGTATAATTTGCAATACTCCGCTATGGCATCTGCCAATAAAGGTGAGTCCGGATTATATGTCCAGCCCGGATAGCCGTGACCAAAGTCAACCTTTACCTCTAAAGCATCGGCCAAGGCCTCAATTTGCTTGCGAACCAACAAACGACGGCTGGGTACCGAACTTCGCAGGGCACAGTCGATGGATACACCTTCCGGTGTCGTTTCCATAACGCCTACATTGTTTGATGTCTCTACCAAACCGGGGATATCATAGCTCATGTGTAAAACCCCAAAAGGCAGTAGTAACATAGCAGATATGACTTTTTTAGCACTGTCACAGGTAAACGCTTCCGTATATTCTTGTGTCGGCACCAACGCTAAAGTGATATCCGGATCAGGCACCCGGTACTCTGTGCGTAAAGTCTGCTGTAAAGCCACTAAAATTTGTTCCGCTTTGCCTATATCGGCAGGGGGCAATGCAATGACAGCATCTGCTTCCCGAGGGATGGCGTTTGCTTTTAGGCCTCCGGATACGCTGATCAAGCGAAGATCCAACTCGGCTTTAAGTGCATCTAAAGCCCGGCCTAAGATACGGATACTATTCGCTTTGCCCAAATGAATCTCAACACCGGAATGACCGCCTAATAATCCGCGTACCGTCAGTAGCTTGCATACCATTTCTCCGGTTAATGATTCTCGTTTCACCGGCACGGTAAAATCAAGCCGTCCGCCTCCGGCACAACCTACACAAAAAGTGGTGTCACTGCCGGAATCCATATTAATCATTCTTCTGGCTTTAAACCAACCGGGGTCCAAGTTGGATATACCCTTCATGGTGGTTTCTTCTTCCGCGGTAAAAACAATCTCCAAAGGGGGATGAGCAATATCATCGGAATCCAAAAGAGCCAGACCCACGGCTACACCTACACCGTTGTCGGCACCCAGTGTAGTGCCGTTAGCAAATAAATAATCACCGTCTACCCGCAAAGAAATAGGATCCGTTAAAAAATCATGGGTGGTGTCGGCGTTTTTTTCGCACACCATGTCCATGTGACTTTGAAGGATAAGGGGTGGACGATTTTCGTGACCGGGGCTGCCCGGTTTGTATATAACGACATTAAGGGCCTCGTCCTGTTTCGTTACAAGGCCTCGCTTTTCGCCAAAATCCACTAAATAATCGCTGATCGCTTTTTCGTTACCGGAACCCCGGGGGATCTTGCTGATTTCTTCAAAGAAACCAAGGACTTTTTTGGGTTCATGCTGGGATACGGACATACATATCTTCCTTTCGCGGGATAATTTTTTATCATTCCTCTATTTGATCAGGTATCAGATCGGGCCTCTTTAGCCGGGTATTTTCAAGAGAGCGCTCTCGCCGCCAGGCTTCTACTTTGCCGTGGTGACCGGAAACCAGCACCTCCGGCACTTCAAGATCATTAAACACGGGAGGCCGGGTATATTGAGGATATTCTAATAAACCTCCCAGAGGCTCACTAAAACTTTCGTTATTGATGGATTCATCTTTTCCTACCACTCCGGGGACCAGCCTGGCCACTGCATCAATAACCACCAATGCCGCCAGCTCTCCACCGGTTAAAACATAGTCACCGATAGAAATTTCATCAGGCCGCAACATATCTATGACCCGCTGATCCACACCTTCGTAGTGCCCGCATAACATGATAATATCTTTTTCTTGAGCAAGCTCCGCAGCCATGGACTGATTAAATACCTTACCTTGGGGAGATAGATACACAAATCGGGCTTGAGGACATCCCACACTTAAAAAAGCATCATAAATAGGCGGGGCCATCATCACCATACCCGCACCGCCACCGTAGGGAGAATCATCTACCTGTCCATGCTTGTTAATGGCAAAGTCTCGGATATTCACACAATTGATGTTGATCACTTCCGCACCAATGGCTCGCTTGAGTATGCTGTGATCACAAGCCTGCTCAATCATCTCCGGAAACAAAGTCAACACATGGAAGGTCATAGTTCCCGCAGCCCTTCCATAACATGTACGATCATCTTTTTTTCCGGTACCGACACGGACAGTATACATTCCTTAATCGCCGGGATAAGCAAATCCTTTGCCTTGCCCTCCAGCCCTTCGGGCGGGCGCACCGCATACACATCATTGGCACCGGTCTCTATGATCTGGACCAGCTGCCCCAATTCCTCACCGGTATCCGATACGACGGTCATATCCAGCAAATCTTTTTGATAGTATTCATTTTCCTCTAAAGGCAATGCCTTAGAGCGGGGGACCTTGATTACACCGCCTACCAGTTTTTCTGCATCGTCTCTGGTATCTATCCCCGCAAGTTTAAGCACGATCATATTTTTATGGGGCCGGATGCGGCTGATAGGATATTCCGCCGTATGAACGTCAAAAAATAACTCCAGTTTATCTAAAAGTCCAAATCGGCTGGGGTCATCTGTGGCCGGCATAACTCTAATTTCTCCCTGTATGCCGTGAACATTTACAACAGTACCTATTGCAAAATAATCTTCTGTCAAATATACCGTACCTTTCCTTCTTCAAAAGAACCTCTGGCTGCAGGCGCTTGATCCGGTACCCCTACGGCAATCACACAAAAGGGGACACTCTTTATATCCAATATTTTACGGATTTCGGCGATACGTTGTTCTTTTGGATACACACCGCACCAACAGGCTCCCAACCCTTGGGCAACGGCCTCTATCAAAATGTTTTGAGTAGCCGCCCCACAATCTTGAGGGTAATATCCTGTGTTTATAGGCTCTATTTGAGTTTCCGGCAGCGCAATCATGACGATGGCCAGACTGGCTGTTTCCAACATCCCTGTATAAGGATGGACTGCGCGGATTTGATCAAGCGTTGCCCGGTCACGTATTACAATAAACTCCCAAGGTCTGGTATTACAGGCCGAAGGCGCAACCATCGCCGCTTCCAGCAGGGCATGTACCTGCTTGTCAGTTACTTCTGCACCGGCTACAAACTTACGGATACTGCGCCGTGCTCTAATCGCTTCACTTGCTGTCATTTTTTGTCCTCCTTATTTTCAATTAATATAGCAAACTGATTTTATAAATTCGACAGCTCCATCTGAACCATATTGTCGCTGAAGAAATCATCTATAGTCATAATCTCCTGCTCGTCCTCCACATTGTACATTGGCGCACGTATCAAAACTTCCGTACCCGGGTTGGCATGGATCAATTGCACATCTCCACCCATTAATGCCACCAACTCTTTGACTATATATAACCCAAGACCCGAACGCAAGCCTCTGCCGGTCTCGCCCGCATGACGGGAAAACGCATGGGCAATCGCTTCTTCCGATACACCGGTACCAAAATCACGGATGGATAAAACAAGATCGCCACCCTCTGTATGAATGTTTACACAAATTTTGCCCCCTTGGTACGAATAATCTTTGCCGTTGGCCAGCAGATTAAGGACGATCCGTTCCCATAGCTGCCGATCCATGGCCATATCCAGATAAGGCTCGGTACTTTTAAATTCGATATGAATATCTTTGGTATGCATCAATGCCTGTGCCGTTTCGCAAATATTTCTGAGCAAAGCCACGGCATCGGTTTTTACATAACGAGGCCGTAACATCCCTTGATTAAGCCGAGATCTGTCATTGGCATCCCGTACCAATTTTGCCATACGAAAGCTGGAACGCTTGATTTCTGCCAGACGCTCTGTTGCCGCCGGAGATAAATCTTTCATTCGCTCCATGGCTTGGACATGATTAAACAAAATCGCCATAGGGGTCTTTAAATCATGATACAAGGCCTCATAATATCCCGCTACCGTATCCAGCCAATCATGAGTACTTTGGGTACGGCTTATTTCTACGTCGATCATCATTTCAACTTACCCCTTTTAACTGTTTGGAAAACCGCTTAATGCCGCGGATTTTCCCCTTTACTTTCGTCTATTTTCAAGTGAATCTACTATAGGTTTCTTAAAATCCGTACGGCTTCCGTACCTGCCACGGCTCCTTCATAAACGGCTTTAGCAATTTGCTTCATGCCTCCGGTACAGTCGCCCGCGGCTAACAATTTCGGTATATTGGTACACATTTGAGCATCTACGACAATATTTCCCCCTTGGATATTGGCACCAATGGTATTGGCTAAATCCGAACTGCCAGCCGAGCCAATGGCCACAAACAAGCCACTGACTTCCAAAGCGGAGCCATCTTTAAAACGTACCGCCGAAAGTACGGATGTTCCTTCCAAACCCATCACAGGTTTATCCTCTATTTTAATCTCCGGTGGAAAATCCGCTGTCAAAGGCTGGCCATCCGTACACAGGGTGACCGATTTTACTAAAGGAAGCAGGGCTTGGGCTTCATGCAGGGCATACGGGCCGCTACCTGCCACAGCAACGTCCTTTCCTCTAAAAAAGAATCCGTCACAAACGGCGCAATAGCTGACACCCATACCGTCAAATGTATCAATGTCCTGCCATTTTGGCTTTGTACGAGACCCGCCGGTAGCTAAAATAACCACTTTCCCATGGAAGCTGTCTTCTGTTGCTTCTATAATAAAGCAGTCGTCGTCTTCCCGTATACCCACAACCTCTTGATGCAGCACCTTTACCCCAAGTCTCCGGGCCTGAGCAATGCCGTTTTGCAGTAAATCTGCACCGGATATAGGCGCGGGTAAACCATAATAATTTTCAATCTCTCTGGCTTTTGACAAAGCGCCTTCTTTCCCGCCAATGATCGTGGTATCTATACCGGCACGAACGGTATACAAAGCGGCTGATACCCCAGCCGGCCCGCTGCCTATAATAATAACATTGGAATCCATAAGCGCCTCCTGATAAACATATAGTAATAATGCACCCATTTTATCACAGGAAGTTTGCCCTGTAAAACTTGACAGCATTCGTTCAAGAGGCTAGAGTAATAGGTAAAAAATAAAAAGGAGCAACCCGCATGTACACCCGTTGTAAAGATTTATACCAAAATACAGCTGATTTTATGAATAAGCCCGTAACTTTGGGGGGCTGGATCCGCACATTGCGCGTCAATAAAAATCTCGCCTTTGTAGAATTATACGACGGCAGTTTTTTTAAAACAGTGCAGGTCATAATAGATGCAAGTCTTGGATCAGAAGGCCTTTCCTATGAAGAAGCAATAAAATTAGGGGTCGGGGCCTGTGTGACCGTCACAGGCACAGTGGTAGAAAGCCCCGGCGCCAAACAGCCATTTGAAATTAAAGGCGAAACCCTGGTGCTAGAAGGTGCCAGCCCCAGTGATTACCCCTTACAAAAAAAGCGGCATACTTTCGAGTTTTTGCGGACCATCGCCCATTTACGGCCCAGAGCCAACACTTTTGCGGCAGTCTTTAGGGTGCGGTCCTTGGCTGCCCATGCCATCCACGAATTTTTCCAGTCCCGCAATTTCGTTTATGTAAACACCCCAATCCTTACCTGCAACGACTGCGAAGGTAGCGGCGATATGTTCCAAGTCAGCACTTTGCCTTTTGAGGACATTCCCAAAAATAAAGACGGTAGTGTCGATTACTCCAAAGACTTTTTTGGCAAACCGGCCTTTTTGACCGGCAGCGGTCAATTGGCGGTAGAGCCGTTTATTATGGGATTTAGAGATGTATACACTTTTGGGCCTACCTTTAGATCGGAACACTCCACCACCACCACCCATGCGGCGGAGTTTTGGATGATCGAACCGGAAATGGCCTTTGCCGATTTAGATAATTACTTAGAAACCGCTGAAGCCATGCTAAAATATATAATCCGTTATGTACTGGAACATGCCCCGGAAGAAATGGCATTTTTTAATGATTTCGTCGATAACACACTTTTAGAACGCCTTCAAAAAATAGTGGATGCGGATTTTGGACGCTGCAGTTATACGGAAGCCATAGAGATCCTTAAAAAAGCGGATGTGAACTTCGAGTTTCCCGTAGAGTGGGGGGCTGATCTTCAAACAGAGCATGAGCGGTATTTAAGCGAGCATGTCTTTAAAGGTCCTGTGTATTTAACGGACTATCCTCGGGATATTAAATCATATTACATGAGACTCAACGACGATGGCAAAACCGTGGCCGCCGCCGATTTGCTGGTACCGGGAGTAGGGGAACTTATCGGAGGCAGTCAACGGGAAGAGCGGCTGCATATATTAGAAGAAAGTATACTCAGAAAAGGCTTAAACGTGGAAGATTACGATTGGTATCTGGACTTACGGCGGTTTGGCGGAGTCAAGCACACCGGCTTTGGCCTTGGTTTTGAGCGATGCCTTATGTATTTGACCGGTATGAAAAATATACGGGATGTGATCCCATATCCACGGGCAATGGGTCAGATAGCGTTTTAAAAGGCCCTTCGTTTCCCATAAATAACCTTTGATTCAATTTCTGGTTTCCCTCTATTACTGGCTTAGACCGCTTTTGACGTTTTGGGTAAAAGCGCTCGGCTTGGGGGAAACCTTTTTTTCTTAAGAACCGTTCTTGTTGTATTTGCATAATTCACCGAAACATAGTACACTCCACATACCAATATTATCCAAGGAGAAGCCTATGCACAAAAAAATAAATTTAGACGAAGACATACAAAATGGAAGTATAAAACACATCCATTTCATCGGAATAGGCGGCATAAGCATGAGCGGTTTAGCGGAAATCCTTTTCCGGGACGGCTATGTCATTTCGGGCTCAGATTGGACCGCTTCAGATATTACACGGCATTTAGAAAGCTTGGGTATAGAATTTCGCCTAGGCAACGACGCTGATCATATTACCGACAACATAGATCTGGTGGTCCATACCGCCGCCGTTAAGCCTTCAAATCCCGAATTTATTGCCGCAAAACAAAAAAAAATCCCCATTATAGATCGTGCTAAGCTGCTGGGGCTAATCATGGAAGGATACCCTCACTCTATCGCCGTATCCGGAGTACACGGCAAAACCACGACCACCGCAATTATTGCGGAAACGCTGCTGGCCGCCAATCTTGACCCAACTATATCTATCGGGGGCTTTATGGAGGCTATCGGAAGCAATTTCCGCGTAGGAGATTCCTCTTATTTGGTTGCGGAAGCCTGCGAATATTTTGACAGTTTCCTGCAGTTTCATCCTAAAATAGGCGTTATCCTCAATATCGAAAGCGACCACCTGGACTATTTTGGTACCTTTGATCGGATGATCGATTCCTTCCATCGCTTTGCCCAAAACATTTCAAAGGATGGAGCCTTAGTGATCCATCAAGGGATACCTTGCTTGAACGATGTCACCAAAGATTTGTCATGCGAAATCATTACCTACGGTACCTCCGATGCTCGTTTTTGGGCACGGGATATCAGGTATAACAAACAGGGTTTGCCTTCCTTTTATATAATGGACGGACAAAACACTGTAGCAGATATCACTTTAAAATTGCGAGGCACACATAATATAGATAACTCCCTTGCCGCCGCCGCCGTAGCCGCCGCTTTAAACATCCCTGCTGAAGCCATGATCAAAGGTATCTCCCACGCTTCCGGGACAAAGCGCCGCTTTGAATATAAAGGTGTTTTTAATGAGGCAACCATCGTAGACGACTATGCCCATCATCCAACAGAAATAAAGACTAATCTGGCTGCCGCAACCCAAGGGACTTACAAACGTATTATCTGTGCTTTTCAACCCCATACCTATACCCGCACTCAACATCTGATGGAAGACTTTGCTGCCGCTTTTGACCATGCGGATATTGTACTGATACTCCCAATTTACGCCGCCAGAGAGATTGCCATAGGACCTTCACCCAACTATCTGGCAGAACTATTAACAAAGCAAATTGGTGATAAGGGTAAAGAGGTTTATTTTATGGATGGTTTTAAACCCGCCACTGACTGGATAAAAAAATATATCCGGCCCGGGGATGTGCTGATAACAATGGGGGCCGGTGACATAAATCTCTTAGGAGAGGGCCTGTTGTTGGAAAATTAATCCAACACTTATCCACATATTCCACAATTTTAACAACAATAAGTATCCTTTACGCGAAGGGTGTTTTTTCAAATGTCTACAAAGCCCATAAATACGCATTTCCTCTAAAAACCCCATAATCACTGGATTTTTCGGACATCCGCACATATTGTCCTGTGGATAAATCTCGTAAAACTCCCCCTATTCAAGTAAAACTCCGCAAATGTTTTCCACAGACTTATTCACATTTCGGTGAAAAATTGTGCATAAGTTTTCGCTACACAAGTCCAGTATAATGTTGTAGACTATACTCAAATATTTTCATCCAACGCCCCAAAACTAATCCGCACGCTAATCATATGAAGAAAAGAGGAATCTCCTTTGCGTCCTATTACTTTTAAGACCGCATACGAGGCATCCACACCTTTGCCTACAACCTTTATAGACCGATATATGTCGGTCTGTACTCCTGTTTATGCCTTAATTTACATATATGGATTGCGTCATTCTATGGCCGGAGGTGGGGATTTATCCACCCAAGCTATTGGCGAAACATTTCATATCCTGGAAACCGATGTGCTTAATGCTTGGAAGTATTGGGACAACAAAGGGTTAGTTAAAATGGATACACAAGGGGATATTCTGTCTATTGAGTTTTTGCCATTATCTGTACATGATGAAGAGCAGGATATAGAAAAACCCGCCAAAATCACAGAGGCCCCACAACCTAAATCACTCCCTAAAACCTTTAATGTGGACATCCGTCCACAATACACTATGGAAGAACTTTCATTTTACAAAAAGCAAAGTACAGACATAACCAGACTTTTTTCTCATGGAGAGCAGACATTAGCTAAGATGCTTACGTATCATGATTTGAACGTTCTTTTTGGTTTCTACGATTGGTTGCGTCTGCCTATAGATGTGATATTGTATTTGCTGTCTTACTGCGCCGACGGAGGACACAGAGATCTCCGTTATGTAGAAAAGGTTGCCTTGGATTGGGCCGAGCGCGGTATAAAAACCGTGGATGCCGCCCAAGAATATACCCAAACCTTTGACGGTGATTTTAGAGCTGTCATGAAAGCTTTAGGCCATCCTTCTGCCTTTCCGTCCCCCACTCAACGGAAGTATATGCAAAAATGGCTTAACGAAATGGCAATGCCCTTGGATCTGGTTTTGGAAGCCTGCGACAAAACAGCCATTCAATTGGGAAAACCCAAACTGACCTACATAGATAAAATTATCGCCGACTGGCATAAAAAAGGGATCAAATCGTTAGACCAGGTAGCCGCTGCCGAAGCCGATTGGCATAAAGCCGAAAAAATGGCCGAAGAAGCGGATCGCAAACGGGCAGATAAAACCACAAAGCAGCGTCGCAATCGTTTTGCTAATTTTACACCGAGGGAAAGAGATTACGCTCAATTAGAACGGATGGAACGGGAATACCTATTAAAGAGCATTGAGGGATAGGCGATGAGTTATAAAACAGCCTTTAGGGATGTTATGCGAGCCTACGAAGCTGACCGGGACCGAGCTGCTGCCCTGTTAAAAGAACGCCGGGCAGAAGTATATCGTAATGTACCCAGGATACGCGAAATAGACGAGGCCCTTTCTCAGGCGGGCATTGGTGCGGCAAAACAAATTTTAGCAAACACCGGGAACAGCCAAGCATTGCTTGCGGAGTTACGTCAGCAAAGCGCAACATTAATGGAAGAAAAGCAAAAGCTTCTTTTAGAAAATGGTGTGTCAGAGGAGTATTTTACGGACATATACCGCTGTAAACTGTGCCAGGATACAGGATACGGCCCGGGGGGAGTACGCTGCCAATGTCTAAAGCAGCGTTTAATTAACAAATATTATGATCTTTCCAATATCCGAGACTTACTTGACGCCGAAAACTTTGACACGTTTGACTTGCGTTATTATAGCCAAGATATAATACCTTCCGAAGGAATATCCCCACATCAAAATATGAAGCTCATTTATCGGATAGCTACAGATTTTGTCACTCATTTTGACCAAACATTCCACAATTTGCTGTTTTACGGAGACACAGGCTTGGGCAAAACATTCTTATGCAATTGTATCGCTAAGGATCTATTAGACAAAGGACATACGGTACTGTATGTAACAGCACCGCGGATTTTTAAATTAGTAGAAGATTATCGGTTCAATCGTGACGATATAGACGACCCGGACTACGCCATAGATGCAGTAACGGATGTGGATTTACTTATACTTGACGACTTAGGGGCGGAGTTTAGTACCATTGTTACCAGCTCAGCTTTATTTGATATAATAAACCAAAGATTGTTAGCAAAAAAACCCACGGTTATTTCCACCAATCTATCCCCGGCGGAGTTTGAAACCCAATACTCCGACAGGATAGTTTCGCGATTTTTAGGGCACTACAAAATGTCTAAATTTTATGGTGATGATATCCGGGCTAAAAAGAAATATAGGGGCGCTTTATAGATATAAGATATGCCGGTCTTTTTTTGTTAACCAGGGAGGATAATTAAAAATGTTAAAAAGAATTGTTTCTATTGTACTCGCGTGTATATTGTTTACAGTGTCGGCAGTGCCGGTTTTTGCTCAAGAGCGTGAAGCCCAGGCCATTCCTTATATTGTAGCTGTACGGGGAGCTACCCGTAATTTGCCTGCGATTACCGCTTTTGATGATCTAGTCAGTGATTTGCAAGACGCACGTCAAAGCTTACAGGACTTACTGAGATTACGAAGAGCCACAGGCACCATGGCTGCCGCTGACCGAATTCAACTTGAACGGCAAATTGCAGATTTAGGTGCCGAAATCAATATTATGCGCGCACTTCAAGACATGGCTCGTACATCTACCGAATTTGCCATGCGCAATACCATGACGACCATTGCCAACACACAGTTGGATATTCTTCTGCTTCAGGCTGTACTGATACAAGAAGAAGTCACCCTAAATAATACTCGCCTCCGCTTAAATGCCGGATTAATCAGCGCAAGTGATATGCGTGCCGCCGAGTTGGCCTTTCAGCAGCAAGAAGCAAACTTAGCCGCTTTAGAAGTGTCTTTGGAAACGGACCGCCAAAGTTTAAACCGTATTTTGCAGCGCTCAATCACCGGTCACTATTATGTAACCTATGATCGTGAACTATTAGAGCTGCCTACCGATTTAGAGCAACATATACGCAGGGTAGCCCGCCGTCAGCCAAATGTTCGCAGGCAAGAGATTACGATGACCAGGGCAAGAGCAGCTTTTAGAGATCAGGATGTAGAAGTTGGCAGCCCGGAGCGTCGGGCGCGAGAACGTGCATACAATCAGGCTGTAAGAGAGCATAACGAAACACTTCGTGGTGTGGAGACTGCCATGCGTAATCAATATAATGCCTTGGTTTTACTGATGTACCAAAACGATTCTTTAGCGATAGATTTACAAAGAGCCACCGAGCGCCTTGAAGCCGTGACGCTTAATTATCAAGCCGGTTTAGCAACCCCCTTCGATATAGAAGCGGCAGAGCTGGCCATCTTACGTATCGAAACTTCGATTGAAAGAAATTTAAATACCTACTGGAACGCACAGTTTATGTTCCAAAATCCATTTTTGCTTGTGCAGTAATAAAATAGTGCCCAGGAAATTTTCCCGGGAAATTTGCAAAAGAAAATCGCAAATGAGTTTGACAAGGAAATTCTCTTGTGATACAATCCCTCAAATGCGATGATTGAGATGAGGATACGCAAGGTTTTTAGAGAGTCGTCGGTCGGTGCAAGACGACAGCCAAATGTATCTCGATCCCTCATGAGTAGTTTCTCCTAAACGGGCTTTAATTAATCAGCTTATAACAGTCTGATAAGCTAACGACTCGGATTAAGAGATGACGGTCAGCCCCGTTATCGGCAGCGGTTTGTTAGAACCGGCGGAGTATTTCGTTTCGAATTTTCAAAAATGAGAAACGAAATTAAATTAGGGTGGTACCACGTGGATTCGTCCTCGTCCCTACAGTCAATTTGACTTGTAGGGCGGGGCTTTTTTTATAATCTGGGTAAAATCGCATTATAGCAATTTTAAGTCGGGAGGTAAGTTATATGTATATGAGGCATGTGCTGTCTATTTTAGTCGCTAACAACTCCGGCGTGTTGGGCCGCATTACAGGCCTGTTTAGCCGCAGAGGTTACAATATCGACAGCCTTAGCGTAGGTACGACAGAAGATCCTCGCTATTCTCGCATTATTGTTTCCTTACACGGAAACGATCAAGTCATCGAACAGATTCAGAAGCAAGTAGAAAAACTGGTAGATGTCCTTGATGTAATGGAGCTTGTCCCTGATCGATCCATCTACCGGGAGCTGTGTTTTATTAAGGTGGAGGCCTGCGCCAACGCTCGGTCTGAAATTTTTAACATCACAGGAGTGTTTAGAGCCAATATTGTGGATGTCACATTAAACACAATCACTGTGGAAATGACTGGAGATCAGGATAAAATTGAGGCTTTTATAGAGTTAATGAAGCCCTATGGCATTTTAGAAATTGTACGTACCGGCCTGACCGGCATTGCCCGAGGCACGAGTACAGTGCATTTAGATAACCATCATTAAAAGGAGGATAACCATGGCAAAAATGTATTATCAAGAGGATTGTTCTTTAGATCTATTAAAGGACAAAAAAGTAGCAGTTATCGGATATGGCAGCCAAGGCCACGCCCATGCCCTTAATCTTCACGAATCAGGGGTAAAAGTAGTTGTGGGTCTGTACGAAGGTCATCGTTTATGGGACGAAATTAAAGCGACGGGAATGGAAGTAGCACTCACACCGGACGCCGCAAAGATGGCGGATATCGTTATGATCCTGCTTCCGGACGAACTGCAAAGCAAAATTTACAACGAAGATATCAAGCCAAATCTCGCCCCCGGCAAATATTTGGCTTTTGCCCACGGCTTTAACATCCACTATGGTCAAATCATTCCCCCGCCGGATGTCAATGTATTTATGATCGCTCCAAAAGGACCGGGGCATACGGTTCGCAGTCAATATCAAGAAGGCCGTGGCGTTCCTGCTTTGGTTGCGATCCATCAAGATCCTTCCGGCAATACTTTAGATGTTGCTTTAGGCTATGCCGCCGGCATCGGTTCTTCCAGAGCCGGAATTTTGTACACGACTTTTAGAGAAGAAACCGAAACCGATCTTTTCGGCGAACAAGCCGTATTATGCGGCGGCGTAACAGAGCTTATGAAAGCAGGCTTTGACACCTTGGTAGAAGCGGGATATTCCCCGGAAAATGCCTACTTCGAATGTCTTCATGAGATGAAGCTGATCATTGACTTGGTTAACCAAGGCGGCCTTTCTTATATGAGATACTCTATCAGCGATACAGCGGAATATGGGGACTACAGCATAGGCAAGCGCATTATCACAGATCAAGTGCGGGATGAGATGCGTAAAGTGTTAAAAGAAGTACAGGATGGCACCTTTGCCAGACGCTGGATTTTAGAAAATCAAGCCAACCGCCCATATTTTAACGCACGCAGACGTATGGAGTCAGAGCATCCACTGGAAACCGTAGGCGCAGAACTGCGTAAAATGATGACTTGGCTTAAATAAAGACTTGCCATTAGTAAAGATATAGAGAAGCCATTGAGGATGTGCCGCAATGAAAATAACGATTTTTGACTCCACCCTCCGTGACGGAGCTCAGGCTGAGGGGATATCTTTCACCGTAGAGGATAAAATAAAGGTAGCTTTAGCTTTAGACGCCTTAGGTGTGGACTATATAGAAGCCGGTAACCCAGGCTCTAACCCAAAGGATTTGGAATTTTTTAACCGAATGGGTGAAGAAAAATCTCTTAAACACGCTAAATTAATAGCCTTTGGCAGTACCAGACGCAAAGGGATTTTGGCTAAGGACGATGACAATGTAAAGGCCTTGTTAAAAGCGAATACCGATGCGGTGTGCATCTTTGGCAAAAGCTGGGACTTTCATGTCACCGAAGTTTTACGGGCAGAGCTTGACGAAAATCTGGAAATGATCAGGGATACCATTGCTTTTTTTAAAGAGCAGGGTAAAGAGGTCATTTTTGACGCAGAGCACTTTTTTGACGGTTATAAACATAACCCGGAATATGCCATGGCGGCTCTTAAGGCAGCGGAAAAGGGCGGGGCCGGTACACTTGTATTGTGCGATACCAACGGTGGCTGCTTTCCCACAGAAATATCTGAGTTGGTCAAAACGATAGTGACCGCCTTTTCCCTGCCAATCGGTATCCATACCCACAATGATTGCGAGATGGCTGTGGCCAATTCCATCATGGCTGTAGAAGCAGGCGCTACTCACATCCAAGGGACTTTTACGGGCTTTGGGGAGCGTTGCGGTAACGCCAATTTGTCTGCTATTATCCCCAGCCTACAGATAAAAAAAGGATATGAATGCATCTTTCCGGAGGCGCTGACCGAGTTAACCCAAACAGCCCGGTATATTTCAGAAGTGGCTAACATCTCCCATGACGAGCGGGCCGCCTATGTAGGCCAAACGGCTTTTGCACACAAAGGCGGTATGCATATTGATGCGGTCACCAAAGCGCCGGAAACCTTTGAGCATGTGGACCCGCAAATGGTAGGTAACGAGCGCAAATACCTGATGAGTGAAGTAGCCGGACGCAGTTTACTGTTAGCCCGAATACAGCAAGTTAGCCCGGAAATGACCAAAGATTCCCCGGAAACCAAAGGGATTATGGAAAAGCTTAAAGAACTTGAGCAAAAGGGCTATCAGTTTGAAGGGGCCGAGAGTTCCTTTGCACTGTATATCCGCAAACAGCTGGGCAAATATAAACCTTTGTTTGAGCTGGTTAATTTCAAAACTATTGGAGAACAGCCCCACGAAGAAGGTTTGGGAGCCTCTGCGGTAGTTAAAATAATGGTAAACGGCGAAGTAGAAATTACCGCCGCCGAAGGAAACGGACCGGTCAATGCTTTGGATAAGGCTTTACGTAAGGCATTAGGAAAGTTTTATCCGGAGCTTAGCAATGTGCATCTTACCGATTACAAAGTCAGGGTACTTGACAGCACCAATGCCACCGCCTCAAGGGTGCGGGTATTGATGGAATCCAGCGACGGCAAAGAAAGCTGGACCACCGTTGGAGTATCGACAGATATTATTGAAGCCAGCTGGCTGGCTTTGGTGGACAGTATTGAGCATAAGCTGATTCAGGATATCGAACAGAAGTTTAAGGCATTTATTTAAACCGGTAATGAAGCTGTCGTTTATAACCGGTTGAAATGAAAGGAGTGCTATGATGAACAAAGAAAGACATGAAAGCATCATAATTTCCACGGAACATAAAAATGCGCTGATTCTTTCGTTTTTGCTGCTTGCAATCGCGGTAGCGTTTAAATGGTTTGTTATTGGATATTGGTATGGGAAAAGGAGGTGCTGCGAATGATGACTATGACCCAAAAGATCCTGGCAGCCCACGCCGGGCTGCCCAAGGTAACGGCAGGTCAGCTGATTGAGGCAAACTTAGATTTGGTACTCGGCAACGATATTACCGCGCCAGTAGCGATTAACGAATTTGCCAAAATAGGTGTAGATAAAGTATTTGATAAATCTAAAATCGCCATTGTACCGGATCATTTTACGCCTAACAAGGACATTAAATCCGCCGAACATTGTAAATTGTGCCGAGATTTTTCGCACAAATACGATATAGAAAATTATTTTGAAATAGGGGAAATGGGCATAGAACATTGTCTTATCCCGGAAAAAGGCCTGGCGGTACCGGGCGACGCCATTATCGGCGCAGACAGTCACACCTGCACCTACGGCGCTTTAGGAGCCTTCTCCACCGGTGTGGGCAGTACGGATATGGCTTGTGCCATGGCCACAGGCCAGACCTGGTTTAAAGTGCCGGCCGCTTTACAGTTTAAATTGATTAATAAGCCCGCCCCATGGATTTCCGGTAAGGATATCATCTTACATATTATTGGGATGATTGGGGTAGACGGTGCATTATATAAATCCATGGAGTATACCGGTGACGGTTTGCAGTATTTATCTATGGATGATCGTTTTTGTATCGCTAACATGGCCATCGAAGCCGGAGCAAAAAACGGTATTTTCCCTGTGGATGATAAAACCCGTGCTTATGTTAAAGCACATGCCAGCCGCACGGGCGTAGAATATACTGCCGATCCGGATGCGGAATACGAAAAGTCCTACACCATTGACCTGTCAACTTTGCGGCCTACGGTCTCCTTCCCTCACTTGCCCGACAATACACGAACCATTGACGAAGTAGGGGAAGTGAAGCTGGACCAAGTGGTCATCGGTTCTTGTACCAACGGACGTATGGAAGACTTGCGCATTGCCGCCGGTATTTTGGCGGGACGCAAAGGTGTTAAAGTAGCTAAAGGCGTGCGCGTTATCATCTTACCCGGCACCCAGGAGATTGTTTTACAAGCCATGAAAGAAGGCTTAATGGAAGACTTTATCCGTGCGGGCGCCGTTGTCAGCACACCCACATGCGGACCGTGCCTTGGCGGCCACATGGGCGTTTTGGCAAAGGGAGAGCGCGCCATTGCCACCACTAACCGTAATTTTGTAGGACGCATGGGTCATCCGGAGTCAGAAGTATATCTGGCAAGTCCTGCTGTGGCTGCGGCTTCGGCACTGAAGGGCTATATTGCAGATCCGGCGATGATATAGTGAAGGTACAGGGAGGAGAATAATATGCAAGCCAAAGGATATGTTTTCAAATATGGCGACAATGTGGATACAGACGTAATCATACCTGCCCGCTACCTTAATGCATCGGATGCAGCCACTTTAGCTGCCCATTGTATGGAAGATATAGACGCAGATTTTGTAAAAAAGGTGAAGCCCGGTGACATGATTGTCGCATGTAAAAATTTTGGCTGCGGCTCTTCGCGGGAACATGCCCCCATTGCTATCAAAGCGTCGGGTATTACCTGTGTTATTGCCGAGACCTTCGCCAGGATATTTTACCGCAACGCCATCAATATCGGCTTACCGATTTTAGAATGCGCCGAGGCTTCCGCCAAAATTGAAGCGGGAGACGAAATAGAAGTGGACTTCACCACAGGTAAAATTATTAATCATACAAAAAATGAAACCTACCAAGCCGAGCCGTTCCCGCCCTTTATGCAGGAGATTATGGCTGCCGGCGGCTTAATTGAGCGTACAAGAAAAAAGCTGGGTAAGTAAACGCAGTGATACAAATCCGCAATGAAGAGGGGTTTAGTGATGTCAGAATATAAAATTGCAACCATACCCGGCGACGGCATTGGGCCGGAGGTTATAGCTGAAACAGTCAAGGTATTAGAAAAAATCGGTAAGCTATACGGTCACACATTTAACTTTACGGAAGTACAGGCAGGGGGCATCGCCATCGACAAAACCGGCGAGCCGTTACCCCAAGAGACCATAGACATATGCAAAGCCAGCGACGCGGTGCTGCTTGGTGCCGTCGGGGGCTGGCAGTGGGACACCCTTCCCGGGCATATGCGGCCCGAACGGGCACTGCTTGGCCTCCGCGGCGCATTGGGGCTGTATGCCAATCTGCGCCCGGCCTTACTCCATGACGCCTTAAAAGACGCTTGCCCGCTCAGGCCGGATATTGCCGCGGGAGGCATTGATATCATGGTCGTGCGGGAATTAACCGGCGGCATGTATTTTGGAGACCGTGGACGCAAAGATACGGATCTGGGGCCTGCGGCTTGGGATACGGAGATGTACGCGACGGAAGAAGTTCGCCGTATTGCCATTGTTGCCTTTGACCTTGCCCGTAAGCGTAAAGGCCATGTCACCAATGTGGACAAAGCCAATGTGTTGGAATCTTCGCGTTTATGGCGGGAAGTCGTGCTTGAGGTGGCTAAGGACTATCCGGATATAAAACTGGATCATCTGTATATCGATAATGCGACCATGCAAATTATCCGGGATCCGGGTTATTACGATGTCATGGTTACCACTAATATGTTTGGCGATATCCTATCCGATGAGGCCAGCCAAATCACCGGCTCTATCGGTATGCTGCCTTCTGCCAGTTTAAACAAAGACGGTATGGGGATGTACGAGCCCATCCATGGTTCCGCACCGGATATAGCGGGACAGGATAAAGCCAATCCTATCGCAACCATTTTATCTGCTGCCATGATGTTTAGATATTCTTTTGGGCTGGAAAAAGAAGCCGCCGTGATTGAAGACGCCGTGGCTAAAGTACTGGCTTCCGGCACACGTACCGGTGATATCATGTCCCCCGGAATGAACTTGGTAGGCACCAAAGAAATGGGCAAACTGATTTTGGAGGCGATACAATGAACCCAAACATATCCGTATATATTGATGGGGAATATAAAAATTTAGATGAGGCAAAGGTATCTGTATTTGACCATGGCCTCTTGTACGGCGACGGGGTCTTTGAAGGGATTAGGGCTTATAATGGTCGGGCATTTAAATTAGACGAGCACATCCATCGTTTTTTAGAATGTTCTAAGGCCATAAAACTTGAGCTGCCTTTAGGTTTTGAAAAGTTAAAGGAAGTGGTCCTCGAAAGCTTCCGGCGCAATGATATACGGGATGGTTATGTTCGCTTAGTGGCTACCCGTGGAGTAGGGGATTTGGGTATCTGCCCTACTAAATGTAAAAAACCGACCATATTTTGTATAGCCGACAGCATAGCCGTCTATCCGCCCGAAATGTACGGGGTCGGCATTTCTGTTATCACCGCTCAGCAGCGCCGCAATAATCCTACGATTTTGGATCCCCAGATTAAATCCCTCAATTACCTTAACAATATTTTGGCTAAAATAGAGGCAAATCAGGCCGGAGCCCATGAAGCAATTATGCTGGCACAAAATGGTGTCGTTGCGGAATGTACCGTTAACAATATCTTTATTGTAAAGAGCGGAGTAATCTACACACCGCCAATTTACTGCGGCGCATTGGACGGTATCACCAGACGTACGGTTATTAGCCTGGCACGAGAAGCGGGGTACGAACTTCAAGAAAAAGAGTTTACTCTGTTTAATGTGTACAATGCCGACGAGTGTTTCTTAACCGGAACCGGTGCGGAGTGTATGCCTGTAACCAGCGCCGACCACAGAACTATCGGTACAGGTACTGCAGGACCTGTTACAGAGCGGGTTTTAGCATTGTATCGTGACTATGTGCGGTCTCACGGATCGGAAATTTACCCCTAACTTCAAAGTATATTTACGCCCCATGCGATTGCATGGGGCTTTATATTTCCCAAAGGTCATTGATAATCAAGCAATAACTAGTTATACTAATCCAAACAACTGACAGTACTCTTTCTAATAGGTTTATAGTGAATTCAACAATGAGGGCCCATTTTATGAAACAGATTATCACCAGCGATCAAATAGTTTTTCGTCAAAGCAGCAATTTTTTCAATTGCACGCGCTTATCTAAAATGCTAAATGATGCCATGAAATACCCCTTAATCCTTATATACGCCGGGACAGGATACGGTAAAACCCACACCGTATACTCTTTTTTACAAAAACACGATGCGCATACCATATGGTTTCAAATGAAAGATCAAAGCAATACTCCCGCAGCTTTTTGGGAAGACTTTGTAAATACAATGGCCTTGTCTTGGCCCGACGCCGGAAAACGCCTTTTGGAAATAGGCTTCCCCCAAACAGATGACGCTTTTGAAAAATATAAAACCATAGCCCAGGAGATTGCGGTATCCCCCGGGAAACATGTTATCGTATACGACGATTTCCATCTATTGCACAACCCTGATATACTGCGTTACTTCGAAAAATCCGTAAACATCCTACCTCAAAACACTACTGTGATATTGATTTCTCGTACCGCGCCCGCATTTAACTTAATTAAAATGGTTATGGATGAATCAATCACCACAATCAGCGAAAAAGACTTGCAGTTTACGGCAGACGAAATCACTGACTATTTTAACCGGCTAGACTTTAGAGTGACCCGACAGGATATCCAAGATATTTTTGAAAGCACACGAGGGTGGCCTTTTTCTATTCACCTGATTGTCAGAGCCCTCATCAAAGAGACTGGATATGATCGGCATATCCTAAAAGCCATGAAAACAAATATCTTCAAATTTATCGAATCTGACGTTTATACGGCATTATCGGAGCCCATTAAGCGATTTTTGTTATGCATCTCATTAATTGATCCTCCTGCCACCGACCTTATAAAGAAAATAGCAAAGGACGAAACACTCATTAAAGAAATGGAGCGCTTAAACGCGTATATCCGTTATGATTTTGACTTAGACACATACATAATCAACCACTTATTTGGGGATTTTTTGCAAGAAAACCAGCTCATATTAACCATAGAAGAAAAGCATGAAACCTACCAAAAAGCCGCTGGCTGGTGCGAAGCCAACGGCTATCCCAAAAATGCACTTTCTTATTACCAAAAATCAGAAAATTATGACGCAATACTTCAGATTATCCACCCCTTTAACCTGCAAATACCCCACGATATAGCGATACACGCATCCAAAATATTTGAACATATGCCCGAAGACATCAAATTAAATCACCCACTGTTTCCCGCCATGAATTTGAAATTAAAAATGAGTTTAGGATTACTTAACGAAGCATCGGCTTTAGTTGAGCAATATGCCAAAGCATACGAATCCCGTGCCGACTCTCCCGAAACAAACCGCGCACTTGTAGGCATTTATGGGGCTTGGGCCACTTTACGGCTTATTATGAGTCCGTACACCGATATTTATGATTTTGATATATACTTTAAAAAACAGCGGGACCATTACGACAAGGCTCCATTTGTTGCATTTGGGTTACCTCCAAATCGTTCAGTAGCCACTTACAATCTACTGATCGGCACCAACCGCCTGGGCGCTCCCGAAGCGTTTATAAGCGCACTGGAAAGATCAATCGCCTGTATGCCTCATATACCGAAGGATAATTTATATGGATTTGATGATTTAGCAAAAGGTGAGCTGTACTTTTTTCAAAGGAAAATAGACAGTGCCGAAAAAAGCCTAAAGCAAGCTTTGGATAAGGCACGTATGTATAATCAATATGCCATTCAAGATCGCGCAATACTTTATCTTATGCAAATAGCATTTTTTCGCGGCGATTTTGATGCTGCCAATGACCTCATGCAAACCCTTAAATCGCTGATTCTTGAAAAGGATTATACGCTCCGTTATATCACATATGATATTGACACCGGGTTTTACTATTTAGGGCTGGGACAGCCGGAAAAAATAGCGGATTGGTTAAAAGGTGATTTTTCTTCATACGCTCATCCGGCATTTATAGAAAATTACGGGAATAGAGTTAAAATGCAATATCATTATCAAACGAGACGATACAATGCGTTGTTAGCCTTTATTGAAAATGAACTGGACAAGCAGGTGATCCTGTTTAGTCAAATTGAATTTAAAATACTGGAAGCGCTTTCCCTTTATCAGCTCAAAAGGCGAGAAGAAGCCATATCCGCTTTAACATCAGGCTACAATCTTGCCAAACCAAACGGTATTGTGATTCCGTTTATACAATATGCTAAAGACATGCGCACCCTAACCGCGGCCGCACTTAAAAATGATGCATGTGAAGTCCCCAAGCCGTGGCTGGAAGATATTAACCGCAAATCCTCAGCCTTTGCCAAAAAACAAACGCATATGATATCCGAATATAAGGCGGCCACTGCTTCTAAAGAAGGCATATCCCTTACCAGACGTGAAACGGAAATTTTACGAGATCTTTCTCACGGGCTGTCGCGTTCTGAAATAGCGGCAAATCAAAATATCTCAATTAATACGGTGAAGATGGCCGTAAATATTATTTACGAACGATTACATGCAAACAGTCTTGCAGACGCTATTCGTATAGCGGCTGATTTGAAGCTGCTATAAAAAAACCTCGATAGACAAGCGCTTATCGAGGGCAAATTCCGAACTCAATCGTAAACCAATGGCGGATCAAACTTGAACATATCACGCTCTTCTTCCGTCAGGTCAAAAGAAGTTATGCCTTTCTTTGTAGCATATTTACTCATGGCACGATAATCATAATCCATAACTATAGGTCGGATTGGCGGTGAAAGGTATCCCCCTGCTTTTTCTGCGGCGGTTTCCAGTTCTGCCCACCCTTTGCGTTCAGTATCAGACAACATTCAAATCACCTTCCATCGCATACTTGCTAATGATTTTACTGGCGTTTTCCTCCTGTACTTCCATTCTATACTCATGTGTAGGGGAATACAGTCTGTTTGCACCAAGCATATCAATATAGTGTTTGATCAGTTCCATATTTTTTGCATCGAAGAAAATATATCCACCAAATCCTAACGCCGTTGATAACTTCATGGCAATAGCAAATAGGTGACCGCCAACACCTTCATACTGCTTATTTACACCACGATTATGCGGCGCACTTTCCAATAAATGTACGTAGACTGCGCCACGAAAAACTTCCGTCGCTATCAAACCTTGAAGTGTTGTGTCTCCTTTAACAAGCAACTTATAAACATTTGTTTTTCCAAGCTCATCTGCGTCCCAATCAAAAGCCCATCCTTTAGCTGATAGCCCTGTAATTTCATCCTTTGACGCAATTGAAAATACGGTTGGTAAGATTTCGCCTGTGGAAGTATCAATTAAACATGGGGTTAGTTTATCTATAATTGTGTCTAGGTTCATTACAAATTCAACTCCCTGTTGGCTACTTCAACTCTAATTATAACCCTTCGCCACCGTAATTTTCCTTCAATCCCTGTATATGAGCCTGCAACGCCACAAAACTCTTTTCGCTCATCCCATGCTCCATCTTACAAGCATCCCGCATAGCCGTTTCATTATCCACGCCTAAAAATATTAAAAGGTCCGAAATCAATGTATGACGATCATATATTTTTTGGGCTATTTCTTGTCCACTTTTCGTTAACGTGATATACCCATTAGCTTCCACTACAATATGTCCGTTTGCTTTTAAATTTTTCATTGCCACACTAACGCTCGGCTTCGAATAACCCATTTCATTTGCTATATCAACAGACCGTACCGGAGCTCCGTTTTGGCCAAGTATTAAGATGGTTTCCAAATAATTTTCTACAGATTCAAAAGTTTTTTCCATATACATCACCTCATCCAGTGACACCATTTTAGCATGGTGGTGCTGCAAATACAATTTTTGTGTTGACAACCGAGTTAGCCTGTGCTAACATTGTTTTCGGTTAGCACAGGCTAACTTAAATCACACAAGGAGGACACATATGAACATTATAATAATGAGCCTTTTTGCCGGTGTCGTCGGCATGGGACTTGGGGGAGTAATCACTGCTATCTTTGGAAGCCGTACCGAAAAGATGATCAGTATTTTTTTATCTCTTGCCGGTGGCGTTATGGTAAGTATTGTACTTATCGAACTTATACCCGAGGCCATCGACCATTCTAATATTTGGATTGCGATTATCGGTTTGATTCTGGGTGCTTTTATGGTGTTAGTTTTAAATAATGTAATGGACAAGGTTTCAAAAACCGATCAATCTAAGCTACATGAAACATACGCAGATTTTTTTCATTCAAACGAAGTGATAGATAATAAAAAGAGTATGCTTCGGTCAGGCATGATCATGCTTTTTGCCATTGCGTTACATAATATACCCGAAGGCTTGGCAATGGGTGCGGCCGGTTATCACGACGCCGCCCTTGGTTTAACACTTGCCCTTATGATTGGTCTCCACAATATACCGGAAGGTATGGCAATTTCCGCACCGCTTATTTCCGGCGGATTTTCTAAAATAAAAACGATTGTATTAGTCATGATAACCGGCGCAACCACTGTCGTTGGAGCCATAGCGGGCGTACTTATAGGAGGCATCTCCGATATCGCTCTTGCACTTTCTTTTTCTATTGCGGGTGGGGCTATGCTATATGTAGTATTTGGTGAAATTTTACCCCAGTCCATCGTCACAAATAAAGACAGAGTACCTGCCGTTTTTGCACTGGTCGGGATTATCATTGGCTTGTTATTTACTCAAATATAGAAATAAGCACAATATACAAGTATTCAAACGTATAGCGCACCAATAACGAACCAATTTACAAAATTTCGCCAACGGATTTTGTGCGTTTTTCCCTGTTTCATTTCAAATAAAATCGCATCGTTTGTTATTAGCGCAAATTATCCATGTCGTTTGCGCTTTATTTTGTTGATTTTCACAATTTGATTTTATTGTCTTTCGTGTTAAATTTATATAACTTTAATCTACCGATCTACCAAAGCAAAAACACATTTTGCTATTGGTATATTAATTGGTGCGAATTGGGAGTGTGAGATTAAATGAGTAGTAGAGAAATTGGGAAGTCAGGCCTCATGGTAAATCCGATTGGTGTGGGATGCTGGGCCTATGGCGGAGGCGCCTATTGGGGAGAACAAAGCCAAGCCGATGTCAACGATGTGGTAGATAATGCCATCGATTTAGGTTTAAATTTTTTTGATACGGCCGAAATGTACAATAACGGTGCATCCGAAACAGCTTTGGGACTGGCCCTTAAAGGCAAACGAGAAAAAGCTGTGGTTGCCACAAAAATCGGGCCTGCCTTTTGCAAAAGAGACATGATGATCAAGCATCTGGATGACTCTTTAAAGCGGCTTAAAATGGATTATGTGGATTGCTATATGTTGCATTGGCCCCTCAATCCTATCAGTCTTAAGCATTTTACGGATGATCCTAAGCTTCTTGCCGACCCACCCACCGAGGAAGAGGTTTTCCAAACATTTAATGAATTTAAAAAGCAGGGGAAAATACGCAGTATTGGCGTCAGCAATTTTGGCAAAAAACAATTGGAAGCCGCTGTTAAAACAGGAGTACAGATTGATTTGAACGAAATCACTTACAATATTTTATCTCGAGCGGTTGAAGCAGAGATTTTACCGTATTGTATTGAACATAATATTTCGCTGATAGGCTCGATGGCATTACAGCAGGGTTTGCTTGCCGGTATTTATAAAACCGTAGACAGTGTACCCGGCCCACAGGCCCATTCCACCCATTTTCATTATGATAGAGGCGGTAGCTTTTCACGCCATACACAGCTGGGTGCGGAAACTGAGCTGTTTGATGCCATAGCCAAAGTTGAAGCAATCGCCAATGAGCTAAATGTTCATGTGGCACAGCTTTCCATTGCATGGGTATTGGCCAAAAAAGGAGTTGCCGCAGCTTTGGTGGGTTCCCGTAATCTGGCAGAACTAAAAAACAATGTATTTGCCGGCACAATGTTTTTAGATGAAAAAACGATCCAGGCATTGGATGACGCGGGGCAGCCTCTATTAGATATTTTAGGTTACAACGCAGACTATTACGAAGACCCGGAAAACAGCAGGATATTCTAACAAAACAAGCGTAGCTCAAATGAATCCTATATAACCTCGAAAGGAAGATTGAATGTGATATATGGTATTGCACCGTTTATGCCTCCGGAGCTTGTGGCCACTTTAATGGAAATGGGACATGGAGACGACTTGATATTATGCGACAGAAACTATCCCGCTTCAAAATACGGAAGCAGAGTCATCCGCTGTGATTCTCTGTCAATTCCTACGCTTTTGGATGAGATTTTACGTTTGATACCCATTGATTATATTACCGATTATACGGTTACGTCCATGTGTCCGCCACCGGATGTAATCCCCCCCATATGGGTAGAGTACGAGAAAATTATAAAAGCCAGAGTATTGCCCGAAGCAAAACTGGCTCCAATACCCAGGCAAGAATTTTATGAACGGGGCAAGCAGACCTATGTATCGATAAAAACAGGGGAAGTTGCAAAATTTGCCAATATTATTATAAGAAAAGGTGTATATCAAGAAGATGTACCCGGGGCGGCACTTTAAGAAACGGAGGATCAATATGCAATGTGTATCCATCTTATCTTTTTCCTATGCGGAAAACAAAGTTAACTTAAGTGAAGAAGCGCTTTTACATTTGATCAGCGAAAACTTAAACGGTACCGAAGATATTGTGCTGTTGCCCGAATTCTGTTTGGGTTCTACCCTCAGCGAGTACGGAGATGATTTTTTATCCGGTATATCGAAGCTGGCAGCTAAAAATAAAGTCTATATCCAAGCTGCAGTCAATCGAAAGCTGACGGAGCACAGCCATGCAAATTCCGCCATATTATTTGACACAAAGGGAGAAATCGCTTTTGTCTATGATAAAATGTACCCATACTGGAGTGAGTATGACCGGGAGGATTCCGATGTTATACCCGGCAGTGGGGCGGTATTTGCCGATACACATTTTGGCAGAGTTTCTGCGGCTATTTGCTTTGACGCTAATTTCTCAAATTTGTGGCAGGATATGTCTGATTTGGACGTGGATGTGGTTTTCTTTTCCAGCGCATATTCGGCGGGCAGGCAGCTTTCGGCCCATGCACTCAATCATCATTACGCGATCGTTACATCTACCCTTAAGCCGGACTTTGCCGTATATGATATTGACGGCAAAGAAATCACATATAACCGTGCCCAATCGGATCAAATCCTGATCTCCCGTACCCGTATTGATTTGGATAAAGTAATTTGCCATCATAATTTTAACCGGGAAAAAATCATGACCATGCTGGCCGATCATCCCGGCGAAATTGAGTTGGAGCATGATTACGAACGGGAAGAATGGTGCGTCATCCGCTCCGCAACTCCCCAGACAAATGTAAGGGCATTATGCCGCAAGTACGGTATTGAAGGCCTGCGCGATTATAAACGCCGAAGCCGAACTTATGCCGACGAGCTGCGCAGCGCTATACACCAGCCAACTCCTTAATATAACTCAGTATCAACTTTTGAGCCCGGATGCCGTAGTAATTACGCAAAAACAGTCGCCCATCCGGGCTTTCTTCTTTTCGTGATTCAATATTTACCTCAGCCCCTTTTTGCGTAGGCAGTCGGCCTCGTCTTCCTTTTTCCAGCTCTTTCATTTCCAGATAGCCATCATCTTCCAGCATTTTTGTAATATTTGCAGCCGATGTACCTCGTCCGCGTATTTGCATCAGCAATAAATTCGCTTGCTCTAAAAATTCCGACATATGGATGGGTTCGTCCGAAAATTGGAATGTTTCAAAAAGCGAGTGATGGTCGGCAGATTCTTTCCTTGGGCCGGTTTCTGATGGAATGAGCTCCAAACTAATCGTCCCACCGGACTGCAAATGTTCCCGTATGGCTTTTAAAAATGCCGAGCCGTATTTTTTTAATTTGACTTCGCCAACACCGGATACACTCAAAAAGCCTTTGTCATCTGTTGGCAGCTTAGCACACATATCATATAAAGCCGCATCAGAAAAGATAACAAAAGCCGGAACCCCTTCTTTTGCCGCCAGCTGCATACGCAGCGTCTTAAGATTGGCAAATAGGCCCTCGTCAACGGCATAAGCCGCCTTTGCCGATTTTATAGCTTTTGCAGATGAAGGCCTTACAGGCTTTATAGACTGTGACGATTTAGCACCTCTGGAAGTCTTTGAACCTGAAGCCTTTAACGTCCTAGGTCCCTCCGAAATGCCATCTCTAATAAAATCCCCGGATCCCATGTCTATCTCAAGGGCAGGCATTTCCACAATGATCCCATCCGTTAGTACTTCCGAAGCCTTTGCGGTGATTTGGATCACCGGATAGCGATCTCCCAACACCTGCATGTATCCTCGCTGGATCAAATATTGAGCAATCCCCCGTATTTCTTCCGGTGAATGCCCTGCCATTATTCCATGGGTTTTCAAGCTGTCTAATCCCGCATTTTTAATCTTCTGGTTTTGCGCACCCCGTAAAACATCGATAACCATGACCAGTCCAAAACGCCCCTTCATCCGATATACACAGGATAAAATCTTCTGGGCTTCTGTCGTCACATCAACCATTTCCCGCTCTGTACTGCAATTACTGCAATAATCGCAAGTGTAGTCCCCATCATCCCGGAAATAATCCAATATGTACTGTCTCAGGCAATCCGTTGTGTTGCAGTACGCCTCCATCTCTCTCAGCCGCCGATAATCCCGCGCTTTTGCGGCTTCAAAATTGGCGGCATCCAAGTTTCCGTTCTCATGTTCTTCGGCTTGTTCGCTTTTTTCGATTAAAAATTGATTGATTACAATATCCTGGCGACTAAAAAGCAGCAGGCATTCTGCCGCGCTACCGTCTCGTCCGGCCCTGCCTGCTTCCTGATAATAGCTTTCCATATTCTTCGGCATATTGTAATGTATCACAAAGGAGACATTGCTTTTGTCAATACCCATACCAAAAGCATTGGTCGCCACTATAACCGATACATCGTCGTATATGAAATCATGCTGGGCCGTCGTACGTTCTTCTTGATTCATTCCGGCGTGATAACAGGCGGCTTGTATGCCTATGGCGCTTAGTTTACCGGCCACATCATCTACTGCTTTTCGCGTGGCACAGTAAATAATGCCGCTTTTGCCCCGGCGATTTCGCAAATATTCTGTAAGTTCCGCAAATTTATCTTGGGGATGGCGTACTTCGAAATATAAATTTTCCCGGTTAAAACCTGTGCTGCGTATAAAAGGCTGATTCAGGCTCAATAAACGGATAATGTCTTCCTTGACTAAATCGGTAGCTGTAGCCGTAAATGCCGTAACAATCGGGCGCTTTGGCAAACTGTTTACAAAAGTATTGATTTGCAGATAGCTGGGCCTAAAGTCCTGGCCCCAATGGGAAACACAATGGGCTTCGTCTACGGCAACCATGGAAATAGTTGTGTTTTGGGCAAATTCCAAAAAAGATGGGGCTTCCAAGCGTTCCGGCGCTACATAAATGATTTTATATGCGCCATTTTTGGCGTTTGATAAAGCTTTGTAGGTTTGGGACGCGGATAAAGATGAGTTAATATATGCTGCCGAAATACCTGTTTGGGTTAACGCGTCTACTTGATCACGCATGAGAGAGATTAAAGGGGAGATGACTACAGTGATACCGTCCATTAACAAAGCCGGAACCTGAAAACATAGGGATTTACCCGCTCCTGTGGGCATAATCGCCAACGTGTCGCGGCCATCTAAGATGGCATCGATAATTTCTGCCTGCCCCAGACGAAATTCGTCGTAGCCGAAATATTGCTTTAATATAGCTTGTGGGGTCATATGATATACGCTCCAGATATTTTTCATTTTTTTAACATGATAATGGGCGCGGGATAAAGATACTTCTTCTCCAATGATTGCGCCAATAGGATTCTATCAAAATGAAGTTTGCCCAGTCAAGATTGAGCAATGCCTATGGATTACAATAATGGAATTTGCACATGGGATATGTTATGCTTAGCTCACATTGCTATACGGACAAATTTTGCAACGCGTACCAATCACTTTCAGCCGAGAGGAGATGAACAGTGTCGCTGATTGATATCCTCCTTAATGCCTTTGCTATGTACGGCGTATTGCTTGTTGCCGGTCTGGTATTAAGTTATCCTTTTAAGCGTTTTTTAGATTCCAAATACTGCGCCAATCCTCAAAGTGCATACAGGCGTATCATGTGGTTTTTGATAGGGACCGGCGGGGCTGCATTTGTTGTTGAGATTTTGACCAGGAGATTTAGCCCGCCCCGCAGCTTTGACATTATTCCTAATTTTGTACAGAGGTATCGCTTCCGTCTCCCCTTTGGTAGTATTTTTGACAGGATCGCCAGCAGGGCAACATTGATGATTGAAGCTTATCCGGAGCGACTGTACACCACATTTGTGGTTTTGGCCGTGATCGTAATCCTTTATGCCATAGACAAACTAAAGCACGAGGAGTACAACGAATACTCCAAGCTACACCACTCACTACTCGGCGGCTTGATCATAATTTCCTGCATCTTATTTTTTAACGCAAGTACAATAGGCTGGCTCACGCCCTCTTACATGGCGGAATCACCGCGTTACACAACATGCGGCAGATGGAGCTACCACATGCAGTTTATGCGCCGGCACGATAGGCGGTACGACCCCATACTAGTTGCGCGGGAAGTTAGTACAGATTATGTACTAAGGGTTCCATTTTGGTTTTCGCGGGTAGATTCCCATGACGGGCCGGACGGTACATGGGCCGACCTAACACCAGCCAATGAGCCTAACACCTATATTTTGACGCGCACAAGCCAAGTAAACGGCGTTTACCCTGAGTATGAAATTACTTTTTGGGGCTATCCCTGGCTATCCGGAGAAAGCCGAGCACGCCTTGTAACACTGCCGGAGCCCATAACCACAGGGCCATTCATGTACACCGACAGCGGACAGCTTAGGTATAGGCTCGAAGACACATATGTAAAACGTGGATTTTATGCATGGCCGATAGGGCCCGCAATCCAACTGCACGTGCAAGATACCGGGACAGAAACGGTGCATACATTCCCATTATTCGTCGCTCATGACGACGATATAAGGTACAGTATGCTGCGCGAACCGGTACAATTAGAGCACACCGATACTCCTTATGTATACATTATCCGCTTCGCAAACGGGATTGACACTTTCTATATAGACCTGACAAAAACCACCGTCGAAAGAACGGGAGATTCCCTTTACAGCCCATGGCGTGTATCGGAAGACGGGCTAATTGAATATACGATAACGATATCCGGCCGCCTAGATACCGGAGAGATTTCGTCATTAATTGGGTATAACATCTATCTACAGATGAGGTGTGCCAATACCGGTACTGAATTAATCGTTAAAGACAGCATTAATGAAGTTGCACTACGCAGATACATTGCAAATGACCGAGCGCATGACTGGGTCACTATAGAACCAAGGCAGATAAGTGAGTGGCGATCGCCATGGGAAATGCCCGAATGGTGGTACAACGAAGGCTTGCATGAGGTGGAATTAAGGACGCCCTGTGGTTACCCAACACATCCGGGATCTCAGCTGAACGTAATAATTGATATTGAAAATGGTGAAGTACTAAGCCGCAGTTTTGGTTGGTGGCGATAATGATCACACTCTTTTAGCCCTCAACTGCCCACAAGCGGCATTGACTTCGCTTCCTATAGTTCGACGGATAGTGGTTTGGATATGTTTACGCTGCAAAATAGACGCAAAAGCCTCAGCTTCTTTACGTAGGGTAGGGGAATAGTCACCCGCTCCGGGGTTTACAGGGATAAGATTTACATGGCACAGCATCCCACTCAGCCGCTTTGCCAGTTCTAAGGCATGATCCGTATGATCGTTAAGACCCTTAACCAAAGCATACTCAAAGGTAATACGACGATTGGTCTCACCGAGGTAATACGTGCAGGCTTCTATTAGCTCATCAATGGGATAGCGCTTAGCAATAGGCATGAGCGTTTTTCGGATTTCATCATTAGGGGCATGAAGGGAAATGGCCAGATTGATTTGCAGCCTCAAACCAGCCAGCGCTTTAATCTGTGGCACCAAGCCACAAGTAGAGATGGTAATATGCCGTCCGCCCACGCCTGCCCCTTTCGGGTGACCAATCAGCTCCAAAAATCGAACAGTTTGATCAAAATTGTCCAAAGGCTCACCACAGCCCATTAAAACGATACCGGATAGCTTTTGTATATCCTGCTTGACCGCATAGACTTGAGCGCACATTTCGCCGGCGGTCAGGTTACGCAGCAGCCCACCGGAAGCGGAAGCACAAAACCGGCACCCCATCCGGCACCCGGCCTGGGTGGATATGCAGATAGAATGCCCAAAGGAATACTCCATCCGCACGGACTCGATAAGAACATCCTCTTCCAAGGCAAAAAGAAATTTGTGGGTACCGTCTTTAGATGTCAGGGTCTCTACCAATCGGCAGGGCGTAATACGGCACTGCGCTTCGAGGGCATCACGTAAGGGTTTGGGCAAATTGTCCATCTCTTCGAAGGAATCCGCGCCTCGACGGTGGAGCCATTCGAAGATTTGGGCGGCGCGATATGCGGGTGCGCCCAAATCCCCCATAAGCATCTGAACTTCTTCTAAGGTCATCGATAGTATGTCTTTTTTGATTTTTTTCTCTTCGGTTCTCATGACGACCGCACCATCCGTGCTATAAAAAATCCGTCATGATTATCTTTAGGCAATAACCTCAACATCGAACCCTCAGCGGAATCATCCAATACAAAAGGGAAGTTTTCTAAAAACCACTCTACATTGTCTTCGTTTTCTTCACGAGTAATTGTACAAGTGCTGTATACCAATATCCCACCGGGCTTGACATAAGTCGCCGCAGCAGCAAGCAGTGTCCTCTGAAAGGCTGCCAAGGATTTTACATCCTCCATGGTTTTTGTATATTTGATATCCGGCTTCCTGCGAATAATCCCAAAACCGGAACAGGGCGCGTCCAGCATAACCGCGTCGGCCCATCCATCCCATGCCGGATTAATAACGGAAGCATCTCTTTCTTCTACAGTCATACAATCAATGCCTAATCGAGCAACCATATTAGCCATCAAGCGGATTTTATGAGGATGAATATCACAGGAAATAATCTGCCCGCGATTTTCCATCATCCCGGCACAGGCAAAGGACTTGCCTCCGGGGGCAGCGCACAAATCGATAATTTGTTGTCCGGGGCCTGCTGACAGGGCCTGGGCTGACAGATAAGCGCCTTCGTCCATGACAAAAAAATGGCCTTGCCGATACGCATCCGTAGCGGTAAGATCCGCCGTCCGCTTTAGATACAAACAAGTCTCGGTAAGATGAGATTTGGCACACTCTATACCGGATGCCTCCAGAGATTGCGCCAAGGCATCGGGAGTCGTTTTAAGAAGATTGGCGCAAACGGTTACTGTAGGCGCAGCATGACTTTGCATGCAAAACTCTTCCGCATCATCTCCCAGCCAGTTTATTACGGAATCTGCCAGCCATAGTGGGAACGAATATCGCAGGCTTAAATAGCGGGCGTATTCGTTCCTATAATATATATGTGCTTTCGTGTCGCTTCCTGATTCAGTTATTGTCGGAGGTGAGGGGATAGGCAAGGTGCCGCTTTCATGACCTCTCACAATGTTTCGCAGTATCCCGTTAACAAACCCGGATAAAGGGCTAAAGCCACAGGCCCGTGCCAACTTAACGGCTTCATTGACCGCAGCCGAATGGGGTACTTTATCCATCCACTGGATTTGGTAAACCGCCGTACGAAGCAGCTCGCGAATAAAGGGTTTCATCCGGGGAGCTGATTTGTTAGATTTTGGTCTATTCGAGGTTGATTTGTTTGAGATTGATTTGTTTGAAGCCGGCTCATTAGACGCCGATTTATTTGGGGCCGGCTTACGAGAGTAGCTTTCAATAATGTGATCAATCAATATCTGATTGCGTAAAGTGCCGTTTACCAGCTCAGTAACAAAAGCCCGCTGATATGGCTGCCAATCGGGATAAGCATCTAAAGCGCGACGCAGAGCAATATTGTTGTATGCGCCTTCTTGATTTATTTCAAGGAGAACAGAAACAGCGACATGTCGCTCGTTAGGTGTTTTAGTAGTCATTTGATTTTTCCCTTTATTATTCATCTTGTCATTCATCTTTCCACGTATAATTTGCGTTCACTTAGCTATCATTTATCTTCTTACCAATCTTTGCATCTGTTTTTAACCCACTCTATCTATTTTTTCTTCAATCGTTCCATTTTTTCACGAATCCTACGAGACCTGACGGCGGTTTCTTCGGAGTCCAGCCGAAAATGTACTCCGTCTCGAATAAGCACATCCCCTTCACGTAATCCCTTTGGCAAGTCTGCTACTGAACATATGATATTCTCAAGACTCTCCACGTCTTCCAATACCACCATATTTTCTTCAAAACGGTCAACTACCCAGGGCATATATACCTCTCAATCTCACAGTCTTACAATACACTATCATTTCGAAAATTCAAAGCCAAGATTATTGCTTTCAGACCGCTTTTGATGTTTTGGGGAAAAGCGATCCAAGCCACTATTTTAGCCATTTATCGGTTATTTTTCAGATCAAAACAGTTCTATGCTACAATGATTCAATATAAGTATATATACTCACCGTCTGTAGACATAACAATAGTCCCTAACTCATCTGTACGCAATACTTCTATACCGCGCCGCGCCAACCGCTCAAGCACTTCCGGATGAGGGTGATTAAATTGATTGTCTGCGGCCAAACTGATCACCGCAATGTGAGGGTCTACCGCATATAAGAAGGAATCGGTGGTAGAAGTACGGCTCCCATGATGACCCACATTTAATATATCGGCCTGCAAATCCCACCCTGCTGCAACCATTTCATTTTCCGATAAAGCTTCCGCGTCTCCTGTAAACAAAAAAGAGGTATGCCCATACTGCATATGCAGCACAATAGAGTAATCATTCAAATTGCCATAACCACTGCGGTTAGGGGATACAGCCGTCATCCGAATAGGTCCCGCCGATAAAACATCCCCTGCCTGCACTGTGGTAATTTCCAAATGGTTACGCTCTATCGCATCTAAAAATCGTTCGAAAGTAGCCGTATCATGAGCCACATCCGGCATCCACAATTCGCCCACCAAAAACCGATCCAATACCCCGGGCATCCCGCCGATATGATCGCTGTGGGGATGGGTGGCTACCACATAATCCAAAGTCCTGATCCCCAAGGATTCCAGATACACAACCAAACTTTGACTTGCGGCAGGCGGGCCTGCATCTATCAACACAGCATGATCGGTACTCTGTACCAAAATACTGTCCCCTTGGCCCACATCTATAAAATGTACTCTAATCTCACCGTCTATCGGCCCAAGGTCAGGCGGCTGCTGTGTGATAAAAATAATGAGAGCCGTAAGCAATATACATATTAATGTAGAAAAGCGACGATTAAGAATAGAGGCACTCCTTCTCCTACGTTTAGCACGTTTGGGCCTGGGCCTCGTCAACCTCTTTTTAGCCATTTTTCATGCCTTCGGCAAAATTATCTTCTTCTGTTTCGTAGTCCCTTTTCATGTTTTTAGCGTGCTTTTTGGCGTATGCGACAGCCATATCTTCCGCAGTAATTTTGTAGCGCAAAAGAATCTCGTTAAAATACATTAAAACGTCGCAAAGCTCCTCTGTAAATGCGGATTTTACATCGGCATCGTTCATAATACGATCTTCTTCACATTTTTTTATGATTTCAAGAGCTTCGCCAATTTCGCCAATCATCCATAAAAAATGATCTCTGGCATATTGCGGCTCCAGTGGCGACCACTTGTCTTTGTTGCGTTCCCATAGTTCATATTGCATTTTTAGCATTTCTTGAAATGATAGATCTTTCAAAATGACACCTCATATTCCCGTAAAAAAGATGGTATAGGCTATAGCCAGTATAGCATAGGGGTTTTTATTGTAAAAGGGAAAATAGCTCTTCTATATACGGCACTCTTCCGCATGTAAGAAATTTATCGTTTTCAATAAGTTTTCTAATACGATCTTTTGTCGCCCACAATACATCGTTAGTTTCATTGGGCTGCAAAACAACATCATCGATATCAATTTCCTGTCGAAAAAGCCATACATCGATGATAGCCCGATCCCAAGCAATATAGCTTTTTACTTTTTCACCATTTTGGGGGTTCAGCATAATGCCAAGTTCTTCTTTTACTTCGCGAAGCGCCGCAGATATACTATCATCACCTGCAGTGGCAAGCCCCATTGTAGGCTGCCATCTGTTTGGTTCCACTTTTATTGTTGAAACTCGCTTGGATATCAAAAATTCCCCTTGATCATTTAATATCCATACATCCACAATACGAAAATATTCGCCCGGTTCCATTATCATAGGTGAAATACGCTCAATGATTTTACCTGTTTTATTGCCATCTCTATCTAAAACGTCTATTAGTTCCATTGAAATTTAACCTCCCAAAACATTACTGTCCCTCACAAAACACCAACAAATCATCAACATACGGATAACAATCTCGACTCCTGAATGCCCCACTTTCAATCATCTGTAAGATATCCTCTGCGCCCACCCACATGGCATCACAGTTTTCATCGGGATTAAGCACAACACTTCCAATGTCTACTTCCTGATTAAACACCCAAACATCGCAAAATGCCTTCCCATCGCCAGCCGAAGGATACTCAATCCGCCGCATAAATAACCGTCCCGTTACCGGATCAAGTGTAATACCTATTTCTTCACAAGCTTCTCTGACGGCTGCCTGCAAACTGTCTTCCCCAGCAACAGCGTGACCACCGACAGTCTCCCATTTATTACTGATATCCCTTGTGCCGGGGATTCGTTTTTGAACTAAAAATCCACCTATATTATTTACAATCCACACATGCACAACCAGATGATACTCATCAGGTTGCATTCTTTCTCCTCGTTTATGTAAACGACCGGTTTTGATTCCGTTTTCGTCATAAATATCCCAATATTCAGTCACAATACAATCCCTTTCAGATAAAACTAAAAACTACGCCGCCACTTCACCCTTCTTCGGCAAAAGCACCGCAATCACCACATTACCAAGCGCGATCACCGCCGCAATATAAAACACATACTGAGGCCCCCATGCGGACCACGCCAACCCTCCAAGAAACGCACAGATAATAGAAATCGCATGATCAAGACTCATACCGGTAGAAAGGGTCGGCGAAATTTCAGATTGATCCCGGGCAATGGAGCGCAAATACAATGTCCGCACCATACCAAGCTGCATGGTCATCCGATCAATAATAAATAATATGTAAACCACAAGCACCGGTATCCCCACCGCCGCAAAGCTTCCGGACATTAAACCGGCACTAAATATACCAAATAAAACATACACCCCAATAAATGAAAATCCCTCTGCAAACATCATAATCCGTATGCCAAATCGGTCGGTCAGCCTTCCGGCCATCGGTATAAAAAATATCCCTAAAAACATCCCCGCCATAGATAAAAATGCCATCGTATCCGCTTGCCGAAGCAGTATATCTATCAACACCCACGGCCCAAAAACAGACGCGATTTGCTTGTGAGCTCCGTGAAGGGATGCCAGGAGATAAAAAAACTTATATTCCTTTCGAAACAAGAAACGGCCCTTACCCGTATTAATCACCGGATCACCAATCATTTTTCGGATTTTTAGCAGTATAATCACAACACCGGCAAAAAACACGGTTGCGATAAGAAAATTATAAATAATGCCATGAGAAAAGCTAAACACACCGGATCGAAAGCCTAAAAAAACAACCAATCCCGCCACAAATCCCGCTCCGGTACGTACCCCGTTCATAATCCCAAACTTACGACCCGTATTTTCCGTGCCAATGATATTAAGCCCAATACTATCCTTTAACGGCATGTAAAGATGCATTCCCATCGAGTTTATAAACAAAAACACCAACATAATCGCAAAGGGCGGCGTAAATATGCCAAGCAGAATAAGACCTGCGATAGACAATATCTGCGCAACAATGGCCAGACGTATCTCACCTAAAAAGGACATCATGGAAATAACCACAACAGCAATCAGTCCGGGCAGCTCCCGGGGAAACTCGATGAAACCACGCTGAGTGGCAGTAACATCGTACACTTCTTTGTAAAAATTGCCGTACACGGCTTCGGATAAACCGGCTCCAAGGGCTGTAAGCGCTGTGGCAATCAGAAGAAGAATAAAAGCGCGCTGCCTGGTTTTGGGATTTAATTCCATTTCAATCTCCTTTTTGAGTACATTGTCAGAATTTTGTGTCGGTTCATTTTAACATAATATTGACGTATGCGGCTTTGTTCTGGTTGCAGTATTTTATTTTTATAACCAGACATACAGTTGCCCTGTTTCACATGATATACTTGTTTCAAATTTGGTCAAAAGAAAAGGAGAACAAAATGAACACAAAACTTTTAGAAAAGGCAAATAACCTCATTAAAACCTGCGATCATGCCAGTCTCGGCGTAATAGACGAAAATGGATACCCTTCCGTTTCAACCGTCTCCCTCATTAAGCCGGACAACATTTCTGAGCTTTATTTCTCTACCAACATAGGGACAAACAAGGAAAAGCGCCTTCAAAAAAATAATAAGGCCAGTGTATGTTGCTGCGTTGACGGCACCAACAACATAACCCTTGTCGGTGAGGCAGAAGTGTTTACCGATCAAGAAACTAAAAGTAAATACTGGTTAGACTGGTTTAAAGAAGTGTATCCGGGAGGCGAAACCGACCCTACTTACTGCGTGATTAAATTTACCACAAAACGGGTATCACTGTGGCTTGGCGATGATGGCGCAGAGTTTACCCTTGATTAGGACTATGAACGAAGTAAATGTACAAAGAAGCGAAAAAGGAGAAGGAAAACATCATGCCAAAAGTAATTATTCCATTCAGCTCTTTTATAGAGGCCGCCGGGTTAGAGCATATCGATTTCATAAATACTTTACACCAATACATGGAAGAAAACGACTGCAAGACCGAAATTAAGGAGGCGGCCAACGGATATGTGGTTTCCTATATCCATAAGCCGTCAAAGCGTACGATAATCAATTATGTATTTAGAAAAGAAGGCCTGTTGATGCGTGTTTATGCGGACAATGTATCTGCTTATGTGGACATGCTTACCGATTGGCCGGATTCAATGAAAGATACGGTCAAAAAAGCGGGGATTTGTAAAAGATTGATAGATCCCGAGAAGTGTAATGCCCGTTGTCTTGGTGGATTTGATTTTACTTTGGATGGAGACCAGCAGCAAACTTGTCGTTACGCTGGCTTTATGTTTTTGCTTAGTGATGAGACAAAGCCATGTCTTCAAAAAATGGTTGAGTGTGAAATGCAGGCGAGGAAGTAGATTATCCCTTGTGATAAGGTATATCAGTATGAGAACAAAAACCCCGGATGTATCAAGCAGCCGGGGTCAAATTATAACGAAATGATTTTAAAAGTGAAATGATTTACAATCGGCCTCCAAGGAATCGTAGTTGATTTCAGTTTGCTCATCACTTTGCCTCCTCGGACGACAAGATTTTTCCAAATTGTTCTACAGCCTCTATATCTTTTTGCATAGCTTTTCGTCCTTCATCGGCAAGTATTTTGCGTCCTTCGACGGTTTTGAATTTTGCAAAACCTGCTTCGTCAAACGAATATCCTGCACTCCACAAAAACCCGCCATAATCAGCGCAAGCATCCAAAGCGGCAACAGCGGCTTGTAATGCATCACGCCATTCGGGAAACTTTTCGGCCAGACTAATATAATGAGGTAATGCAGCTTTACGGGCATAAATTTGGCACAACCCATCACAATATATGATAAACCTGTGTTGAGCACTGTATGCAATGCCGTCTACTGTTGGGGCATCTTCTTCCATAACCGGGATATTGGAAAAATCGTCATGTTCAAGCATGTGTAAAAACGATTCCCATGCGGCAATGCCCATTTTCTTTCCTCGTATTTCGCTGGTTTTTGCGGCATGTTGAATGATTGTATTAAAAAGTTCAAGGGCGGTGGTTCGCTCCGATGCGGTGGGACATTTGCCTTGCAAAATGATGTATCCGTAAATTTTGCTTTCCCAGTTGTCCCATGTAATGGGCGTACTGAAATCGGTCGGTAGTGATTCACCCGGTTCAAATCCTTTGTTGTATTCATATCCAATGACTTTTTCGCCGTCATTTTCATAACCAAAAAATACGTTCATGTCATTATCGCCCATATCATATTGTACGATGACGGGATAACCGTTATCAATGGCGTTTACAAAATCTTGTCTGATTTGTAAGCGGTCGGTATTCATGTACTTGCCGTCTTTGTCTCGGGTGACGGTGATGTACTTTGCGTTCCAGCCTATGGCCGACAACACGCGGTATTGCGTTTCAAATGGTGTTTCGTTAATGCTCTCGGCTACTTCGTTGCCAAACATCCACTTGCCATCTGTCCAACAAAAGCGATTGCCTTCCCCACTGAGTGCGGTCAACTTGGCGTAGTCGCATTCTTCATCCATACTTTGCAATGTAGATGCCAGTAGTGTGGTAAAGAAATTGGCGTTGTTGCCATCGTAAATAATTTCCGGCAAGTTGGGAATAAGTTTTCTTCTCACGGTGCGTCCTCCCCGGATATCAATATTGATAGTGAAGGGCGCAAAATAGGCTATGTTGGATTTTTGCCGCATGACATCGGACGGTGTTACGCCATGAAATCGTGTGAAGGCTTTTGTAAATCCGGCGGCGGTTTCAAAACCGTATTTTATCGCTACATCCAACGCCTTGTTGTCGGACGTTGCCAACTCCTGCGCTGCAAGCGATAGTCGCCTTGCACGAATATAATCCCCAATCGTCATCCCTGTGACGATGGAAAATATTTTTTGAAAGTTGGCAGATGAAGAATTGGCACTGGCGGCGATAGCCTCCATGTTAAGATTTTCTAACAGCCTGTCCTCAATAAACCCAATTGCGTTTTGCATTTCTTTAATCCAGTACATAATTTACACTCCTCTTGTTTGGTTGCATAGGCGAGCAGTTTGCGAAGCAAACGACCAGCCCAATGAAAGGATACCACCGAGGAGATGCGGCTTCTTTTCCTAGAATGTTCAAATGTGTCCAATATTATATGAAAGTAAAAACTTGCTTTTTATATAATCGCCTTTTTTACTTTTGCTCATGTTGTTCTCCTTAACTCTGTGTCAAAGAAGGTATAAAGTATTTCGCCACAACCTTCGTAGTAAAACAGGCACCAAAAAAGCCGAGGGGTTTTTATGCTCAGTAATTGGCTAACTTCTCCATATTTTTGAGTATGAATCTCCTGTGAATTTTGGTATAATATAAGTGTCTTGTATGACGGAATTGAAGTTATGCTTCAAAAACTAATAGACACAGGTACAACACTTATTATTGCGACACCTAAACCAACAGTTCAAGCAAAAACAGTTTTATGATATTCCAATCTTTACAAATACTTTGTTTATGTAAGCGGTTCGGAAATGAATGGTGACCGTTCTTATTTCCACACCGATCGGTGCGGAAGCCGCCGCAGGACTCACCACGTCGGCTCTGTTGGTGTATAAGTGACAGCTTCCGCTAACTTTTAACAGATGCCACAAACCCGCATTATTACAGGATTTTTAACGTGATAACATCCAGCATTTCTAAGTGATTTTTAGCAATTTCAAGCAACAATAAAGACCAAGCAAAGACCAAAACTAAGGCGCATTTCCATGGAAAAAGCCCTTGTGTGAAAAAATGACGCAGGGGTTTTATAATTATTAATATTATATATGGGATAAATAAAAGCAGTCGTAAGAATAACGCATTATAGCCCTGCGCTAATATTGTACTATGTCTGCGGTTAATTGTTCAGCAAATCATTAGGAGTTACGCCTAAAGCCTTTGCCAAAGCCACTACTTCAAAATCATGCACTAGACGGTGCTGGCCTTCGATACGTGATAGCATGGTCGGGCTTATGTCCAATTCTAGCACATGCAGACGTGCCAAATATTCTTTTTGCTTTATGCCGAGTTTACGGCGAATTGATATAATATTAGAGCCGACAATGTTTTTGTCTCCAAGCTCTTTACTTCTTAGCTTCATTATCAACACCCCTGTACTAAGATGGTAACTTGGTTGGGGGTTGCTATAATGCGAAATCCGCAGTATAATAAATTTATTGCGATATTCGCAGTAAAAAGCCTTGGAATGTACTTAGAAATCATAAAAAATCAGAAGATGTCCATATCCAAATCTAAAATATAGGAGAATGTAAAAATGAGAAATTTATTCAAGAAATCAACTCTAAGCAGTGCAGTAGCTGTATTTATGGCAGTTACAATGGTACTGACAGCGGCACCAATGACTGCACATGCAAACTTACCCGGCGACACCGCAACACCACCCGGCACAACAAACGTTTCAGACGCTCACCGCAACGCCTGGCGCCCAACAAACCCCGCTTTCATCGAAATGGCAATATCCCTTGAAGTTCTTGCAGATACTATATTGTCAAGAGACGGCTTCACAGGCGTACTATATACCTTTTTTAACGGAAACACCGGAACTATGCAACCGATTCATGGCAATAGGTATTATACTGGCCCTGGTAGTGTTGATGGGCTAAGGGCTGGTATTGCAGGAGCACTGTTTGGGACAGAAGCATTTCACACATGGGCTAACCAAAACCGCACAGCAATAGGAAACCTCGCCCCCCTGGCCTTCTCGGATGTAACCGGCACAGAACCCTTTGCCCGTGACCTCGTACTCCTTGCCTACTACAACGTAATCGGCAACCGCCACGGCACAGGCCGTATGCAATTCAACTCCGATAATCCAATCACCAAACACGAAGCTATAGAGATGTTTCGCAATTTTCCACTTATAACAGACCCAAGCCCCGCAGCGGTACGCATACATGCTGAAATGTTTGAGGGAGTTGTACCTGATTGGTCACTGGATGCTTGGATAAGTGTAAGTTCTAGACTTGTAGATAGAGATATGAACGAAAGACAAGTAAGAGAGATAACTGGCGGTAACCTTAATAGAATAGAAGCAGCTCTCTATATTGCTGAATTTGCCAGAACAGGTATTGGTTGGTCACCTTCAGCTAATGAAGGCAGAAGAACCACAACAAACACCCAAACTTTCAGAATTCAAGCAACAAACCGCTTCTCCGACCTCAACCTAACCGCTCATGTTGAGTTTGATACTCGAATAGCAGGGACAGAGCACAGACAAGCCCAACGCACAGGCACAGCCCCACTCGGCCCCGACTACACCTGGCTCATACTTCAAATGGCTGACACAGGCATCATCCCAGGCTTTGCCGACAACACCTGGCGCCCCTATGAAACTGTAACCCGCGCCGAATTCATCCAAATGCTTGTACGTGCTAGGGAAGTTGGAGCGCGTGAAGCAGAAGCACGTGCAGCAGCGGCACTAGGGCGATGACAATGTTTTAACAGTCTTAAACAACATGTTTTAATGTGAATCCAGCAGTCCTTAACAGAGCCACTGAGTTATTATGCAGGAATGTCAAAATAAAACCCAGTAAATTACAGTATGATTCTTAGCTGTAAATTGCTGGGTTTTTTAATCCTGCCCAATTTATGGCTGCTCGTCTTTTTCAAATTTGTGCTTAAATTCTGATATTGCTCTTTTCTTTAAGTCACCAGCAAAATCCTCGGATAGTGAATAGTTATCAATAATATAATTTCCTGCACGGATTGTTTTTTTATATTTAATCACAAAATCTTTAAAACGCTTGTCCCTTGTGCAAATAGCAACTTCTCCAAGTTTGTTAAAAAACGGAACACCTGCTTCATCATCGGAATATTTGCCTATATCAGTAAAAATAGACCACGGGCTATTGATATTATCCATTATTTCGATAAATAGAGAAAACATACCTTCGTCGCTTGATGGTTCATATGGCTTGTCATCAATCCCAAGTAACCACGCTATAGATACACCCAATGCTCTGGATAGCTTTATTATATCATCTAAGCTAGGGTTTGCTTTTGATGTCTCAAGCATTGAAATAGTTGATTGCCCCATTCCTAAACTAGCTGCAAGGGATTCTTGGCTTCCATGGTACTTTTTACGTGCCATCTTTAACCTTGTTGCAAACGTTTCTTTGATTTTATCATAATCCATTATACTATCGCCCCTTATAATATTTTGAAAAAATTATAGCATTTTCTATAGCGGAAATAAATAATTTTCTTCTGCAAATATTGATTATCAAAATTGAAAATAACAATCTACTAAGCTAATATAATCAAGTACAGTTACCTTTTGTTTTCGTTCCAATATTCCATATCGATAGACAAAGCTATTAATGTGGAAAGGAAGTGGTTTGATGAATGAGCCAAGAGATGAAAAGGTAAAGCAAACGAAAACGGCCTCACCAAAAATGGATGCAAATGTGAGGCCAAGCAAAGCGCACCTTGACAACAGAATGAAAGGAGTTTTTATGTTTAGTATTAACGATTATAAGACATGGCTTTTATTTTTCACGGCATTATTTTTATTTGTGATTGGTATTTGGGGTATTTATTTAATCCTACCGTCTTTGCTAGGTATAGCTGTTTTTGGTTTCTTAGTTTATGACGAATGGAAGCAAAAGCAGCCCCCGGTAGTTTCTGCCTATGATAATGATTTATTTATTTACAACCAAACGGCAGAAGTATCATTTTTACCATTTAAGAATGTGTCAGAAACTCTAAAGGCCGTACAACCCGTATCTGTGCCGGATATAACTTTAGGCCAGTGGAAATTGTGTTTTACGAATTTTTGTTTAATGCGCTTCCGTCTTAAGAAGAAGTCTTTTGATAGCTTAGACGATGAAGCTATGGGCTTTGCTAAAGCTTGTCTACAGCGGGATTTGCTTGATTCTCTTACCAATTTTGGATTTCAAGTATGTTGGAATGGGATGCCCATGTTAATGCTGGATGACATCAAGGATATGGGAAACTGGTATTTAATAACGGTTGGTTATGTCAACAACCCCCATATATACCGCCATTTCCAAAACAAAAATGTACCAACATCAATCCCTACGTTACAAGTGAAAGACCAGGACTTTTAATATGAAACTGAAAATTTTGGTGGACAAGCCTCTTTTATCTAGGGGGCTTGTGCATCACCATCCCTTTGATTTTGTGCATTGTGCTACGTTCGGCGGTAGCGGTACTGGTAAAAGTTACCTAAACAAGTTGATGGCCGGAAAAGTTGCACTAAATGCGCTTGATTCGCAAATCACGATTTTAGATTTCAAAGCGGACGATTACAAATTTTGTCGTGGTAGTCCAAGCAGATTGTTTGAGTTTGAGCATGTAAAAGCTGGCCTGGAACAATATTATGCAGAATTTTTGCAAAGGCAACAAGGCAAGTCTAGCGACCGCTCGTATCGTCTTCTTATAGTAGAAGAACTTGGGTCAATGTTAGGGTATTTTCCAAAGGCCGACAGCGACAGGATAAAGACCATGATAGGGAACCTAATATTTTTAGGCCGTAGCTTCAATACGCATTGTCTAGTTTCATCACAACGTGTCGATAGTTCATATTTCAATGCTGGGGTAAGAGATTCCATCAATTGTGTAATTGCTCTGGGCAATTTATCTAAGGAAGGTAAGACCATGATGTTTAGTGGCTTCCAGGATGAAATGACCGAGGCGCACGGAACAGGAAGCGGTTACATGCTTTTAGAAAACGCTAAATTATTTTCGGTAACGGTACCAAAGGTTACAAATGTACCAAAGCTGGAGCATTACATCCGGCTAGGTATAACAAGAGGTCTTGTATAGTAAGAGTTAGTGATGTCGCCATTTGGATTAATAAAATCCAAATTATGGTTAGTTTAACTGTAAATTTACAGTTTAGAAAAGAGGTATATTATGGAAGGTATGATGCAAAGAGGTATTGTACTGTCAGCAGTGAAGTTTGACTTTTTGAATGACGCTAAAGAAAAAGTTTCTGGTTGTACAGTTAAGGCTATTATGGCTGATAATCTTGCGCCATATGTAGATTCAAGTAAGCCGGCTAAAGGCAGACAGCCCGCTAAATTTACTCTACCAATGGAAGTTTACGATACTAAAATTGTAGATGCACCAGGCCTTTACGATTTTCATATGGAGCTTACAGTAGATTCAGATGGTAAGATGAAAGCCGTACCTAAAGATTTGACGTTTGTTAAGGCTTTAATGGCACCAAAGCCGAAGGCTTAGACATAACCCTTATACTCGTAATTCCAGAGTAAAATTGCTAGTGATGTCATAGTATCCAGAGTAAAATTGCTAGTGATGTCATAGTATCAAGTTAAAGGGGCGCCGGGCGGCTACGCCGCCCCTGCACCCTGGCCTTTTCTATAGAAAGGAACGCATCTTGGAATTTGGATATGAAATATTACACGACATCAAAGAAGATGGCGCAAAACCGAACGACTGGAAGAAACGCAAAATGCTCGCTCTTAAAACCGCTTATGCTTTCCAACGAATTGGGAATCCGAAAGCTGGCCGGATGTTTGAATGTGGTGGATATTTAGAATTTAAGAGATTCACCGCCGATAATTCGATGAGACTTAAAAGTGGAATATTCTGTCAAGTGAGGTTATGCCCACTTTGCAACTGGCGCAGGAGCCGTAAGATGTTTGCTCAAATCAGCAAAATTATGGCTGATATAGCAGACTACGAGTACATTTTATTGACCTTGACCTGTAAGAACGTAGAAGGGTCAGCATTGGAAAGTCAGATAGACAAATTATTTCAAGCTTTCAAACTCTTATGCCTCCGTAAATGCTTTAGGGATGCCGTACATGGCTGGATAAGATGCTTAGAAATTACTCATAGCTGGAAAAGCATGGACTATCATCCGCATTTTCATTGCATCTTGGCAGTTAAGGCCGAATATTTTACTTCTGCCTTATACTTGGAGCAATATGAATGGTGTGAGCTATGGCAGTCTTGTATGGATGTTACTTATGAACCTATCGTTGATGTTCGCAAACTGAAGGAATCCGAAAAGGGCAAAGGTAAGGAAGTAGCAGAAGTTTCTAAATATGCCGTAAAGTCAGCTTCTATCATGGCTGATTTGAGAGGTATGTCGGATTTTACCCAAGAAATCCAGGATGAAGCAAAGAAGCTGTCCGACAAGCTTACAGAAGAAATTGTTTTTACTTTGGATGCAGCTTTAAAAAATCGTAGGTTAATTGGGTATGGCGGGCTTTTTAGGAACAAGCATAGGGAATTAAATTTAAATGATGATGATACTGACCTAATCCATGCCGGAGAAAGTGAAGTGCCAAGGGAAGATATATACACAATAGAGAAATATGGCTGGGCCGTTGGTAATAAAAACTATAGGATACTCTTAGAAGATGATAACGAGGCTCCGCAGCAGCAATAGTAAGCAAATCTAAAGAACAAAAGAAAAAGGGTTAAAAGGGGCTTTTCGGAAAAGCACCGAAAAGCCACATCCCATTTTCTTATACACAGGCTCCGCTTATGTCAAGGCAGGTAGTATTTTCTGCAAAGAGCGCAGAAAATCTCCACCTTTTCGCCTTGACAACGCTACCATGTTACTTGAAAAGGTGTAATCAAAAAAATAAATGTTAAAAACAATCAAAGGAGAGTTTATTTATTATGAATGAATTTGTTGAGTATAAAATTATTGGAGAAATTTCAAGCAACAGTCAGTGCGCTGTATATGAAGATGCAGACGCTATCTGCGAAGTTACAGGCTTTGATAATGTGAAAAGCGGGACACGCCTAATGATTGGCGGTAATAGGCATATATTATTCATTTTTGAAGCAGTAATTGAAGCAATAAGTAAAGATGTACCATATACATTATCCAATATATTCCCTTACATTGAAGAAGGTAAGCAAAAACTTTTAATTCGCATGGGTATTGACAAAAGTTGGGTGAACGAGAATCCTAATTGGACAAGCCGTATACTGGAAAATAAACGTTATCATGGTTATTTTAGTGATTTATTTATTAGCGAACTATCAGAAAGTGAGATTTTATATGAAATTACTAATTTGTTATAAGAATGGCAGCAAGCCATTCAGAATAAATGCACCTATTGATATTTTACTTAGGCATATAGCTTTACAGCTTGCGTGCTGCCCGGATGCTATAAAGAGCATCCGCATTGTTTCCCATCAAGATAAACGGAGGGATTTATCTTGAATCAGATAATGTTTAATAAAAATCTTTTTGGTATGATGATGAATGTGAGGGGTATGGATTATGAAAAAGCCAAGATTACTAACGCTAAAAGAAGCCGCTATGTTAATTGACGGTTTAACAGAGTACAGAGTTCGTATGTTGTGTATTAATGGTCAAATTAAATATCATAAATTCGGTAATAAATATATGATTTCCGAAAAGGAATTGTTATCTTTTTTCGGTGAAACTGCTTAAAAAATCAAGTGAAATTCAATCTCAATGGCGCATTTCCCTTGTAATTATGCTGGTTTGCTGGTATAATGGCTTTAATGGGAATGCGTCATTTTCTTATTAGGAGGTAAGGAAATGGCCAATATTACAAAGCGTGGCGGCACGTTCCGCATAAAAGTATCGTGTGGGTATGATGTGCAGGGTAAGCAGGTTGTAAAATCTATGACTTACAAACCAGACCCTACCAAAAGTGACAAATGGAATGAAAAAGAACTAAATAGACAGGCCGTAATGTTTGAAGAAAGCTGCAAAAAAGGACAGAGTTTGACAGCGGCAAAATTTCAATCTTTTGCGGAAACATGGCTAAAGGACTATGCAGAAATAACTGTAAAGCGCACAACGATAGGCGTGTACCGGGAACTGACAAAGCGAATATACCCGGTCATAGGGCATATAAGGGTAGATAAATTAAACCCTTTGGATATTCAAAAGTTGGTACAAGTTCTAACCAATGATGGTATATCACCACGAACGGTCAAGACCTATATGCGGGTGGTATCTGCAATTATGAATTATGCCATTAGAAAACGGCTGATAACGTACAACCCTTGTAGCGTGGTAGATTTGCCAAAGGAAGCCGCAAAAGAGTATGTTTCCAATGAAATCTACAGTGTAGAAGAAGTCAAACACTTGCTAGAATTGCTTAAACAGGAAGATGATGAAAAGTACCCATTCTATGTATATTTTGTCCTTGCTGTGTACATGGGCGCGAGAAAAGGGGAACTGATGGGGCTTGAATGGCGGGACATAGACTTTGATAATGATGTAATTTCCATAAACCGGGCATATTATTATGATTGGTTAAATAAAGGATATTACACCGATACGCCGAAAACTAAAACAAGCCTACGAAGCCTTAAACTTCCCGGTCACGTAATGAAGACACTACGAAGCTTGCAAGACTGGCAGGCCAAGCGCAAAGAAATATGCAATGGCTCATGGGTAGAATCCGACAGGCTGTTTACCTACTGGAACGGTGAGCCAATGGCAACAACAGCACCCCGCGACTATTTTAAGCGATTTTGTAAGCGTAAGGGCATACGGTATATCAAGCCTCATGCGTTCCGTCATTTTAATGCCAGCGTCTTAATAAATAGCGGTGTAGATGTTGTGACCGTTCAAACAGCATTAGGGCATAGTACACCTATTACGACATTAGAAATATATAGCCATGCTTTCAAAAATGCTAAAACCCGCGCAATGGAAGCAATAGCCAATGCTATAGATATTTAAGTAATTGCTTGTAGCTTGTGTCTGTTTCCAGTAGATTACACCAAACCTAAGTACAATTCTTGACCAAACAATGACCAAAAACAGCAAAGACCAAAATTTAATGGCGGTAGAATCCAGGAAATTAGCGGGTTGTTGGCGTTTAAGAGTAGGTTCGCATTATAAGCCGGTGTATAAATGTGCTGCCTGATGTTTATACATCTTATTTTTGAACAGGTATTTTTTAGCTTTACTTGGAGGTTTATATGCCAACGGAAACATATTTATTCCACGGTCAGCAGTTTGAGTGGGACACAGATAAGGGTTTGCATAACATAGAAAAGCATGGCATCCCATTCAAAGAAGCTGCTACGGTTTTTCGTGACGACAGGGCGGCTGTTCTTGATGACGATGACCATTCACAAGACGAAGAGAGGTTCAAAATTATTGGTATAAGCGGGAATTTGCGGTTGTTAACAGTTTGTCATTGTTATAGAAGTGATAGTTCTGCAATACGGATAATATCTGCAAGAAAAGCAACTAAAACAGAACAAACTAAATACAGGAGGTAATGTTATGAATTATGAAAATATTGACACCAGTGATATTCCTGAAATAACCGACTTCTCAAAAGCCCGCCGCAACCCTTATGCTGAAAAAATAAGAAAGCACGGCTATTCCATCACCATTCACTACAGCCCGGAAGATGTAGCCCGAATGACAAAAGACACCATTAATAAAATAAAGGGTCTGGATATGCTTGAATTAGACCCGGACGAAAGAGAAGCACTTAGGAAATACGAGGAAGCCCACAAAAACTATGTAGATTATTAATAAAGCCACCTCCTTTCTATATGGCTAAACGCCTTATTTATGCCGTAAATGAGCCGATAGCCATGTGTTTTAGTAGGCTTGTTTCTCAAGCCCTTTAATAGCATAGATTTATAGACTATGGATTGATGCAGAAAGAGAAGTCACCACTCACCGTAAAATATAAAGCTTTAGAAGAAGAGCCAATAAACCGTAAGACAAGGCTCTCAAACAATTAATTAAAATCAAATCAAACGCCTAATATTGACGACTAAGTTATCTCTACCAAACCAATATAATGGCGTTTTTTTATTACAAAAAGCTGAAATTTATCGCTATGTACTATATAATTTGCTTCATCGCATGCTAGTTGACTAATACTGGTGTGTATTAAAAAATATCTGCCATCATTAGTCGCAGATGACACGCGCCACACCATATCATCCGGCAAAAAGATATGTGTTTCCACACCAGATTCCTAATACCAATTGCCACGACTCCGGTTTTTTGTTACCGCAAGGCAGATATGTTTTTGCAATTACACAGCACTATCGCAATGATTGAGCAAAGATCATACTTAACTATGTTGCTTTATGCGAAACGCCGCTTTCTTTCCAGTAATCTAATACACCTTGATATGCCTCTCCTTTTTTCAAAACAAAAGGCTTTATACCAAAGTTTAGTGCAAAAAAGTGAGTGATTCTACATATAAATGAAGATTTGTTGTGTTGCATGGATTCATAAAAATTAACAGCCTTCCTCTTTATTTGACCTTTGAATTTATTATTTTTTACTGGGTCTGAATTAAGAGGCGTTTTAATGATTAGCTTGTCAATAGATTTTGCTCCCGAAAAAGCAAATAAATTATTTAGTGCTTTATATGCAGAGCCAGCACCCGCATTTTCATAAGTAACAATCCCCAAAGTGTGCTTGTCCTTTAGCGATTGCATAATCGGGAAATGCCCTCTATCCAAAAAAACTTTAAGTTGAGCTGATACATCGCTTATGTAGCAGGGAGTACCAATAATCAATCCTTTTGCCTCCGAGATTGCATTTAATAAGATTTTAGCGTCATCATCCATAAAACACTGGCCTGTTTTGTAGCAACCACAACATCCCTTGCAAAAATTCATCTCCAAGTCAGACAAATGAAACATAGTTATATCTATGTCCTCATGCTTTAATTGATTTTCAAATTCATTTAAGACTTTCGCCGTAGCTCCATCCTTTCTAGGACTAGCATTGACCATTACAATTTTCACACAAACCCCTCCTGTAACTTTGATATTAAGGAGAGTATAAAAGGCAAATCTCAAAAGTCTCTCAAGTCTTCAAAAATAAAATGCGGCGGTTACATACTCAAATATAAGTTATAACGAAATGATTTTAAAAGCGAAATGATTTACAGTCGGCCTCATAAGCCCAACACCAAATCCAACTCACACCAATTTTCAACCATCCAAAGCATCTCACCTTTAAACCGCCTTAGAGCTTCATCTCATGCTCCAAAATTTTTAGGCTATACCACCAGGTTGCTTCAATAAATAGGGAAAGCCGGCGCATCTGCGATATTAGATAATGTCAGCGGCAAATGCTGCAAATAACCATCAAGAAAAGCATGCACCTTCCCAATATCCAGCACATTTTCCTTAAGCGCAAAAGATAATATCGCCCTGCCTATATCATGCCAAATATAGCTGTAACCGTTACAGTCAAAATCCACAATAGCAGATACACCATCCGTATCAAACAGAATATTACCGGAGTGAAAATCCTCATGGGCAAATCCCTTTGGGTATTTTCTGATTTTTATTAAATCGCTTAGTACTGTATTGCTTAACTAATATATCACCTTCGTCCGAAACCTTCCATTTCCGATTCAATAATCCGCCACTTACAGGGATAATCTGCTCGCAAATGATTCCATAGCTTTCTTGCATGTCAGCTATAATTTTATCTTCCATAATCATCATCAATCATCAGCATCACTGCACTTTTAACAAACGTATATATTTCAGATCATCATAACGCCGGTCAAGCTGCTTAGAATAATACTCACTTTCTTTTACAAAAGTAAATCCGCATTTTTCAATCACACGCCTCGATTGACTATTTTCCACAAAATGGCCTATTGAAAATGCCTCTATCCCAAGGTTTTCAAACCCATAATCAATGACTGCTGTAACCGCTTCCGGCACCAAGCCCTGACCCCAGTAATCTTTAGAAAGCACATATCCAATTTCCTTAGATCTTAGATTTTTATACCGGTCATCTTCGTTGGCCCATGAACAATGCAACCCTAAAGAGCCAACCACCTTACGGTCCGCCTTATGAAAAATCGCAAATACATCCTTATTATCCAAAAAATATTGCAAAACGGCTCTGGACGCTTCCATAGACTGGTGATGAGGCCATCCCGCCATCTCACCAACACCGGGAACCGATGCGTATGCAAAAAAATCCTCCAAATCCGCTTCCGAAAATGGGCGAAGTATCAGGCGCTCTGTTTCTATATTGATATCCGACACATCTATAGAAACATCCATTTTAATACCTCCAAACTGCCGAGATCGCTTTTTACTTAATTTGCTAACTCTTAACTTATTCCGCTTTTGTCGATTTGGTCAAAAGCGCTTTTTACTTTGTAGACTCTAACATATACTCATCTATCCCCGCACCGGGAGGCACCATAGGAAAGACTTTTTCGTCAGCGCTTATTTCGCAATTGATAACCACAGGTTTCTTTAACGCCATCGCCTCAAGTATAACCCCATCCACTTCCGAAGGTTTCGTAATATTGTAAGCCCTTGCCTGATAAGCTTCGGCCAATCTCACAAAATCCGTCGTCTTCGTATGCAAGGAAGTATGGGAGTAACGCTTGTCAAAAAACAAAGTCTGCCACTGACGCACCATACCCAAAGCATGATTATTCATAATAACCACAATAACCGGCAAATCATACTCTACCGCGGTGGCTAACTCAATATTATTCATACGGAAACAGCCGTCACCGGCTATATTAAACACCGTAGTACCCGGGTTGGCAACTGCCGCGCCAATCGCCGCACCCAATCCAAAACCCATAGTCCCAAGGCCGCCGGAGGTTAAAAATCTTCTGGGGGCTTCTACCTGCATATAATGACAAGCCCACATCTGATGCTGACCTACCTCTGTGGCGACAATCGCCGTACCTGCCGCCAAGGCACTGATCCGCTCTATAATATATTGGGGCTTTAATTCGTCATCCTCCATGGTATAGCCTAAAGGATATTTTGCTTTTAAATCGTGAACCCTTTCCAGCCATTCTGCCCGTTTTTCCGGTTTCAAAAGCCCGTTAAGCTGCGAAAGTACAATCTTTACATCGCCGATTAACGAATGGGCCGTAAAAATATTTTTATTGATCTCCGCCGGATCAATATCAATATGAATCACTTTTGCGTGAGGTGCAAAACGGCTGATATTACTTATCACACGATCACTAAACCGAGCTCCTACAGCGATAAGGCAATCGCATTCTGTAGCCAAAGTATTGGCTGTGGCCGTACCGTGCATACCAATCATACCTACAAATTGCTCGTTAGAGTAGGGGAATCCGCCAATACCCATAGCACTGACAC
>Ga0131853_10000693_pt1 | contig 60904 bp, 53 predicted proteins | sample TergutLab28metaG_FD_92764 | JGI IMG/M metagenome (GOLD analysis project Ga0131853, IMG submission 92764) | Labiotermes labralis P1 segment gut microbial communities from Petit-Saut dam, French Guiana - Lab288 P1 (version 2) (version 2) | ecosystem: Host-associated > Arthropoda: Insects >...
AAGCTCGACCACCTGGGTCAGGGCGCGACCGCCCGCCAGCCGGCGGCGGCGCGAAACCGCAAGCCGCCTTCTCCCCGTCGCTGCTGTCGGTCTGCAGCTCCGCGGCGGGTGAGAAGAGCCCGATCGCCAGGGGTCTCGACAAGCTCGACCACCCTGGGTCGGGACCCGCCACCCGACAGCCGGCGACGGCGCCCGACCGAAGCCCCTGTCGCGTAGCTGCTGTCGGTCGCAAGCCCGGCGGCGCGCAAGCGGATGTCCGGTCAGCCGTTGGCTCCGATGCGCGCTCGTACGGCGACGATTGCGTGAATCAACCGGCGGTCCCGTACCTTGGGTACGTCGACTCGTGCAGTTCTCACCGCGAGTTGTCGGCATGTCGAAGCGTCTGGTCTGAACGATCGTGACCGGGTCCGCTCCATGTTCGTCCGTCCGGCAGCCGCCGGGTCCGGCACCGGTGAGGCAAGTGCACAGATTGCGACGTACCACCATGTCTTCCTTCATCGACCTCGGCGTGCCCGCGGACCTGACCGACGTCCTCAAGGGCCTCGGCATCGAGACCCCGACGCCTATCCAGGCCGCGACGCTGCCGGACTCGCTGGCCGGGCGGGACGTGCTCGGCCGTGGCCGGACCGGCTCCGGCAAGACCTTCGCGTTCCTGCTGCCCGTCGTGGCCCGGCTGAGCGGCGGTCAGCGTGCCAGGAGCCGTACGCCGCGAGCGCTGATCATGGCGCCGACGCGTGAGCTCGTGACCCAGATCGAGGAGTCGCTGCGGCCGCTGGCCGAGGTGAGCGGTCTCAAGGTCCGCACCGTCTTCGGCGGCGTCGGCCAGAACCCGCAGGTGAACGCGCTGCGTGCCGGCGTCGACATCGTCGTCGCCTGCCCGGGCCGGCTCGAGGACCTCATCCAGCAGGGCCACTGCGACCTGTCCCAGGTCGAGGTGACCGTGCTCGACGAGGCCGACCACATGGCCGACCTCGGCTTCCTGCCCGTCGTACGACGCCTGCTCGGCCAGACGCCGACGCAGGGCCAGCGCCTGTTCTTCTCGGCCACGCTGGACAAGGCCGTCGACGCGCTGACCCGGCAGTTCCTGACCAGCCCGGTGACGCACGAGGCCGACTCGGCCCAGTCGCCGGTCGCGACGATGACCCACCACGTCCTGCAGGTCGAGCGCGACAACCGGCTCGCGATCCTCACCGACCTCACCAGCGCGCCGGGTCGCACGGTCGTCTTCGCGCGGACCAAGCACGGCGCCAAGGGTCTGGCCCGCCAGCTCAACCGCAACGGCGTGCCCGCCGTCGACCTGCACGGCAATCTCGGCCAGAACGCCCGAACCCGCAACCTCGAGGCGTTCCACGAGGGTCGCGCGACGGTGCTGGTGGCGACCGACATCGCGGCCCGCGGCATCCACGTCGATGATGTGACGCTGGTCGTGCACGCCGACCCGCCGGCCGAGCACAAGGCCTACCTGCACCGCTCGGGCCGCACCGCCCGCGCGGGCAGCGAGGGCACGGTCGTCACGCTGATGACCCGCGAGCAGGCCGGGGACGTGCGCAGCCTCACCAAGGCCGCCGGCATCCGCCCGATCCACACCAGCGTCAACGACGCGAGCCACCCTGTCCTCGTCGAGATCGCGCCCGGCGACCGCGTGCGCCCCGGCGCCTACCTGGCGCCGACGGCTCCCGGTCAGGGCGGCGGCGGTCGTCCGCCCCGTCAGAAGCCGGCCGGCTCGGGCACGAGCAACGGCGGCAGCAAGTCCCGCTCCCGCCGCAAGCCCCGCGGCAGCGGCGGCAACGCTGGCAGCGCCGCCGGCGGTACGCCGAAGGCCGGCGCCTCGACCAGGTCGGGCGGTCAGCGACGCGGCGGCGGCCAGCGCCGGTCCGGCAGCGGCTCGGGCTCGGGCAGCGGTGGCTCCGGCCACAGTGCGGCGGGCTTCAGCTCCGGCCAGCGCCGCCGCTGACCTCGAGGCGGGATATCCTCGCCGAAATCAACCACGCCTGCGGCGGGGGAAGCCGGTCGAAGCCCGGCGCTGACCCGCAACCGTAGGCCGCGTCGACCGGGTGACGCGGCGAGCCGGAGCACCTTCCGCGGGCGTCCTGACACCAACGCTGTCGTGGAACGCAGCGGGTCGGGTCCCGGTCCAGCACCGTGGCACCTCCCGCAGGCAACAGCGGGAAGGATCCACATGACCCGGTCCGTACGCCGATGGAGCGCCGTCGCCGCGACGACGCTGCTCGCCCTGGGCCTCACCGCCTGCGGCGGCAACAGCTCGGACACGTCGTCCGCCCCGGCCGCCGTGCCGCAGGCCGCCACCGACGCCGTCACCTGGCTGACCGGCCAGCTGGAGAACGGCGTGCTGGTCAACCACCAGTACAAGACCAACGACGACAGCACGACGGTCGAGCTGGCCTACGGCGTACGCGCCATCGACCCGAGGTCTCCCGCGCTCGCGACGATCGGCAAGGCCCTGGCCAAGGACGCGAAGACCTACAGCCACCCCGGCAAGGAGATCTACTCCGGCGCCACCGCCAAGCTGCTGAGCTTCGCGACCGACACCGGCGCCGACCCGACGTCCTTCGGCGGGCTGGACCTCGTCAAGCAGATGGATGGCCTGACCGCCGCGTCCGGCCGCATCGCCGACGTCAGCAAGTACGGCGACTACGCCAACACCTTCGGCCAGACCTGGGCCGTCCGCGGTCTGCTGAACGCGAGGTCGAAGGAGGCGCCCGCCGCCGAGCGGTTCCTGCTCCAGCAGCAGTGCCCCGCGGGCTTCTTCCGCCAGGACTTCTCCAAGCCGGGCGCGAAGGACCAGGGCTGCTCGGGCAAGGACCAGCCCTCGATCGACACCACCGCGCTTGTCGTCGTGCTGCTCGACGACAAGGCGTCCGGCGACCAGGCCCTGGCGAGCGCCATCGACAAGGCGGCCGCGTGGCTGAAGGGCCAGCAGGCCAAGGACGGCTCGTTCGTGCTCGACTCGGCGCCGGGCGGCAACGGTGCGTCCAACGCCAACAGCACCGGCCTCGCCGCCTCGGCGCTGCGGCTCGCGGGCGACGACGCCGGTGCGGCGAAGGCCGCGACCTGGGTCCGTGCCCACCAGCTGCCGAGCGGCTGCAAGGGCGAGCTGGCAGGGGAGGCCGGCGCGATCGGCTACGACGCCCCGACGCTCGTGGAGGCCGGTCGCGGCGGCATCACCGCCAAGACGGCGTACACCTGGCGGCTCGCGACCGCGCAGGCCGCGCCCGCCCTGCTGTCGGTGCCCGCCTCCGCCCCGGCAGCGGACTGCCCGGCGAGCTGATCGCGACGTGAGCCGAGCACGCCGCTGGGCGGCCGCCGCGGGCCTCGTGCTCGCGGCGGCCCTCACCGGCGCGCCCGCGCACGCGGCTCCCACGGCGTCGCCGAGCCCGCAGCCCTGCCGCGGTGTGACCGTGGCCGTGGACTTCAACGAGCTCGGCGGCGGCGAGCAGCTGGGCTGCGCGCCGCACGCAGGCACCGCCGCGCAGGCCTTCGCGGCGGCGGGGTTCGACCTGGAGTACCAGCCCGACATGCAGGGCTTCGTGTGCACCGTCCAGGGCGTCCCGGACGACCGCGACTGCACCTCCGGAAGCTCCTACTGGAGCCTGTGGTGGAGCCCCGGCGGCACCGGCTGGACCTATGCGACGCTCGGCGCGAAGTCGCTCGACGTGCGCCCCGGCGACGCGATCGCGTTCACCTGGCACCAGGGCAAGGGCAAGGCGGACCCGCCCGCCCTCGCCCCGACCGGTACGCCGTCGGCGACCGCGCGCACCTCCGCCCCCGCGCAGCGGCCGACCGCGCACCACTCCGCCACCGGCACCTGGCTCGCCGTCGGGCTGGGTGTCGTCGTGGTCGGTGCGGCCGCCGGCGTACCCCTGGCGAGGCGGCGACGTGGGCGATGACGGGGATGATCGGACCGTGAGCCGAGTGCCGCGCGACCTGCACCCGGTGGCCTGGTGGTGCTGGGCCATCGGGCTGGCGGTCTACGCCTCGTGCACGACCAACCCGATCCTGCTCCTGCTGCTGGTCGTCGTGGCCAGCCTCACCGTGCTGACCTGCCGCTCCGACCAGACCTGGGCGCGGTCCTACCGGCTCTACCTCTGGCTCGCGCTCTGGGTGGTCGTCATCCGCATCGCGTTCCGCGTCGTGCTGGGCGACGACACCCAGGGCCACACGATCCTCGCGCTGCCACAGATCCCGCTGCCGTCCTGGGCCGCCGGCATCACCCTGCTCGGCGACTTCACCCGCGAGGAGCTCGTCGCCGCCGTCGACGAGGGCCTCCGTCTGGCCGCGCTGCTCCTCGCCGTCGGTGCCGCCAATGCGCTCGCCAACCCGAAGCGGCTGATGAAGTCGCTCCCGCCGGCGCTCTACGAGATCGGCACCGCCATGGTCGTGGCGATCACGGTCATCCCGCAGCTCGCGGACAGCGCCGCGCGCGTGCGTGCCGCCCAGGCTCTCCGGGGTGGTCCGGCCGGCCGGTTCCGCCGGGTCAGGGGACTACGTCGGACGCTGGTGCCGATCCTCGAGGACGCCTTCGAGCGCTCGCTCGCGCTTGCCGCCGGCATGGACGCCCGCGGCTACGGCCGCAGCGGCGACGCGTCGCCTGCCCAGCGCCGCTCGACGGGCGGCCTGATGCTCGCCGGCCTGGCCGGCGTCCTCGTCGGCGTGTACGCCGTGCTCGACCAGTCCGCGCCCCGGCTGCTCGCGGTGCCGATGCTCGCGCTCGGTGCGGCGCTCGCGATCGCGGGCTTCGTGCTGGCCGGGCGTCGGGTGCGTCGTACCCGCTACCGCGCGGACTCCTGGCGGGTGCCGGAGATCGTGGTCGCGCTGTCCGGCCTCGCCGTGGCGGTGGGCGGGTGGTCCGTGCGCCACTGGGACTTCTCCGTCGCGCAGCCGCAGGTCACCACCTGGCCTGCGGTGACCTGGTGGGCGGTCGCGGTGCTGCTGGCCGGCCTGGTGCCGGTCTGGGTCGCGCCCCCGCCGCTGCGCCGCCTCACCGACGTCGCGTCGCCGCGGCCGGTCGCCGCGACGGCCCTGCCGGAGGCGGTGGGCGCCCGATGATGGAGCTGCGCCGCATCACGCTGAGGTACGCCGACAGCGCCCGGCCGGTGCTCGACGAGGTCGACCTGACCATCGGCGCAGGCGAGCTCACCGTGCTGGCCGGGCCGACCGGCGCGGGCAAGTCCACGCTGCTCGGCGTGGTCGCCGGGCTGGTGCCCGGCTTCACCGGCGGCCGGCTGACCGGCGACGTGCTGCTCGACGGCGAGTCCGTCATCGACCTGCCGGCCCGTGAGCGTGCCCACGCGGTGGGCTTCGTCGGCCAGAACCCGCCGGCCTGGTTCGTCACCGACACGGTGGAGGAGGAGCTCGCCTTCGGGATGGAGCAGCTCGGTCTCGCCCCGGCCACGATGCGCCGACGGGTCGAGGAGACCCTGGACCTGCTCGGCATCGCCGACCTCCGTCAACGCGATCTCCGCACGCTCTCGGGAGGCCAGCAGCAGCGTGTCGCGATCGGGTCGGTGCTGACCACGCACCCGCGGCTCCTGGTGCTCGACGAGCCGACGTCGGCGCTGGACCCGACCGCCGCCGAGGACGTGCTCGCCACGATCACCCGGCTGGTGCACGACCTGGACGTGGCGGTGCTGGTCGCCGAGCACCGGCTGGAGCGCGTCGTACCGTTCGCGGACCGGATGGCCGTCCTGGACGGCTCGGGCGCGCTGCGGGTGGGCGATCCCGCGACGATCCTGCACGACAGCCCGGTCGCGCCGCCGCTGGTCGAGCTCGGCCGGCTCCTCGGCTGGGAGCCGCTCCCGCTGACCGTCCGTGAGGCGCGTCGGCGGCGTCCCGACCTGCCGGCTGCGCAGGGTCGTGTGCCTGAGACATCGCCCAGACGGGGTGTGGGGCACACGACCCCCACCAGCACTCCCGCCGGCACCAGCACCGCCCGCGGGCTCACCGTCCTCCACGGTCGCAGCCCGGCCCTGCTCGACGTGGACCTCGAGCTCGATTCGGGCACGGTCACCGCGCTGATGGGCCGCAACGGAGCCGGGAAGTCCACGCTGCTGTGGACCCTCCAGGGCGCGCACGCCCCGGCGAGCGGCAGCGTCCGCGTCGGCGACGCCGATCCGGCCCGCCTGAAGGCCGCCGAGCGTCGCACGCTCGTCGGTCTCGTGCCGCAGACGCCCGCGGACCTGCTCTACCTCGAGACGGTCGCCGAGGAGTGTGAGGCCGCCGACCGGGCGGGCACCCACGCCGAGGGCACCTGCGCCAAGCTGCTCGACACGATCGCGCCGGGTATCGACCCCGCCACCCATCCGCGCGACCTCTCCGAGGGCCAGCGCCTCGCGCTCGCGGTGGCCATCGTGCTGACCGACGCGCCCCCGCTGCTGCTCCTGGACGAACCGACGCGCGGGCTCGACTACGCCGCCAAGCACGCCCTCACCGAGGCGCTGCGCCGGCTCGCCGCCGACGGCCGCACGGTCCTCGTCGCGACCCACGACGTCGAGTTCGTCGCGCAGGTCGCCGACGACGTCGTCGTGCTCGCCGAGGGCGAGGTCGTCTCCCGGGGACCGGTGGCGCGCGTGGTCGCGGAGTCGCCGGCCTTCGCCCCGCAGGTGATGAAGGTGCTCGGCCCGGGCTGGCTCACCGTCGACGACGTGGCCGCCGCGCTCCGCTCATCCGGAGGTACGCCGTGAGCCGGGCCGTGCCGCTGCGCCTCCGGTCGAGCATCGTGCTGGGGCTGGTCACCGTGATCGGCCTGATGATGCTCGGCTGGCCGCTCCTGCTCCGGGCCGACCCGGCCAACCCGCGGGTGGACCCGCCGTTCCTCTTCCTGCTGCTCCTGCCGCTGCTGCTGGCGGTGGTGCTGGCCGAGCTCAGCGAGGGCGGGATGGACTCGCGGGTGCTCGCGATCCTCGGCGTGCTCAGCGCGGTCAACGCGGTGCTGCGCGGCTTCAGCGCGGGCACGGCCGGCCTGGAGCTGGTGTTCTTCCTGCTCATCCTCGGCGGCCGGGTGTTCGGGGCCGGGTTCGGCTTCCTGCTCGGCTGCACCTCGCTGCTCGCCTCGGCCCTGCTGACCGCGGGCGTCGGGCCGTGGCTGCCCTTCCAGATGCTCGTCGCGGGGTGGGTCGGTCTCGGGGCCGGACTGCTGCCGCGCCGGGTCACCGGCCGTCGCGAGATCGCCCTGCTGGTCGCGTACGGCGTGCTGGCGGCGTACCTCTACGGGCTGCTGATGAACCTCTGGGGCTGGCCGTTCATCGCCGGCATCCAGGCGGCCGGACACGACGGGACGGACCTGGCCTACGTGCCCGGCGGGCCCCTGGGCGAGAACCTCCACCGGTTCCTCGTCTACACGCTGCTGACGTCGACCGGCGGCTGGGACTCCGGCCGCGCGATCACCAACGCGCTCGCGCTCGCCATCCTCGGCCCGGCCGTGCTCACCACGCTGCGCCGCGCGGCACGCAAGGCGCGCGTGGAGCGCAAGGCGCGCGTGGAGCGCGTGGAACCTCTGGAGCCCGACCCGATCTAGGGCTGGATCAGCAGGATCCGGTCGGTGGCCTTGCCGGCCTTGCCGTGCTTGGCGCCGTCGGTGTTGCTGGTGCCGAGCCAGAGCTGGCCGTCGGGGGAGAGCGCGATCGAGCGGAGGGCGCCGTACCTGCTCGCCGCGCCCTTGCTGCCGCCGAAGTACGGCGTCGTGTCGCCCGCCTGGCCGTCGTCGACCTTGATCCGCCAGAGGTTCTGGCCCTGCACGCCGGTCAGCCACAGGTAGCCGCCGACGAACGCGAGGCCGCCCGGGGTCGCGCGCTGGGGCGCCCAGGTGATGGCCGGTCGCGTCAGCGACTTGCCGCCGCTGTTGCCCTCGACCTTGGGCCAGCCGGCGTTCGCGCCGGGCAGGACGTGGTTGAGCTCGTCCTGCTGGACGCCGGCGTCGGTCGCCCACAGCTGGCCGTTGCCGTCGAACGCGAGGCCGAGGACGTCGCGGAAGCCGCTCGCCCACACCGGGCCCTTGCCCGGGTTGCCGGACGCGGGCTTGCCATCGGGGGCGACGCGCAGGATCTTGCCGGCGAGCGACGTGGGGCTCTTGGCCAGCTGCGGCCTGCCGGCGTCGCCGGTGCCGACGTACAGGTCGCCGTCGGGGCCGAACCTCAGCTGGCCGCCGTTGTCGGTGCGGCCGGCGGGGATGCCCTTGATGATCACCGTCGGCTGGCCGAGACCGGCGTCGCTGAGCGGCATCCGGACGACGCGGTTGTCCTTCTTCGTCGTCTCGTAGAAGTAGAGCGAGGGATTGGCGGAGAAGTCGGGGGAGACCGCGACGCCGAGGAGGCCGCCGTCGCCCTTGGAGTCGATGCCCGTCTTGATCCGGCCGAGGTCGGTCACGCTCGCCGAGCTGCTGCCGTTCTGGCTCGGCGGGGTGATCAGCAGGATCCGGCCGGTGGTGCGCTCGGTGACGACGCCGACGCCGTTCGGCAGGAAGTCCAGGCCCCACGGGGTGGTCAGGTCGGAGTCGGCCGTGCCGACGACGTTCGGGATGCCGTCGAAGGTCTGCGCGGCGCTGTCCGTCCCGGTCGGTACGGCGGTCATCGACGGCTCCACCTGGACCGCGACCTCGTTGCCGCCCTGGCCGCACGCGGCGAGGAGCAGCGCGCCCGCCGCCAGCAGGCCGGCCGCCGTGGTGATCCTTGCCATCAGTCGTCCACCTTCGCGAGGAACTCGAGGAGCAGCTCGTGGATCCGCTCCGGCTGCTCGAGCTGCAGGAAGTGCGAGCCGCGCAGCTCGATGTAGTCGGCGTCCTCGATGCGCGCCGCGGCGGAGGCCATGTCGCGGGCGCCGGCCAGCACGTCCCACGACGCCGCGACGAAGCGGCAGGGCACGTGGATCGAGCTCAGCGAGACGCGGGTGTGACGGGAGGTCGAGATCGCCAGGTGGGCGTACCAGTCGACCGGCGTGGTCAGGAACTCGCCCAGGCCGACCGCGGTGGCGGCGGGATCGGCCACCGGGAACATCAGGCCGGAGTGCGAGATCAGCCGGACGGCGCGGTCGCCGATCGGGAGACGGGTCGTGACCGGCGTGGCCAGCCAGCCGGCGTACTTGGCGATCCGGCAGGCGTTGACCGTGACCGCGCGCGCGACGAAGTGGGGGAGGTGCAGCGGGCCGAGCATCGTGGCGAAGGTGTCGCCGGGAACGCCGCACATCGCGAACAGGCCGCTCACGCGCTCGGGATGGCGGTAGGCCATCTCGAACATCGTGTTGACGCCCATCGACCAGCCCATCAGCACCGCGCGCTCGATGCCGAAGTGGTCCATCACCGACAGGCCGTCCTCGACGAAGTGCTGGATCTCCACGTTGCGCGGGTCGGCGGGGCGGTCGGAGCCGCCGACACCGCGGTGGTTCCACGACACGACACGTACGCCGCAGTCGGGGTCGAGCAGCTTCGGCCAGAGGTAGGGGTTGGTGCCGAGCCCGTTGCACAGCACGACCGTCGGGCCGTCGATCAGGCCGTCGGGGTCGTTGGTCCACGCCCGCAGGTAGGTCCCGTCGTCGGACAGGATGTCGCGGAACGCGAGGTGCGCGTGCTCCGCCTGATCTGCGCTGGCGGGTTCGGTGGGCATGGGCTGATTCTGCCCTGCCGCCCTAGTCGATGCGTGGCGCAGGGCCGCTCGTGGACGTGCGCGTCGCGCCGACGCTCGCGGCGACGACGCAGGCGATGGCGATCCACTGGACCGGGCCGAGCCGCTCGCCGACGATCAGCAGGGCGGTCAGCGCGGCTGCCGCGGGCTCGAGGCTCATCAGCACGCCCAGCGTCGCCGGCCGGATCCGCCGCAGCGCGGTGATCTCCGCGCTGTAGGGCACCACCGAGCTCATCAGGCCGACGACCGCGCCGGTGAGCAGGATGTGCCCGTCGCCCAGCCGGTGGGCGATGCCCGGCAGCCCGGGCGTGACGACCGCGGTGGCGACGATGCTCGCGACGGAGAGGCCGTCGAGGCCCTCCCAGCGCCGTCCGGTGCCCGCGCTGAGCAGGATGTAGCCGGCCCAGCCGGCGCCCGCCAGCAGCGCGAACCCGGCACCGACCCAGCTCCAGCTGGTCCGCTCCACACCCAGCAGCACGACGCCCGCCCCCGCCAGCGCCGCCCACAGCAGGTCGCGCGACCGGTGGGAGCCGATCACCGCGATGGCCAGCGGGCCGAGGAACTCGATCGTCACCGCGATGCCGATCGGGATCCGCGCGAACGACTGGTAGATAGACCAGTTCATGACGCCGAGGCAGACGCCGAAGGCCACGACCGTGATCCAGTCGGCACGGCTGCGGCCGGTCAGCCTCGGTCGCGCGATCGCCAGCAGGACCACCGTGCTGACCGCGAGCCGCAGCCACACCAGGCCGCTCGGGTCGACCTCGTCGAAGATCCGCTTCGCGATCGAGGCGCCTGCCTGCACGGACACCACACCGACGACGACCAGCCCGATCGCGACCCACAGCGGTGGGCGTGGGAGGCGACGGGGGGACATCGGGTCAAATCTAGTGTTCCGCGACTAGTGTGCGGACATGAGGCGCCCGCACGAGAACGTCGCGACCGTTCTGGTGGATCCGGCCGTCCTCGAGGACCTCGAGCTGGCGCTGATGAGCTCGGACCTCCACCTCTGGCCGGTGCGCACCGCGCCGATCGTGCTCGACGGCAGGCGGCGGGAGTTCCAGGTACGCCGCCAGCTGCTGACGAGCCAGCGCGGGGAGTGGGACGACGCTGCCGCATGGGTGCCTGCGTGGGTCGGGTTCGGCGACCGGTGGCACCACGGCGACGAGCCGCTGCCGTGGTCGGCCCACCAGGCGCTGTGGGCGACCCTCGACCGGTACGCCGCCCACGTGCGGTTCCAGCGTCGCCTCGGCGGGGTGCCGCCGATGCGGGTTCCGGTCGAGCGTCACGCATCCTGAGCGCGTCGGCGGACCGCTGCACGCACCGGGCAAAATCCGTGAGTTCGACCACGAAGCCGGGCCGCTGCCCTAGGTTCGAGACATGCCTGCCTTCGCGCACACGCACGAGACGACGATCGCGGCGCCGGTGACGACGGTGCACGCCCTCGTCTCGGACTTCCGCCACTGGCCGCAGTGGTCGCCGTGGGACGACCTCGACCCCGAGCTCGAGCGCCGGTACGTCGGCACCGGTGTGGGTGCGTCGTACCACTGGAAGGGCAACAACAAGGCGGGCGAGGGCACCATGCGGTTCACCGCGATCACCGCCGACCGGATCGACGTGGACCTCGAGTTCCGGAAGCCGTTCCGGGTCCGCAACGAGGTCGTGTTCACGCTCACGCCCGTCGCCGGCGGCACCCGCGTCGCGTGGACGATGAGCGGCGAGCGCAACCCGGTCTTCGCCGTCCTCGGCCGGCTGTTCCTGGACAAGGCCATCGGCAAGGACTTCGACAGGGGCCTGGCCTCCCTCAAGGCCGCCGCCGAGGCCGCCTGAGGCTCTGGGGCGGGCCAGGCACGTGGCCCGGGCGGGCGCCACTCGAGTGACCGTGCACGCCGGTCCGGACCGCGCGGCGACCGTCCTGCACTGTCACTCGCTGCTCAGCACCGGTCTGGGTCGCCTCCGGCGATCATCCGGACGGTTGAGATCGCGCGTGGCCGTCGTACGACGGCGGCCTATCCTTGACCTATGCCTACGCTCCGCTCCGCAACCTCGACCTCCGGCAGGAACATGGCCGGTGCCCGCGCGCTGTGGCGTGCGACCGGCATGACGGACACGGACTTCGGCAAGCCGATCATCGCCGTCGCCAACTCCTTCACCGAGTTCGTTCCGGGCCACGTCCACCTGCGCGACCTCGGCAAGCTCGTCGCCGACTCCATCAAGGAGGCCGGCGCGGTCGCCAAGGAGTTCAACACGATCGCCGTCGACGACGGCATCGCGATGGGCCACGGCGGCATGCTCTACAGCCTGCCGAGCCGTGAGCTGATCGCCGACTCCGTCGAGTACATGGTCCAGGCCCACTGCGCCGACGCGCTGGTCTGCATCTCCAACTGCGACAAGATCACCCCCGGCATGCTGATCGCCGCCCTGCGGCTCGACATCCCCGTGGTGTTCGTCTCCGGCGGCCCGATGGAGGCAGGCAAGACCACCGCCATCGAGGGCGTCGTCCACGACCGCCTCGACCTGATCGACGCGATGGTCGCCTCGGCCAACGACGCGGTCACCGACGAGCAGCTGATGAGCATCGAGCAGTCGGCCTGCCCGACCTGCGGCTCCTGCTCCGGCATGTTCACCGCCAACTCGATGAACTGCCTGACCGAGGCCATCGGCCTCTCGCTGCCCGGCAACGGCTCGACGCTGGCCACGCACGCCGCCCGCAAGGACCTCTTCGTCGAGGCCGGCCGCCGCATCGTCGACCTGGCCAAGCGCTACTACGAGCAGGACGACGACTCGGTGCTGCCGCGCAACATCGCGACCCACGAGGCGTTCGAGAACGCCTTCGCGCTCGATGTCGCCATGGGCGGCTCGACCAACACGGTGCTGCACCTGCTGGCCGCGGCCCGCGAGGCCGAGATGACCTTCTCCGTCGACGACATCGACGCGATCTCGCGCCGGGTGCCGTGCCTGTCGAAGGTCGCGCCGAACAGCCCGAGCTACTACATGGAGGACGTCCACCGTGCCGGCGGCATCCCCGCGATCCTCGGCGAGCTCAACCGGGGCGGCCTGCTCAACACCGACGTGCACAGCGTGCACGCGCCGGACCTCCAGAGCTGGCTGGACGAGTGGGACATCCGCGGTGGCAAGGCCTCCGAGACGGCTCAGCAGCTCTTCCACGCGGCCCCCGGCGGCGTCCGCACGACCGAGCCGTTCTCGACCGAGAACGTCTGGTCCTCGCTCGACACCGACGCGGCCGACGGCTGCATCCGCGACGTCGAGCACGCCTACACCAAGGACGGCGGCCTGGCGATCCTCAAGGGCAACCTCGCCGCGGACGGCTGCGTGGTCAAGACCGCCGGTGTTCCGGAGGAGGTCTGGCAGTTCCGCGGCACCGCCCGCGTCTTCGAGTCCCAGGAGGCCGCCGTGCAGGGCATCCTCGACAAGTCCGTGGTCGAGGGCGACGTGGTCGTCATCCGCTACGAGGGCCCGCAGGGCGGGCCTGGTATGCAGGAGATGCTCTACCCGACGTCCTTCCTCAAGGGCCGTGGCCTCGGCCAGAAGTGCGCCCTGATCACCGACGGCCGCTTCTCCGGAGGTACGTCGGGCCTGTCGATCGGCCACGTCTCGCCCGAGGCCGCGGGCGGTGGCCTGATCGCGCTCGTCGAGACCGGCGACCCGATCTCCATCGACATCCCCAACCGCAGCATCGAGCTCGAGGTCGACCAGATGGTCCTCGACGAGCGACGGGCGGCCCAGGAGAAGCGCGACCGGCCCTACACCCCGGCCGACCGCGAGCGCACGGTCTCGGCCGCACTGCGGGCCTACGCGTCGATGGCGACCGCCGCCTCCGACGGCGCCTACCGCCGCGTGCCGGAGTGATCTCGTAGCGAGAGACGAAGCGGGGCCCCGGACGACGTCCGGGGCCCCGCTTCTGCGTCTGCGACCGTCAACAGGTCACTGCAGCTGCTCGTCCTCGACGGCGGCCTCGTCCTCGGTGTCGGCGATGTGACGCGCGGCCTCGTCCGGGCTGAGCCGGAAGCGGTAGGCGAGCACGTAGACGATGGCCGAGAGCACGCCCATCAGCACGAACGACCAGGTGAAGCTCAGGTCGCCACGGTTGCCGGCGGCCGGTGCGGGGAAGCTGCCGAAGTAGGAGATGACGGTGACGCCGACGAGCCAGGGGACGACCCAGACCGCACCGGACACGAACGCCATGTCGGGCAGGTGGACCTGGCCGGCGAGCGTGAAGACGCCCAGGAGCACGAAGCCGAGCAGCACGGCGACCATGAGCTTCCAGTCGACGTCCCACCCCGACCAGTAGACGATCATGTTCGACGCCCAGAACGCCAGCACGGGGATGACGTGGCCGCCGGGGAGGCGGAACGGGCGCTCTCGGTCGGGCTGCTGCTTGCGCATGGCGGCCAGCACCAGTGGGCCCGAGGCGAAGGACATGACCGTGGCGGACGAGATGAAGCCGACCAGCTGCTGCCAGCTCGGGAACGGCAGGAACACGATCAGGCCGACGACGAAGGTCACGATCAGGCTGACCATCGGCACGCCCCGAGAGGTCGTCTTCGCCAGCGCCCGCGGCGCGTTGCCGTTGCGCGCCATCGCGTAGGAGATGCGCGAGGTGATGGTGGTGTAGATCAGGCCGGTGTCGCCGGGGGAGATGATCGCGTCGGCGTACAGGAGCACGGCGAGCCAACCGAGACCGAGCATGGTCGCGACGGCGGCCAGCGGGCCGAAGTCGTTCTGGAAGGAGAGCTTGGCCCAGCCGTGGGCGAGCAGGCTCGGGCTCAGGGAGCCGATGAACGCGACCTGGAGCAGGACGTAGATGATGCCCGTGATGATCACCGAGCCGACCACGGCGATCGGCACGTTGCGGCGCGGGTTGTCGGTCTCGCCGGCGAGCTCGATGCCCTGGCGGAAGCCGAGGAAGCTGAACACGATGCCGCCGGTCGCGATCGCGCTGAAGATGCCGTGGACGCCGGCCGGCTTGAAGCCGTGCGAGCTGAAGTTGGAGCCGTGGAAGGCGGTCACCAGGAAGGCGACGACGACCACGGTGATGATGATCAGCTTCCACCAGACGAGGACGTTGTTCAGCCGGGCGAACCAGCGGATGCCGAAGTAGTTCACGACGACGAAGAACGCCATGAGGACCACGGCGGCGGCATACCCGAGAGTGGTCAGGGTGTGTACGTCGACCTCGGCGGTCGTGCCGCAGGCCGACATGCAGTGGGGGGTGGTGAACGCGGCGTACTTCGTGGCGTACTGCAGGGCGCCCAGCACCTCGATGGGCGCGGTCGTCGCGACCGCGACCCAGGTGATCCAGCCGGACGTGTAGCTGGCGAAGGACCCGAAGGACATGTGCGGGTAGCGGACGACGCCGCCGGAGATCGGGAACATGGTGCCGAGCTCGGCGTACACGAGGGCGATCAGCAGGATCAGGAAGCCGCCGAGCGCCCAGGAGATCGTCGCCGCAGGTCCGGCCTGCTTGGAGGCGTTCAACGCACCGAACAGCCATCCGGACCCGATGATGGACCCCACGCTGGCGAACAGCAGGCCGACGATCCCTACGTGGCGTTTGAGCTTCGGTCGGTCCGCGGAGCTCCGTCCGGCGGCGCCTTGGTCGTTCGTGGTCGTCGTCATGCGTTGCCTTCCGATTCGGCTGGGGGTTCATGCCAAGCCGCACCGCGAGCAGACAACGGTGGGCCGTCGACCGGTACCACTTTGCCCGCAACTCATGCCTGTGAGAAGTCTGGTGCGGACTCGGCGCGTCGGATGGGACGATCGGGCCATGGGCAAGATCCACGAGCGCGTGGAGGGCAGGCTGCGCGAGTTCGTCGACCGGCAGCCGGTCTTCTTCGTGGCGACCGCACCCCTGTCCGCCGAGGGCCACGTCAACCTCTCGCCACGCGGGGTGCCGGGCACCTTCGGGATGCTCGACGAGCACACCTTCGCCTGGTTGGACGGCACCGGGAGCGGCAGCGAGACCATCGCCCACCTGCGCGAGAACGGCCGCATCACGGTCATGTTCTGCGCCTTCGACGGTCCGCCGAACATCGTGCGCCTCCACGGCAAGGGTCGCGTCGTCACCCGCTACGACGGCGAGTACGACGCCCTGTCGGCCCGCTACACCGACCTCCCCGGCGCCCGGGCGGTGGTCGTCGTCTCGGTCGAGCGCATCTCCGACTCCTGCGGGTACGCCGTCCCGCTGATGGACTACGTCGGGGAGCGCGACCTCCTCGGACCGGCCTTCGAGCGCAGGGGCGTCGAGGGGTCCGCCGACTACCGGCGCACCAGGAACCGGACCAGCATCGACGGGCTGCCGGCGTACGACTTCGACCCGAGCGCCCAGTAGCGTCGGCCCGTGTCCGTGAACGAGTTCGGCCAGCCCCTCGGTGAGGTCGTCGAGGGGTGGGAGCCGCGCGCCCGTCCCGAGCGCGTCACGCTCGAGGGCCGCTACGTCCGCCTGGTGCCGCTGAGCTCGGCCCACTACTCCGACCTGTACGCCGCGACGTGCGGTCCCGACGACCGGCAGCGCTGGACCTACCTGCCGGCCGAGGCGCCCACGGACCTGCCCGGCCTCTGGATGCTGATGACCGCGCGGCTGGAGGCCGACCCGACGACGTACGTCATCGTCGCGGAGGGCGGGAGGCCCGCGGGCGTGTTCTCGCTCTGCTCGGTGGACGCCGCCAACGGCTCGATCGAGATCGGCTGGGTCCTCTTCGGTGCCGCGCTGCAGCGCACCCGCGCGGCGACCGAGGCGATCCACCTGCTGCAGGCCTACGCCTTCGACGAGCTCGGCTACCGCCGACTGGAGTGGAAGTGCGACAGCCGCAACGAGCCGTCGCGGCGGGCGGCCGAGCGGTTCGGGTTCACCTACGAGGGCCGGTTCCGCAACCACCGCGTGGTGAAGGGCTGCAACCGCGACTCCGACTGGTTCTCGATCACCGACGCCGAGTGGCCGGCGCTGCGGCAGGCCCACGAGGCGTGGCTCGAGCCCGCGAACTTCGACGCCGACGGGCGCCAGGTCGCGCCGCTGCGGCGACACGCGCCGGAGGTCACGGCCCCGTCGGCTGGTCCGGTCGAGTAGAAAGGGCTCCCGTGACCGCGCACCCGCCCCGTCTCGCCGAGTTCAGCGAGACCCTTGCCAAGCACCTCGCCGCCAACCCCGACGCCGGCGACCTGGCCGAGGTCCGCGACTGGATCGAGGGCCTGCGCGCGGCGGAGACGACCCACGACAGGCCGGGCGGCGGCTCCGCGCCGGAGTTCCGCCGCTACCTCTTCGACGACTTCCGCAAGGTGCTCGCCGCGCAGGGGATCACCTCGGGCCGGGTCTGCGAGATCGGCGGCCCGTACAACTCCCTCGGCGAGGAGATGCCCGAGTTCGAGTTCACCTACCTGTCCCTCTACCCGGACCCGAAGTTCGACAACGTCGAGCTCGCCGATATCGCGCAGGCCGACTACATCGAGGGCGGGCAGTTCGACGCGGTCTTCTCCTCGTCGGTGTTCGAGCACGTCGTGAAGCCGTGGAACGCCGCGGCCCAGGTCTCGCGGCTGCTGAAGCCGGGCGGCGTGGCCTACCACGCGGCGCCGTTCAGCTACTTCTACCACGGTGCGCCGACCGACTACTGGCGCTTCACGCCCGACGCGTTCGAGGTGCTGTTCTCCGATCTCCGCACGATCAAGGCGGAGTTCTTCGGCGACGACAGGCGTCGCGACAACCGCGGCTCCGAGGCCAACCCGGTCGACAAGGACGGCGGCGAGCCCTTCGCCGTCGATCCCTTCGGCGGCTGGCGCGAGAACTGGTTCACCGTCTACGCCGGCATCAAGGATCAGGAGTACGCCGACGGGCTGCTCGAGCAGGCGCGGCTGCAGGCGATCGTCAACCTGATGAAGACCATGGTCAAGGCGGGCGTCCCGGTCGAGCAGGCGTCGGTGATCGTCCGGCGCAAGCTGCGTCGGGCACGGATCAACCGCGACCAGGAGATCGAGAAGTGCGAGCCCGAGGAGTCCAGCTTCCCGGAGCTGACGGTCCGCGAGGTGCGTCGTACCTGGTGGCAGCGCGGCAAGCTCGGGATCCGGCCCACGTTCAACCGGTTCGTGATGGCCCGCAGGCTCGACCTCCCGGTCCCGCTGCTGCCCAACTCCGCGCCCGATGCGACGGAGTCCCTGCTCATCCCGCGCGACCAGCGCTGAGGCTGTGGTGCTCCCGGCGGTGAGACGCGCGTCTTGTCCATTGGGACGGCATGGGAGACTGACGCCGCGACGACGTGCGACGGCGTACGGTGGTTACATGCAGCAGATTCTCGTACGCACCGGACGCGCCGACTGATCCCCAGCCTGCGCGTCCACCCCTCGTTGCCTCGCAACCGAGGGGTTTTTTGTTGAGTACGACGACCACGAACCAGCCATGAAGGAACGCAGCGATGAGTGAGCAGCAGGGCTCGGGCGAGACGATGACGGGCGCACAGAGCCTGGTGAGGTCGCTCGAGGCGGCCGGTGTCACCGACATCTTCGGCATCCCGGGCGGCGCGATCCTTCCGGCGTACGACCCGTTGATGGACTCCTCGATCCGCCACATCCTCGTGCGCCACGAGCAGGGCGCCGGGCACGCTGCCGAGGGCTACGCCAGCGCGACCGGCAAGGTCGGCGTCTGCATGGCGACCTCCGGCCCGGGCGCGACCAACCTGGTCACCCCGATCGCCGACGCGCACATGGACTCCGTCCCGATGGTCGCGATCACCGGTCAGGTGGCCGAGTCGCTGATCGGCACCGACGCCTTCCAGGAGGCGGACATCCGCGGCATCACGATGCCGATCACCAAGCACAACATCCTGGTCACCGACCCCGCGGACATCCCGCGTCGCATCGCCGAGGCGTTCCACCTCGCCTCGACCGGTCGCCCGGGTCCCGTCCTGGTCGACGTCGCGAAGTCCGCGATGACCTCGGACACGACCTTCGAGTGGCCGACCGAGCTGACGCTGCCCGGCTACCGCCCGGTGACCAAGCCGCACGCCAAGCAGATCCGCGAGGCCGCGCGCCTCATGCTCGACTCCCGCAAGCCCGTCCTGTACGTCGGCGGCGGCACCATCCGCTCCCGCGCGCATCGCGAGCTGCGCAGGTTGGCCGAGCTGACCGGCATCCCGGTCGTGACCACGCTGATGGCCCGTGGCGCCTTCCCCGACAGCCACCCGCAGCACCTCGGCATGCCGGGCATGCACGGCACGGTGGCGGCCGTCGCGGCCCTGCAGAAGTCCGACCTGATCATCAGCCTCGGTGCTCGCTTCGACGACCGGGTCACCGGCGACCTCGCGACGTTCGCCCCGAACGCCCTGGTCATCCACGCCGACATCGACCCGGCCGAGATCGGCAAGAACCGTCACGCCGACGTCCCGATCGTGGGAGACGTCAGGGAGGTCGTGACCGACCTCGTCGCGGTGCTCGAGGCCGAGCAGGCCGCGGGGCGTCACGGTGACTACGAGTCGTGGGTCGCCTACGTCAGCGGCATCCGCAGCCGCTACCCGCTGGGCTACGACGCCCCGCCGGTCGGCCTGGCGCCGCAGCACGTCATCGAGCGGCTCGGCAAGATCGCCGGCCCCGAGGCGCTCTACGTCGCGGGCGTCGGCCAGCACCAGATGTGGGCCGCCCAGTTCATCGGCTACGAGCACCCCAACACCTGGCTCAACTCAGGCGGCGCCGGCACGATGGGCTACTCCGTGCCTGCCGCGATGGGCGCGCAGGTCGGGCGTCCGGACGCGACCGTGTGGGCCGTGGACGGTGACGGCTGCTTCCAGATGACCAACCAGGAGCTCGCCACCTGCGCGATCGAGGGCATCCCGATCAAGGTCGCGCTGATCAACAACGAGAACCTCGGCATGGTCCGCCAGTGGCAGACGCTCTTCTACGGCGGGCGCTACTCCAACACCAATCTGCAGCGCCACGACAAGCCCGTCCGCATCCCCGACTTCCCCAAGCTGGCGGAGGCGTACGGCTGCGTCGGGCTGGCCTGCGACTCGGCCGACGACGTGGACAGCACGATCGAGAAGGCCATGGCCGTCGACGACGTGCCGGTGGTCGTGGACTTCCGGGTCAACAAGGACGCCATGGTGTGGCCGATGATCGCCGGTGGCGCGAGCAACGACGCCATCCAGTACGCCCGCGACCTCGCCCCCAAGTTCGACGAAGACGACCTCTAGGAATCGGTGAGGAACATCGACATGGCCCAGCACACCCTGTCCGTCCTCGTCGAGGACAAGCCCGGCGTCCTGACCCGCATCGCGGCGCTGTTCAGCCGTCGCGGCTTCAACATCACCTCGCTCGCGGTCGGCCCGACCGAGCACCCGGAGATCTCGCGGATGACCATCGTCGTCAGCGTCTCGGGCTCCCCGCTCGAGCAGGTCACCAAGCAGCTCAACAAGCTGGTCGAGGTGATCAAGATCGTGGAGCTCGAGTCCGACTCATCGGTCACCCGCGAGCTGATCATGGTCAAGGTCGCCGCGACCGCCGACAACCGCAGCGAGATTCTGGACATCGTGCAGCTGTTCCGCGCGAAGGTCATCGACGTCGCCGTGGACGCCGTCACGGTCCAGATCGTCGGCAACTCCGGCAAGATCGCCGACTTCCTGCGCGTGCTCGAGCCGTTCGGCGTCCGTGAGCTCGTCCAGAGCGGCATGGTCGCCATCGGCCGGGGCTCGCGCTCCATCTCGGAGCGGACCAAGCCCGTCGGCGTACCCGTTCCGCCCGCAGCATCCTGAGTCTCGACAGGCTCGACGACCGACAGCAACGATCATCGACGACAACAGCTCGATCATCGACAACAACCAGAAGGAGAGCCCCTGTGGCTGAGATCTACTACGACGACGACGCCGACCTGAGCCTGATCCAGGGCAAGCACGTCGCGGTCATCGGCTATGGCAGCCAGGGCCACGCCCACGCGCTCAACCTGCGCGACTCCGGCGTCGACGTGCGTGTCGGCCTGCGCCCCGGCTCCGCGAGCATCGCGAAGGCGGAGGAGGAGGGCCTCAAGGTCCTGCCCGTCGCCGAGGCGGTCGAGGAGGCCGACGTCATCGTCATCCTGGCGCCGGACCAGTTCCAGCGCACCATCTACGCCGAGGAGATCGCCCCGAACATCACCGCCGGCGACACCCTGGTCTTCTGCCACGGCTTCAACATCCGCTTCGGCTACATCAAGGCGCCCGAGGGCGTCGACGTCATCATGGTCGCCCCGAAGGCCCCCGGTCACACGGTGCGCCGCGAGTACGTCGCCGGCCGCGGCATCCCGGACATCATCGCCGTCGAGCAGGACGCCTCGGGCCAGGCCTGGGACCTCGCGAAGTCCTACGCCAAGGGCATCGGCGGCACCCGCGCCGGCGTCATCAAGACGACCTTCACCGAGGAGACCGAGACCGACCTGTTCGGTGAGCAGGCCGTCCTCTGCGGCGGCATGTCGCACCTCGTGCAGTCCGGCTTCGAGGTCCTGACCGAGGCGGGCTACCAGCCCGAGATCGCCTACTTCGAGGTCCTCCACGAGATGAAGCTCATCGTGGACCTCATGTGGGAGGGCGGCATCGCCAAGCAGCGCTGGTCGATCTCCGACACCGCCGAGTACGGCGACTACGTCTCCGGCCCGCGCGTGATCGACGCCGGTGTCAAGGAGCGCATGCAGGGCGTGCTCGCCGACATCCAGTCCGGTGCCTTCGCCGAGCGCTTCATCGCCGACCAGGACAACGGCGGCAAGGAGTTCCTCGAGCTGCGCGAGAAGGAGGCCGGCCACCCGATCGAGGCGACCGGCAAGGCGCTGCGCGCCCACTTCTCCTGGCAGCAGCAGGACAAGGACTACACCGAGGGCTCCGCGGCCCGCTGACTCGAGCGGGTCGAGACCCACGACGAAGCGCCCCGACCGATCGGCCGGGGCGCTTCGCGTTCGCCAGGGGCTACTTCACCTCGGAGCGCATCAGCATGCGCAGCCCGATCGCGAGGGGGAGGACCAGCCAGATCAGCGTGGCGACGCCGAGCTGCGCCCACTCCTGCCCGGTCACACCCGAGTCGTAGAGCGGGATGCTCGCGGTGCGCAGGTCGAACCAGGCGGCGTGGTCGGCCCACCACTGCTGGGCGGATGCGAGGGCGCCGGAGACACCGGGCAGCACGAGGGCGTAGACGAAGTAGCCCACGATCGCGCCGGGCGAGCTGCGGAACAGCACGCCGAGCATGAAGCCCATCAGCATGCCGATCTGGTCGACCAGCACGATCTGCAGGATCGTCCTCCAGCTGACGTCCCACAGGGGTGCGTGGCCGATGATCGCCCCGTTGAGCAGGTTGCCGACCGCGCCTGCGGCCAGCGCGACCACCAGCGAGGCGAGCCCCACGGTGACGACGGTGACCAGCTTGGCGGCGATCACGCGGCCCCGGCTCGGCACCAGGGTGAAGGTGGTCAGCGCGGTCCGCTGACCCCACTCGCTGGAGACCGACAGCGCACCCAGCACGGGCAGGATGACGGTGATCGGCACCCCCACGGCCGAGGCGAACGACCCGTAGCCCAGGTTGTCGCGGTTGCCGAAGACCAAGGTGGCGCCGGTGGCGATGACGGCGAGCGCCGCGATCGCGACGAGCAGCCAGAAGCCCGACCTGGTGTCGAACATCTTGCGCCACTCCACCGAGACGAGGCGGCGGAACGGGATCGGGGCGTGCACGGCCCGCTCTCGCCGTACGGCGGGACGGGCGGTGGGCTGCGAGGTGACGGTGGTGGCGCTCATGCCGCTGCTCCGTTGCTGGTCGATCCGGGGGACAGGTGGTCGCGCTGGCTCTCGGCGGTCAGCGCCAGGAACATCTCCTCCAGGCCGGCGCCGTCGGCCGCCCGGAGCTCGGTGAGGGCGATCCCGGCGTCGAACGCGGCGCGCCCGACCACGGGAAGCTCCGCCTCGGCGAGCACGACGCCCGCCGCGCCGGCCCGCGCCTTGAGGCCCGCAGCCTGCAGAGCGGCGAGCAGCGCTGCCGGGTCGGCCGCGCGGACGAGCGTGCCGCCCGCGGCGAGCAGCTCGTCCTTGGTGCCCTGGGCGACGACCCGGCCGTTGCCGATCACGACGATGTCGTCGGCGATGACCTCGATCTCGTGCAGCAGGTGGGAGGACAGCAGCACGGTGCCGCCGTCGTCGGCGAACTCGCGGAGCAGGTCGCGCATCCAGCGGATGCCTGCGGGGTCGAGCCCGTTGGCGGGCTCGTCGAGGATCAGGACCGAGGGGTCCCCGAGCAGCGCGGCGGCGATGCCGAGCCGCTGGCGCATGCCGAGGGAGTAGTTGCGGACGCGGCGGCCGGCCTCGTGCTCGGTCAGGCTGACGCGGTCGAGCATCTCGTCCACACGCTGTCGCGGCAGGCCCATGGTGCGTGCGGCGATGGTGAGGACCTCGCGGCCGGTGCGGCCGGCGTGCTGCGCGGAGGCGTCGAGGAGGACCCCCACCTCGCGCCCCGGGTTGGGCAGGTCGGTGAAGGCGCGGTCGAGGATGAGGGCGGAGCCGGAGGTCGGCGGGGTGAGGCCGACCATGACCCGCATGGAGGTGGTCTTCCCGGCGCCGTTCGGGCCGAGGAAGCCGGTGACGCGGCCGGGACGGGCCGTGAAGGTCACGTCGTCGACCGCGGTGAAGTCGCGGTAGCGCTTCGTCAGGGACTGGATCTCGATCATGCCTCCAGTCTGGCCCGCGCGTGGTGGGCGCGCCTCGGGTGTGACCCTGGGATCTACCCCGAGACGTCCCGCAGGAATGCACCCGGGCCGAGCGGGGTTCCCCGAGCATGCGCATCGAGATCTGGGCCGACGTCGTGTGCCCGTACTGCTACATCGGCAAGCGTCGCTTCGAGCAGGCCCTCGCCGGCTTCGAGCACCGCGACGAGGTGGAGGTCGTCTACCGCTCCTTCGAGCTCGACCCGTTCGCGCCGGAGCACGGCACCGAGCCGACCGCCGCGGTGCTGGCGCGCAAGTGGGGGACCGACGAGGCCGGTGCGCGCGAGGCGATGCGCCAGGGCGACCGGGCGGGAGAGGCCGAGGGCCTGGTCTTCCGCCACCACGACGCGCCGCACGCCCGGACCCTGACCGCGCACCGCCTGCTGCACCTCGCCCTGTCGCAGGGCCGGCAGGCGGCGCTGCTCGAGGAGCTGCTGGCGGCGTACTTCACGCGTGGGGAGTCGATGGGTGACGACGACGTGCTGCGTGGAGCGGCGGAGCGGGCCGGGCTGGAGGCCGCGGCGGTCGAGGAGGTGCTGACCACCGACGCGTTCCGCGACGAGGTCCTCGCCGACGTCGCCCAGGCCCGTGCGTACGGCGCGTCGGGCGTGCCGTTCTTCGTCATCGACCAGCGCTACGGCATCTCCGGTGCGCAGCCGACCGAGGTCTTCGCCCAGGCGCTGGAGCAGGCCCGGGTGGGGTAGTGAGATCGGTGCCGTGTCCGCCGTGCCGGACACCTCGTGGTCAGCCCGTGTCACCCGTTCGTAACATGGGCGGAGGTCCGGTAGCGTGAAACCCAGCACAGCGCCGTGCGGGTACACGACTATCGCCATTCCGTACGTCAGTAGAGGTATTCGCTGTGACTGATCGCCCCATCGTCCTCATCGCCGAAGAGCTCAGCCCCGCCACCATCGAGGCGCTCGGCCCGGACTTCGAGATCCGCAACTGCAACGGCGCCGACCGTGCCGAGCTGCTGCCGGCCATCGCCGACGTCGACGCGATCCTGGTCCGCTCCGCCACGAAGGTCGACGCCGAGGCGCTTGCCGCGGCCAAGCGCCTCAAGGTCGTCGCCCGCGCCGGCGTCGGCCTCGACAACGTCGACGTCAAGGCCGCCACCCAGGCCGGCGTCATGGTCGTGAACGCCCCGACCTCCAACATCGTCTCGGCGGCCGAGCTGGCGATCGCCCTCATGCTCGCGGCCGCCCGCAACGTCTCGCCCGCCCACGCCGCGCTGCGCAACGGCGAGTGGGCCCGCTCGAAGTACAGCGGCATCGAGCTGTTCGAGAAGACCCTCGGCATCGTCGGCCTCGGCCGCATCGGCGTCCTCGTCGCCCAGCGCCTGCAGGCGTTCGGCATGAACGTCGTCGCCTACGACCCGTACGTCCAGCCGGGCCGCGCGGCCCAGATGGGCATCCGCCTGGTCGACCTCGACACGCTGATGGCCGAGTCGGACTTCCTGACCGTGCACCTCCCGAAGACGCCGGAGACGATCGGCCTGATCGGCGCGGACGCGCTGGCCAAGGCCAAGCCGTCGCTGGTCGTGGTCAACGCGGCCCGCGGCGGGATCGTCGACGAGGACGCGCTCTACAACGCGCTCAAGGAGGGTCGCATCGCGGCCGCCGGCCTCGACGTGTTCGCCAAGGAGCCGTGCACCGACAGCCCGCTGTTCGAGCTCGACAACGTCGTCGCGGTGCCGCACCTCGGCGCCTCGACCGACGAGGCCCAGGAGAAGGCCGGCGTCGCCGTCGCCAAGTCGGTGCGCCTCGCGCTCGCCGGCGAGCTCGTCCCCGACGCGGTCAACGTCCAGGGCGGCGTCATCGCCGAGGAGGTGCGGCCCGGCATCGGGCTGACCGAGAAGCTCGGCCAGATCTTCACCGGCGTCGCCGGCGAGGTCGCCCAGCAGCTCGACGTGGAGGTCCGCGGCGAGATCACCGCCCACGACGTCAAGGTGCTCGAGCTCGCCGCGCTCAAGGGTGTGTTCAGCAGCGTCGTCGAGGAGCAGGTCTCCTACGTCAACGCGCCGCTGCTCGCAGCCGAGCGGGGCCTCGCCGTACGCCTGGTGACCGATCCGGAGAGCGAGGACCACCGCAACCTGATCACGCTGCGCGGCACCCTCGCCGACGGCTCGCAGGTCTCGGTCAGCGGCACGCTGGTCGGCATCCAGCGCCGCGAGCGCATCGTCGAGGTCAACGGCTACGACATCGACATCGAGCCGACCGACCACCTCGCGTTCTTCACCTACAACGACCGTCCCGGCATGGTCGGAACGGTCGGCCAGGTCCTCGGCGGCGCCGGCGTCAACATCGCCGGCATGCAGGTCTCGCGCGACACCAAGGGCGGCCAGGCCCTCGTCGCGCTGTCCGTCGACTCGGCCATCCCGGCCGACACCCTGACCGAGATCTCCTCTGCCATCGACGCCACCGGCATCCACGCGGTCGACCTCGTCGACTGACGCTCCGGCTCCACCTACGACGCCCGCCCGGTCGACCCGGGCGGGCGTCGTCGTGCTTGGGCGGGTGCGGCTCGGGGCGCAGGTTTCACAAGGTATGCCCCCCATCCCTTGCGAAACCTGCAGGGCCCGGCTGACTTCGCTGCATCCCTTGCGAAACCTGCAGGGCCCGGCTGACTTCGCTGCATCCCTTGCGAAACCTGCAGGGCCCGGCCGACTTCGCTGCATCCCTTGCGAAACCTGCAGGGCCCGGCCGACTTCGCTGCATCCCTTGTGAAATCCGCACTCAGGCGACCAGCACCGGCCCCGCCCCGCGCCGATCCGCGGCCCGGTACGGCGCCGGAGCCGAGCCGACCTCGGCCCAGGCGGCGGCGATGCGGCGTACGGCCTCCTCGAGGTCGGCCGCGGGGAGGGCGTAGGGCAGGCGGACCCAGCGGCCCAGCCCGCCCTCGGGGGCGAAGGCGGGCCCGGGCGCCAGGATGACGCCGTGCCGCTCGGCCGCCTCGGCCAGCTCCACGGAGGCGGCGCGCGGCAGCTCGCACCAGAGCGCCATCCCGCCGTCGGGGTGGCGGTACCGCCAGTCGGGCAGGTGCTCGGCCAAGGCCGCCTCGAGCGCGTCGCGCTGCTCCACCAGCCGTCGCCGGTGGGCGTCGAGCACGCCTTCGATGCCGTCGGCGAGGAGCCGGGTGAGGACGAGCTGCTCGAGCACCGGCGCACCGAGGTCGAGCCCGACCCGTGCGCGGGTCAGCTCGTCGACGAGCCGCATCGGCGAGCGGATCCAGCCCAGCCGCAGCCCGCCCCAGATCGCCTTGCTGGCGCTGCCCAGGGTGACCGCGTCGGCGGCGTACGACGCGAAGGGGCGGAGTGCCGGCTGTCCTTCGAGCCGGATCTCGTGGTGGGCCTCGTCGACGACGGGCAGGGCGTGGTGGGCCCGCAGCAGCCGGGCGTACGACGCCCGCGTCCGCTCGCCCATCACCAGCCCGGTGGGGTTGTGGACGTCGGGCATCACGTGGACCAGCCGCGGCCGGTGCCGGGTCAGCGCCGCGCCGATCGTGTCGAGGTCCCAGCCGGAGGGGTCGAGCGGGATCGCGACGATCCGCCCGCCGCCGGTGCGCAGTGCCCTCACCGCGTTCGGGTACGTCGGCGACTCGACCAGCACCCGGTCTCGCGGCCCGGCCAGGGCGGCGCCGACGACGGCGGTCGCCGCGAGCGCACCCGCGGTGACGATGATCTGCTCGGGCCGCGTCGGCAGCCCGCGGGCGTCGTACCGCGCGGCCAGCGCGGTCTGCAGCGCCGGGAGCCCCGCCGGGTAGTAGCCGTGCCCGCCGAGGTACGCCGGCAGCTCGGCCGCAGCCTCGGCGTACGCGGCCGCGATGCCGGGCGGTGCGGTGGCGGCCGCGCAGACCAGGTCGATGACGCCGTCGCCGGCCTCGGTGGGGGAGAGCGCGCGATCGGTGGCGCGGCGTGGACCGCCGGGCAGACGGGTGAAGGTGCCCGATCCGTGGCGCGCCTCGGCGAACCCGGTCTCGCGCAGCAGCTCGTAGGCGCGGGTGACCGTCGTGCGTGAGACGCCGAGCGCGGCGGTCAGGTCGCGCTCGCTGGGCAGCCGCGTCGCGTAGCCGATCCGGCCGTCGCCGATCAGCTCACGCAGGCCGTCGGCCAGCCCGACGTAGGCCGGCGAACGGTCGAACCCGTCGACGAGGGTGGCGATCCGCGCCGCCGAAGTGGTCTGGCTCATGCAGGCCAGTACACCACGAGTGGCTATTTCGAAACAGTCCAATCCTGGAGATGCTGGGGGCATGCCCGCCGTCCAGCTCTCCGCCCTCGGCCCGATGGCCCAGCTGCGCGCCGGTCGACTGGGCCGCCGCGTCCCGCAGCTGCTCGTGGGCCTGTGGATCTACGGCACCAGCATGGCGATGATGATCCGCTCCCACCTCGGCCTCGACCCGTGGGACGTCTTCCACGCCGGCGTCGTCTCCCACCTGCCGCTGTCCTTCGGGACCATCGTGATCATCGTCGGCGCGCTCGTGCTGCTGCTGTGGATCCCGCTCAGGCAGGCGCCCGGCTTCGGCACGATCGCGAACGTGATCCTGATCGGCATCGCCACCGACGTCAGTCTGGCCTGGATCCACACGCCGCGCGACGTCATGGTCCGCGCATTCCTGCTCATCGGCGGCGTGGCCCTCAACGGTCTCGCCGGCGCGCTCTACATCGGCGCCCAGCTCGGCCCCGGCCCGCGCGACGGCCTGATGACCGGCATCGTCGCGAGGACGGGCTGGCCGCTGCGCGTCGTACGGACCGCGATCGAGGTGGGCGTGCTGGTCAGCGGCTTCTGCCTCGGCGGCACGGTCGGCCTCGGAACCCTCCTGTACGCCGTCGCGATCGGCCCGATCGTCCAGGAGCTGCTGCCGCTGGTGACGGTCCGGCTCGACGTCGTCGAGCAGTCGTGCGAGATTCCCGACGCGAAGCCTGCATAGGAGTCGGATCCCCTGGATAGTCTCAGGGTCATGACCACCGACGGCGCCTCCGCCGCTGCTCCCGAGCCGACTCCGCTCACCCCGCCCGACCCCGTCATCCAGCTGACGGCGCCGGATGCTCCCGCCCGCGTGGTCGAGACGCAGGCGCCGAAGATGGCGCCCCAGGTCGACCCCGCCCAGGTGCCCGAGCTCGACGCCAAGGTCGACGGCTTCCTGGCCTCGCTCGCCCAGGCCAAGGTCGGCAGCCCGGAGTTCGCCAAGCAGGCCGACAGCGTGCGCACCATGGGCGACGCCGACATCCGCCGCGCCGCCGAGACGTCCAACCGGATGCTCGACAAGCCGGTCTCGGCGCTCAAGGAGGGCGGCATCGCCCAGGGCTCCGACGTCGGCAAGACGCTGGTCGCGCTGCGCCGCACCGTCGAGGACCTCGACCCCGCGCAGGCGCGGGGGCCGCGCAAGTTCTGGGAGATGATGCCCTGGAACGACAAGGTCGAGGACTACTTCCGCAAGTACCAGTCCTCCCAGGACCAGCTCAACGGCATCCTGCACCACCTCCGCACCGGCCAGGACGAGCTGACCAAGGACAACGTCGCGCTCAACCTCGAGAAGGCCAACCTCTGGGCGGTGATGGGCCGGCTCAACCAGTACATCTACGTCGCGGAGCGGCTCGACGCGAAGCTCTCGGCCAAGATCGCCGAGCTGGAGCTGAGCGACCCCGACGCCGCCAAGACGCTCAACCAGGACGTCCTGTTCTACGTCCGCCAGAAGCACCAGGACCTGCTGACCCAGCTGGCCGTCTCGATCCAGGCCTACCTGGCGATCGACATCATCATCAAGAACAACATCGAGCTCATCAAGGGCGTCGACCGTGCGTCGACGACCACGATCTCCGCCCTGCGCACCGCCGTCATCGTGGCCCAGGCGCTGGGCAACCAGAAGCTCGTGCTCGACCAGATCACCGCGCTCAACTCCACGACGTCGACGATGATCCAGCGCACCTCGGAGATGCTCAAGGACAACTCCGCGAAGATCCAGGAGCAGGCCGCATCGTCGACGATCGGCATGGAGCAGCTGCAGGCCGCGTTCTCCAACATCTACGCCACGATGGACTCCATCGACGCGTTCAAGCTCAAGGCGCTCGACTCGATGTCGACGACGATCGGCGTGCTCGAGACCGAGGTCTCGAAGTCGAAGGCCTACCTCGACCGCGTGCAGCAGCAGGACCAGCGCAACGCGGCCGGCGCGCTCGACATCGCCGATCCCACCCGGCCGGCCTGATCCCGACGGAAGCAGACGTTTCGGGTGGGGATCAGGTCGTGGTTCGGACGCGGGGACGCGGAGCAGCAGGAGGAGTACGTCGTACCCCCGGCGCCGACTGAGAAGGACGTGCTGGCCTCGCTCAACCGCGTCAACGCCATGCTGCATGACGGCAACGCGCCGCAGGTCGTCATCGCCCGCGTCGTGGCGATCGCGCGCACCATCAGCCAGACGCTGCCGCGGCTGCGCTCGCTCGGGCTCGGCAGCGACGAGGGGTACGCCGTGGTCGCCACGGCGACCGACTACCTCCCCGAGGCCGTCGCCGGCTACCTCCGGCTGCCGCGCGACTGGGCCGACACCCGACCGATCGACGGCGCCAAGACGGCCCTGATGATCCTCATCGACCAGCTCGAGCTGCTGGGCGCCACCATGGACAAGATCTTCGACGCGGCCAACCGCGCCGACGCCCAGGCGCTGGTGGCCCACGGGCGCTTCCTGCAGGAGAGGTTCGGCCACGATGACGGCGGACCCGAGCTCACCGTGGGCGCGCCGTGAGCGCGCTGGCCGAGGCGCTCGCCGCGCTCGAGTCCGTGGCCGGCAGGGCGGGGGTCGAGGCCGGCGTTGCCCGGGCCGAGGGCGAGTCGCTCGCCGCGACCGTCGCCGAGCCGAACAAGGGCGCGTTCGTCGACTGGGCCGCCGGTGCCGGCCGGCCCGCCGCCGGTGGTGCCGAGGCGTTCTTCGACGCGGCGGTCAGGGGCCGACGGTTCCGGGTCGCGCCCACGCCGACGATGGGGCTGCTCGAGCTGGAGCGCTCCGCCCAGGCGCCGGCGTACGCCGCCGCGCTGGCCGACGTCGCCACCGCCGCCAGCACCCTCGGCACCCCCGACCCCCGAGCGGTCGGCAACGCCGCGATGGCCTCGGCCGCCCAGCTGGGCGGGTCGAGCCTGGACGTCCGGGCTCCGCTGGGTCTCGACAGGCTCGACCAGCCTCGGGCCAGGGTGGTCCAGCCTGTCCAGACCCCTCCGGCGCCAGAGCAGGGTCTCGACAAGCTCGACCAGCCTGAGGCGCCCGACCAGCCTGAGGCACTCGACCATCCGGAGCAGAAGGTGGTCGAGCCCGTCGAGACCCCGACGAAGTCGGTGGCGGAGCTGCTGGGGGAGCTGGACGCGCTGACCGGGCTGGCCGACGTGAAGACCGAGATCCACAAGCAGGCGGCGATCCTGCGGATCGAGGGGCTGCGCAAGGACGCCGGACTCGGGCAGCCGACGATCACCCGCCACCTCGTCTTCAACGGCAACCCCGGCACCGGCAAGACCACCGTCGCGCGGCTCGTGGCCGGGATCTACCGCGCGCTCGGGCTGCTCTCCAAGGGCCAGCTCATCGAGTGCGACCGCTCCGAGCTGGTCGCGGGCTACCTCGGCCAGACGGCCGCCAAGACCGCCGACATGGTCAAGAGGGCCGAGGGCGGGGTGCTCTTCATCGACGAGGCGTACTCCCTGACCGGCGACCAGTACGGCAAGGAGGCCATCGACACCCTGGTCAAGGAGATGGAGGACAAGCGCAACGACCTCGTCGTCATCGTCGCCGGCTACCCGGGACCGATGGCCGCCTTCATCGCCGAGAACCCCGGTCTCGAGAGCCGCTTCCGCACGACCCTGGACTTCGCCGACTACTCCGACGACGAGCTGGTCGAGATCTTCGGGTCGATGGCGGAGGCCGCCGACTACGACACCGCCGACGCGGTGCTCGACCGGCTGCACGCCGTGCTCGAGGAGACCGAGCGGGGGCCGGCGTTCGGCAACGCGCGCTTCGTGCGCAACGTGCTCGAGGCCGCGATCGGTCGTCAGGCGTGGCGGTTGCGCGACGTGGAGAAGCCGACCGTCGAGCAGCTCCGCACCCTCGACCCGGCCGACCTCGGGCCCGACACCGTCGACATAGCGGGGGAGGGCGCATGAGCCAGCCAGCGCCCGTGGCCGCGCCGGACGCGGCATTCGTCGACACCCCGGCGCTCCTGACCCGGTGGCACCTCGTCGCCGTGGCCACCGTGATCGCCTTCGGGCTGGTCAGCGGCGTCCTGCAGATCCTCTCCTGGCAGTCCGACGGCCGGGCGGCGGCCGAGACCCAGCAGCTCGTGCGCGTGCAGGGGATCAAGTCGTCCCTGCTACGGGCCGACGCGCTGGCCACCACCGGATACCTGACGGCCGGCCTGGAGCCGACGGCCAAGAAGCAGGAGTACGCCGACACCGTCAACGGAGCGCTCGCCGAGATCGCCGACGCCGCCGAGGCGCAGCCGGCCGACCGGGCGGCGCTCGCGGCGCTCAACCAGCAGGTCGAGACCTACACGACCGACGTCGCCCAGGCGGAGGTCTACAACCGGCAGGGCCTCCCGCTCGGCATCGCCTACCAGACCGCGGCCAGCACCCAGCTGCGCGACGACGCCATCCCGATCGTCGACGCGCTGGTGAAGGCGAACGCCCAGCGCTCCCAGGAAGCGATGGGCGGCCAGCACCCCTGGTGGCTGCTGCTCGTCGGCATCCTGGCGATCGGCGTGCTGGTCCTGGTCAACCAGCAGATGGCGCGGGCGTTCCGGCGCCGGATCAACGGCGGGCTGCTGGTCGCCGCGGCGATCGTCGCGCTGACCACGCTCGTGACCGCGATCGCGGCGTTCGCGCACGCCCACGGCAACAACCAGACCGAGGACGGCGCCTACCGCGAGGCGGTCGCCGCCGCGACGGCGCGCACCGCCGCCGACAGCGCCAAGGCCGACGAGAGCCTGCGGCTGATCAACCGTGGCTCCGGCCAGTCCTACGAGACCGACTGGAGCCGGCAGAGCAAGCAGGTCGACGCGAACGCGCCGTCGGCCGACCTGGCCGGCTGGCGGACCTACGTCGAGCGTCACCGGCAGGTCGTCGCCCTCGACGAGGACAACCGCTGGCGCCAGGCCGTGGTCCTCGCGACCACCGGGGACGCGTCGGGATCGACCGCGCCGCTGGACCGGTTCGACCAGCGGATGCAGGGCGACGTCCGGTCGGCGGCCCAGAAGGCGACCGGCGACCTGAGCAGCGGCCGCACGCTCGAGCTGCTGCTCGGCATCCTGACCGTGCTGCTCGGCGTGGTCGCCGCGGTCATGGTCAGCAGCGGCATCGCCGCGCGGCGCAAGGAGTTCCTGTGACCACCCGGCTCGTCCCGTCGCGCCGTCGGGGGCTGCTGATCGCGCTCGCCGCGGGCGCCCTGGTGCTCGCGTCCGCCTGCGGCTACTCCGCAACCCCCGTTCCCACGGCGGCCGCTCCGTCGACCCCGCCGCCCGACAAGTCGACCTGCACGACCACCAAGGCCGACCTGGCGTCGTACCCGCCGAACATCCACGCGCCCGGGCCGACGATCAGCCGGATCAAGAAGGCCGGGGTGCTGCGGATCGGCGTCTCCTGGGACACCTACCTCATGGCCGCACGCAACGCGCAGAGCAACGGCATCTCCGGCTTCGACATCGACGTCGCGCGGGCGATCGCCAAGGCCCTCGGCGTACGCGCCGAGCTCGACGTGATCAGCGCCGGCGAGCGTCAGACCGATCTCGAGAACGGCACGCTCGACATGGTGGTGCGCGAGTACACCATCACCTGCGACCGCTGGAAGCACATCGCCTTCTCCAGCGAGTACTACGACGCCGGTCAGAAGGTGCTGGTCCGAAAAGACCTCGCCGACAAGTACGCCGGCCCGCAGGATCTCGCAGGGCTGAGGGTCTGCGCGCCGGTCGGGACGACCAGCCTCGCCAACATCGAGAAGGTCGAGCCGAAGGCGATCGCGGTGACGGCGCAGACCCACACCGGCTGCCTGATGAAGTTCCAGCAGGGCGACGCCGATGCGATCACCGGCGACGACACCGTCCTGGCCGGCCTCGTCGCGCAGGACCCGTACGCCGTCGTGCCTCCCGGGCAGAGGCCGCTCGAGGACGAGCCGTACGGCGTCGGCATGAACAAGAAGGCCAAGGACCTCGTCCGGTTCGTCAACGCCGTGCTCCAGCAGTACGCGCACGACGGGCAGTGGGAGCGCTCCTACCGTCGCTGGCTCGAGCCCGCCCTGCAGGTCCCCGCCCAGCCGCCGACACCGGACTTCAGCCGCCGATGACCGATCCGATGCCCGAGCAGCCGCCGTCCACCGGGACGGCCTCACCGGTCGCGCCCGGCAAGCTCGGTGACGCGCTCGAGCCCGCCGACGTCCAGCGCTACCTGGCCGCGTTGGACGACTGGTTGCGCGGCCGTCGTACCGAGCTGGACGACCTCGACCAGGCCGCGCTCGCGAGCGGGCGCGGCGGCGAGGTCGCCGGCGACATGGCGCTCGCACTGGCGCTCTGGAAGGCGATCTCCGACCGCCACCAGCTCGTCCTCGCCACGTGGGACGGCGGGCGGGTGCTCCAGCAGGAGCGGGAGCGGATCTCCGCGCTGATCTGGGGCCGCCTCGACGGCGCGACCGGCCTGCCCGGCGGGCTCGCGGTCTCGCTGCCCGAGGCCGGTCGGCTCTGCGACGCGCTGGTCGCGCAGCTGCGCACCACGCTCGCCCTGGTGCCGGGCGCCGACGCCTCCGCCGCTCGGATCAAGGAGCTGCGCGCCCAGGTGGAGCGCATCCGCGACCAGGTCGGGCTCGAGCCCGTGACCACCCGGGGCCAGGCGGCCGACAAGCTGGCCGAGCTGATCCTGCGGCTCGACTCGATCACCGACCGTGCCGAGCGCGGGGCCGACGTCGGCGGGCTGCTCGGCCCGCTCGAGAACGACGCGACCGTCTACGAGCGCGACCTGATCGTCGGCAACGCCCGTCGCCGCGACGCCCGCGACCAGGTGCTGTCCGCGCGCGAGCTGCGCGCCGACCTGGAGCAGCGAGCGGCCGCGTTGCGCAAGCTCGCCGACGCCTGCGTCGCCACCGTCGACCCGGCGCCGCGGCTCGCGGTGCCCGACGTCGACGCCCTCGGTCCGGTGCCGGTCACGCCCGAGGAGATCGGGCCCTACCGCCACCGGCTCGACCGCGTCTCGCAGGCGCTCGAGCTCGCCCAGCGTCGCTACTCCGACGCCCTCGACGACCACACCGAGCTCGCCGGCCTCCTCGACGCGTACGTCGCCAAGGCCCGCGCGCTGGGCGTCGCCGACCACCAGGACCTCGCGGCCAGCGAGCAGCAGGCGCGGTCGGTGCTCGACCGTCGCCCCAGCCCGATGGCGGTCGCGCAGCAGCTCGTCACGACGTACCAGACCTGGCTGGCGAAGGAGACCCCGAGATGAGCGAGAGCGGGAAGTGCGGCCAGCCGGGATGCTCCGGCCACGTCGTCGACGGCTACTGCGACGTGTGCGGGGCTCCCGGCTCGGGCGGCACCAACACCGCCGCGCCGACGGCGACCGTCGAGGCGGCGACCCCGACGCCGACCTCCACCTCGGCGCCGGGCTCGACCCGCGTGGGCGTCGCGAGCGGTGCCTGCCGGCAGCCGGGGTGCAGCGGCAAGGTGGTCGACGGCTACTGCGACGTGTGCGGCAGCCCGGCGGTGGCCACCGACGCCACCGCCAAGGCCGTGCGGGGATCCGCCTCGGTCGCGACCTCGCGGGTCGACGGTCCCGGCCAGAGCCCGCCGGTCACGGCGGCGACGGCGTCGTCGTCCTCGCGGGTCGCGTCGGCGGCCATCGGCTCCAAGCGCGCCGGCCTGTCGGGCACCCACTCGACGCGTCGTACCCGCACGGGGTCGCAGCGGCTGCGGGCCGCGCACATCGGCGCCGGCCTGACCACCGTGCCGCCGGCGCCCCAGCTCGACCCGGCCAAGGCGATCATGGCCAACCCGCAGGTGCCGGAGGAGAAGCGCTCGTGTCCCAAGTGCGGTGCCGCGGTGGGCCGCGGCCACGACGGGCAGCCGGGTCGCACCGACGGCTTCTGCCCGCAGTGCGGGACCCGGTTCTCCTTCGCCCCCAAGCTCAAGGCGGGCGACCTCGTCGCCGGGCAGTACGAGGTAGCGGGAGCGCTCGCGCACGGCGGCCTCGGCTGGATCTACCTCGCCCGCGACCGCAACGTCTCCAACCGCTGGGTGGTGCTCAAGGGCCTGCTCAACTCCGCGGACCCCGATGCGCTCGCGGCCGCCATCGCCGAGCAGCAGTTCCTCGCGCAGGTCGAGCACCCCTCGATCGTCGAGATCTACAACTTCGTCACCCACGAGGGCGCCGGCTACATCGTGATGGAGTACGTCGGCGGCAAGTCGCTCAAGGAGATCCTCAAGCAGCGGATGGCCGCAGGCGGCGGCAAGTACGATCCGCTGCCGGTCGACCAGGCGCTCGCCTACATCCTCGAGATGCTGCCGGCCTTCCAGTACCTCCACGACCTCGGCCTGGTCTACTGCGACTTCAAGCCCGACAACATGATCCAGGTCGGCGACTCGATGAAGCTTATCGACCTCGGCGGCGTACGCCGGATCGACGACCAGGAGTCGGCGATCTACGGCACGGTCGGCTACCAGGCGCCCGAGGTCGCCGAGGTCGGGCCGTCGGTGGCGTCGGACATCTACACGATCGGGCGCACGCTGCTGGTGCTCTGCATGGAGTTCCGCGGCTACCAGGGGACCTACCTCTACAGCCTGCCGCCGGTGGCCTCGACGCCGCTGTTCCAGGCCAACGACTCGCTCTACTGGCTGATCGCGAAGTGCTGCGCGGCCGATCCCGCCGACCGCTTCGCCTCGGTCGACGAGCTGCGCACGCAGGTCCTCGGCGTCCTGCGCGAGACCGTGGCGCGCACCCACGACGGCACGGCGCTGACGTCGGCCGCCTCGGCGTTGTTCGAGTCCCCGGCGACCGCCGGCCCGCTGGAGACCTGGGACCAGCTGCCGCTGCTTCGCGAGGACACCACCGACCCGCAGCACAGCTGGCTGGCCACCATCGGCACCGACGATCCCCGCCAACGCCTCGAGGACCTCCAGCGGGCGCCCGAGGACAGCGCCGAGGTCTGGCTGGTCCGCGCCCGCGCGGCGCTGGAGATGAACGACTCCGTCCTCGCCCAGCGGTACGCCGGCGCCCTGCTCGCCGACGACCCCTGGGAGTGGCGTGCGCTGTGGATCGAGGGCCTCGCCGCCGTCTCGAACAAGGACTGGGAGGGCGCCAAGGCGTCCTTCAACGCGGTCTACCAGCAGGTGCCCGGCGAGCTCGCGCCCAAGCTCGCCCTCGCCCTCGCCTGCGAGGAGGGCGGGCTGCCCTCGGTGGCCGAGGGTCTCTACCGCGTCTGCTTCGCGACCGATGCGGCGTACGTCGCGCCTGCGGCCTTCGGGGTGGCCCGGGTGCGTGCCGCCTCGGGCGACACCGCCGGCGCGGTGGCGGCGCTGGACCTGGTGCCGGCGACGAGCCGTGGGTTCATCCAGAGCCGCCGGCTGCGGGCCGAGGTGCTCCTCGAGGACCGCTCGAGCGACCTGGGCGAGCTCGACCAGGCGATGCGCACGATCGAGGCGGCGCAGCTCGACGGCCCGACCAAGCACGACTACAGCGCGCGGATCCTCTCGAAGGCGCTGCCGATGGTCCTGGCGCGGCAGGCCCCGGCGACCGGCCAGCGGATCGGCTCGGTCGACGCGTCCGAGCGGGCGGTGCGCGACGCGCTCGAGCTGTCGCTGCGCGGCCTCGCCCACGACACCCACGACGACAGGGAGCGGATCGACCTGGTCAACCGGGCGAACGGCGTACGGAACTGGAGCCTGCTGTGAGCACCGAGCGGGTCTGTCCCTCCTGTGCGGCCGTCGTCCCGGACGGGGTGCGGTTCTGCGAGAGCTGCGGAGCGCCGACCGGTGCTCCGCCCACCGATCCTCTGCCTCCGACCGCTCCGCTCGACGTGACGCCGATGGAGGACGCGCCGATCAGTGCGCCCACCCGTCGCCCGGCCGACGCGCTGCCCGACCCCGCCGAGCCGGCCGGCCGCCGGCCCTGCGCCGAGTGCGGGGGAGAGGTCGGCCCCGACTACTACTGCACCACCTGCGGGACGAAGGCGCCGTCCGAGCGCGACCACTTCGAGGAGACGCCCGCCTCCTGGGTCGCCGGCGTCTGCGACCGCGGGATCGTCCACGAGCGCAACGAGGACGCGATGGCCGTGCTCGCGGCCGACCGGCCCGGCTCGCGCGCGGTCCTGCTCGTGCTCGACGGCGTCTCCAGCTCGGTCGACTCCGACGTGGCCTCGCTCGCAGGCGCCCACGCGGCCCGGGAGGTCCTGCGCCGCCCGCTGCCGGCCGGCATGGGCACCCCGGAGAGCCGGGACGCAGCGGTCGCGCGGACGTTCGCCGACGCGACGGCGGCCGCCAACGCCGCGATCGTCGCGACCACCGATCCCGACTCGCCGAACCCCGCGTCGGCGACGTTCGTCTGCGCGGTGGTCGAGGGCCGCCAGGTCCACGTCGCCAACGTCGGCGACTCCCGTGCCTACTGGCTCCCCGACGACGGTGGGGGCGTGCAGCTCTCCGTCGACGACTCACTGGCGCCGGCGCAGATCGCGGCCGGCGTACCGAGGGAGCAGGCGGAGAGCTCGCACGACGCGCACGCCATCACCAAGTGGCTGGGCCGCGACAGCGGCGACATCACGCCCCGGGTCGGCCGCATCGAGGTCACCGGGCCAGGCTGGGTGCTGGTGTGCTCCGACGGCCTGTGGAACTACGCATCCACCCCGGCCGAGCTGGCCGTCCAGGTGCGTGCGGCGGCGACGACCGAGCCGCTCGCGCTCGCGTCGGCGCTGGTCGGATTCGCGACGGCGTCCGGTGGGCACGACAACATCACCGCGGCGGTGGCACGGTTGGCAGTCCCAGAAGCAGACGAAGGAGTGCAGCACCATGGCTGAGTTCAGCGCCGCGGTCTACCAGAACGAGTTCCTGCCCGACGGCGGCACCGACGTCAACGCCATCGTCACCATCGGCTGCACGGGTGCCGGCACGGCCGGCCAGGGGAGCGGCGGGGACGCCGGCGAGATCATCATCGTCGACACCTCCGGCTCGATGGCCCCGGAGACCATGCAGGCCGCGATCGACGGTGCGAAGGCCGCTCTCGACGAGATCGTCGACGGCACCTACTTCGCCGTGATCGCCGGTGCCGACCACGCGATGCTGGCCTACCCGGCGGTGTCGAGCGGGCCCGGGATGGTCCGCATGGACGGCCGCACGCGCCACGAGGCGATGAGCGCCGTCGAGCGGTTCATCGGCAGCGGCGGCACCGCCATCAGCACCTGGCTGGACCTCGCCGGTCAGCTGTTCGCCTCGATCAAGGACGTGACGCAGCGGCACGTGCTGCTCCTGACCGACGGCGAGAACCGCGAGCGCCCCGGCAAGCTCGACGAGGCGATCCGGCGGGCGACCGGCTACTTCCAGGCCGACTGCCGCGGCGTCGGCACGGACTGGCAGGTCGCCGAGGTGCGGCGCATCTCCGAGGCCCTGCTCGGGTCGGTCGACATCATCCCGGGGCCGAGCGAGATGCGCGCCCAGTTCCAGCAGATCATGCGCACCTCGATGGCGCGCGGCGTCTCCGACGGCAAGCTGAGGATCTGGACGCCGCAGGGCGCGCAGATCCTGTTCGTGCGCCAGGTCTCGCCGACGGTCGAGGACCTCACCGACCGTCGTACGCCGGTCAACCCGCTGACCGGCGACTACCCGACGGGCGCCTGGTCCGACGAGTCGCGCGACTACCACGTCGCCGTACGCGTGGCGGCCAAGGCGATCGGCCAGGAGCAGCTCGCGGCGCGCGTGCAGCTGGTGGTCGGCGACCAGGTCGTGACCCAGGGTCTGGTGAAGGCGACCTGGTCGAGCGACGAGTCGCTCACCACCAAGATCGACCAGCAGGTCGCCCACTACACCGGCCAGACCGAGCTCGCGCGGGCCATCCAGGAGGGTCTCGCGGCGAAGGCCGGCGGTGACGAGGCGACCGCGACCGTGAAGCTGGGCCGCGCGGTCAGGCTCGCCGCCGAGACGGGCAACGACGAGGCGACCACCAAGCTGCGCAAGGTGGTCGACGTCGAGGACGCCGACGAAGGTACGGTCAAGCTCAAGCGCTCCATCGACAAGGCGGACGAGATGGCGCTGGACACCGCCTCCACCAAGACCACCCGCATCCGGAGGGATCCCACGGCATGAGCGTCTGTCCTGCCGGACACCAGTCGGCCGCGGACGACTACTGCGACGTCTGCGGCCTGCCGATCGGCGCGGCCCCCGCCGCGGCCGACCGGCCGGTCGAGGCCGTCGACCCGCCCGGCGTACCGCTGGACGGTGGCGCGAAGCCGGTCGAGCCGGTCGAGACCGCCGACGCGACCTGCCCCAACTGCCAGGCGGTGAACCCGCCGAACGCGCTCTTCTGCGAGGCCTGCGGCTACGACTTCACCACCGGCAGCATGCCCCGCCCGGCGGATCCCGCCGATCCGGCCGCTCCCGCTGAGGGGGCCGAGCAGCCGAAGGCGGTCGAGCCTGTCGAGACCGCTGCACCGGTCGCGCCGCCGATCGGGGCGGGTTGGGTCGCGGAGGTGTGGATCGACCCCGACTGGTACGCCGCCCAGGAGTCCGCCGATCCGCTGCCGTCAGCAGGCCTGCCGACCGTGGTCGCGCTGCGCACCCAGTCGCTCCTGGTGGGCCGGGCCTCCCGCACGCGCGGGATCAGCCCCGACATCGACCTCTCGTCGGACACCGGCATCAGCCGCCGTCACTGCCAGCTGACCACCGACGGCAGGCGCTGGTGGGTCGAGGACCTCGGCTCCTCCAACGGCACGTACGTCGGCGACGCGGTCGGCCCGCTGCCGACGGCCCCGCTGGTCGCGGGTCAGAAGCGTGAGCTCGACGCCGACGACCGGATCTACCTCGGCGCGTGGACGCGCATCGTGATCCGCCGGGCCGAGCCCGGGGAGGCCTGAGGCGCCCGCTGCTCCTGGACCCGGCTCACATCCCGGAGGCCAAGGGCGTCCGCGCGGGGCCGGCTCAGCGGCGCGTGGCGAGCACGACCGACGCGTCCGGCGCGACCATCACCTCGACGGCGGTGAACCGCTCGTCGGTCAGCCACTCCTCGCGCAGGGTGTCGACCCTGCCGGCGGTGATCGGCGGCCACATCTCGCACGGGTAGAAGTCGTCGAGCACCACGAGGCCGCCGGGCTCGACGAGATCGGCGATGCGATCGACGCGTACGGCGTCGGGCTCGCCGGAGTCCATGAACAGCAGGGAGTACGGGCCCTTGTCCATCAGCGTCGACCAGTCGGCGGTGAGCACGTCGACGAGCGCGTCGTCGACGAAGATCTCCGACGCCGCGGCGGCGAGCTTCGGGTCGAGCTCGGCCGTCAGGATCTGCGCGGTGTCGTCACGTACGCCGGACCGCAGCCACGCCGTGCCGACGCCGCACCCGGTGCCGAACTCGGCCATCACGCCGGAGCGGGTCGCGGCGAGCGCCGCCAGCAGCCGGCCGGTCTCGTTGCGGCAGAAGGAGACGTAGCCGGCGCGCCTGCAGACGTCGAAGGCACGCAGCACCACGTCGGGGAGATCAGGTGGCGCGCTCATGACGGACAAGTCTGTCCGACCCGCGCGGATGCGCTACAGTCGGTCCATCATGCGGAGCGTGCTTGTCGTAATCGTGCGCCGCGGCGGGGCCTGAGAGAGGCCACCTCGCCGCGGTGCTACGCGGCGTTCCCATCTCGCCGGCGTCGGCTTCTCACCCGGATCCGTCCAGGATCACGAAGCCTCGAACGCCAGGAGAGAAGCATGTTCACCACCGCCAGCAGCACCACCGCCAGCAGTCGTCACGAGATGCTGGACTGGGGTCCGGCACGCCGGGACCCCGAGCACCCGCTGCACGCCCTCAACGCCGGGTCCTTCGACCCGTTCGACCTGCGGGACGCGTCGGGCGAGCGCCCCGACGACAACTAGATTCCGTTGTCATGAGCACCCCGAACATCCCCGCCCAGGGCAGCGTTGCGCTCGCCGTCGTACCCGGTGACGGGATCGGCCCCGAGGTCACGGCCGAGGCGCTGAAGGTCCTGGAGGTCGCGGCTCCGGAGGGCGTGAAGTTCGAGCAGACCCGCTACGACCTGGGTGCCGAGAACTACCTGCGCACCGGCGAGGTGCTGCCCGCGACGGTGCTCGAGGAGATCCGCGGCGCCGACGCGATCATGCTCGGGGCGGTCGGCGGCAAGCCCAACGACCCGAACCTGCCCCCGGGCATCCTCGAGCGCGGCCTGCTGCTCAAGCTCCGCTTCGAGCTCGACCACTACGTCAACCTGCGGCCGTCCAAGCTCTACCCCGGGTCGGTCTCGCCGCTGTCCGACGCCGTGCTGGGCCGCGGAGACCTGGACTTCGTCGTCGTCCGCGAGGGCACCGAGGGCCTGTACGTCGGCAACGGCGGCTCGATGCGCACCGGCACGCCGGCCGAGGTGGCCACGGAGGTCAGCATCAACACGGCGTACGGCGTGGAGCGGGTCGTCCGCGACGCCTTCGCGCGTGCCCAGCGCCGGCCGCGCAAGAAGCTGACCCTGGTGCACAAGACGAACGTGCTGGTGAACGCCGGCTCGCTGTGGTGGCGGACCACGCAGGCCGTGGCGAAGGAGTTCCCCGACGTCACCGTCGACTACCTGCACATCGACGCCGTCATGATCTTCATGGCGACCGATCCGCAGCGCTTCGACGTCATCGTCACCGACAACATCTTCGGCGACATCATCACCGACCTGGCCGCCGCGATCACCGGCGGCATCGGTCTCGCCGCGTCCGGCAACGTCAACCCCGACCGCACCGCGCCGTCGATGTTCGAGCCCGTCCACGGCTCGGCCCCCGACATCGCCGGTCAGCTCATCGCCGACCCCACCGCCGCGATCCTCTCCGCCGCGCTCCTCCTCGACCACCTCGGCCACCCCGACGCGGCGGCCCGGATCGAGTCCGCCGTGCTCGCCGATCTCGAGGCCCGCACCCCGGGTGCCGCGATCAGGACGCCCGAGGTCGGCGCCTCGATCGCGGCTCGAGTAGTCGGCTGATCCGCGGCTGTATTTCACTGGGTTCCCAGTGAAATACCCGGCTGTGCGGCGAAATTTCGCGTCAGAAGTCGGTATTTCACTGGGTTCCCAGTGAATTACCGCCCCTCCCCAGCCTCCCCAGAGGATTAGATTGATGAGCATGCAGATCACCACCACGCATTCTGCGATCCCGACCGACGACGCGCGGCTGGCAGAGATCCTGTCCAACCCCGGCTTCGGTACGCACTTCACCGACCACATGTTCACCGTCGAGTGGACCCCGGCCGAGGGCTGGCACGACGCCCGCATCACGCCGTACGGGCCGATCACGCTCGACCCGGCCGCGGCGGTCCTGCACTACGCCCAGGAGATCTTCGAGGGGATGAAGGCCTACCGGCACCCCGACGGGTCGGTGTGGGCCTTCCGGCCGGAGGCCAACGCCGAGCGCATGGTGCGCTCGAGCGGCCGGCTCGCGCTGCCCGAGCTCGAGGTGGAGGACTTCGTCCAGGCCGTCACCGAGCTGACCAGGGTCGACGAGCGCTGGGTGCCCGACGGCGAGGGCGAGAAGAGCCTCTACCTGCGGCCCTTCATGTTCGCCTCCGAGAAGTTCCTGGGCGTCCGACCGGCCGAGCACGTCACCTTCATGGTCATCGCCAGCCCCGCCGGCGCCTACTTCAAGGGCGGTGTGAAGCCGGTCGACCTGTGGCTGTCCGAGGACTACACCCGTGCCGGCCGCGGTGGCATGGGCGCGGCCAAGACCGGCGGCAACTACGCGTCCTCGCTCGTCGCGCAGCAGGAGGCATACGCCCAGGGCTGCGACCAGGTCGTCTTCCTCGACGCCCAGGAGGGCAGGTACGTCGAGGAGCTCGGCGGGATGAACATGTACTTCGTCTACGACGACGGCAGCATCGTCACCCCCGAGACCGGCACCATCCTCGAGGGCATCACCCGCGCCTCGATCATCGAGCTGGCCGGCAAGATGGGTCACCCCGTGACCGAGCGGCGGTTCGCGATCGAGGAGTGGCAGGAGGGGGTCGCGAGCGGACGCATCACCGAGGTCTTCGCCTGCGGCACCGCCGCCGTCGTGACCCCCGTGGGCGCGCTGAAGACCGCCCACGGCGACACTCCGGCGCCGGCCGGCGCCGAGCTGACCATGAAGATCCGCCAGGCGCTGGTCGACGTGCAGTTCGGCCGGGCCGAGGACACCTTCGGCTGGATGCGCCGGATCGTCTGATCCCTGATCGGCCGAGCGTGTCGCCGCTCGCCCGCGCCTCGCCGTCCTTGGCCGGCTCGCTCGCTCCGGGCGCTCGTTCCTCGCTTCCTCCGCTCGCTCGTCGGCCGCGCACGGCCTCGCGCTGGCGGCGACACGCTGCCGGCCCGCGGTCGAGGCGGGTGCGTGGTTGCGGCGGTCTGGCGGCTTGCCGCTCTGCGGCTCTGCGGCTTACCGCTTCTCGTGCCGCTTCACGCGGGCGGCGAGGCGCTCGAGGCCAGGGCCTGACAGGTCGGCCAGGGCGATGGGGCGGCCGGACACCGCCATCAGGATCGACTCGGCGCGACCGGCGACCTCGGGGCCGTTGCCGTGGGTCCAGCCGAGGTCGGTGGCGACCAGGCGGATGCCGCGCACGTTGCGCCACGACGGCAGGGCCAACGCCATCGGCAGGAAGTCCAGCACCGGCACGAGTCGCTCCGGCGGGATGCTGCGGGGGAGGCCGAGGGGGCGTCGTACGTCCTGGTGGTGGATCGTCGTGTCGGTCAGCCCGATCGCTCCGCCGAAGCCGGCGGTAGCGCCGGTCGGCGTGGCGTGACGACGGAGCAGGCCGACCAGCTCGTCGGGGGAGCGGTCGCCGTACTCCCGGACGCCGACCGCGTTGGGCGAGGTCCGCGAGGCGAGCGCCCTGGCGTAGCGACGCAGGAGCGCCGACCGGCCGAGCTCCTCGTAGCTGACCACGTGGCCGACGAGCTGCTGCACCGTCCAGCGGTCGCAGAGCGTGCGTGCCTGCCACTGCTCGGGGGTCAGCGTCTCGAGGAGGTCCGCGAACGCGTTGCGCTCCGCCGCCGCGAGCGGCTTGACGTCGGTCGCCACCACATCAGCCTACGGCGGCGATGCGCGGACGCGGAGGGTTCGGCTGGGTAGCCTTTGCGCGTGACCAGCCAGCCCGTCGTGCCGACCCGCGTGGGGGAGTACACCCTGCTCGCGCGCCTCGGTGAGGGCGGGATGGGCATCGTGCACCTCGCGCGGGCCGCCGACGGCCGCAGGGTCGCGCTGAAGGTGCTCCGGCCGCAGGTGGTCGGCGACGACGAGGCGCGGGCCAGGCTGGCGCGCGAGGTGGCGTCGCTCGAGCGTGTCCGCAGCCCCTGGATCGCGGAGGTCATCGACGCCGCGCCGTGGGCCGAGGTGCCCTACGTCGTGACCCGCTACGTGCCGGGGCTCTCGCTCTACGACCACGTCGCCGAGGAGGGTCCGGTGCCCGATCGCGACCTGCTCTGGCTCGCCGGCTGCCTGGCCGAGGGCGTCTCGGCGGTCCACCGCGCGGGCGTCCTCCACCGCGACATCAAGCCCTCCAACGTGCTGATGGAGGGCCGCACCCCGATCCTCATCGACTTCGGTCTCGCCCGCGTCGCCGACGACCCGCGGCTCACCCAGACCGGGTTCCTGCTCGGCACCCCCGGCTACCTCGCCCCCGAGATCCTGTACGGCGATGACGCGACCCCCGCCGCCGACGTGCACGCCTGGGCGGCCACCGTCGCGTACGCCGCGACGGGGCGGGCGCCGTACGGCAAGGGGCCGGCGATGGCGGTCCTCGACCGTGCCCGGCGCGGGCAGCACGACCTCGGCGGGATACCGCAGCCGCTGGCGGGGGTGATCGACGCGTCGCTCGCGCCCGACCCGCTCGACCGGCCGCTGCTCGGCGAGCTGCTGGCATGGCTGAAGCCGCTCAGCACCGACCCCGAGGCGCCGCAGGTCCCGCCGCCGGGCCGCGGCGTCTTCGGCGACCTGACCCAGCCGTACACGCCGGCCGGTCGCCCGGCCGGACCCGCCGTCGCTGCTCCGCCGACGGTGCGTCCGCCGGAGTCGCCGACGGCCGTCATCGAGACCGAGCGCGCACCCGCGCCGCGCACGGACGCGATGGGCCGGGTGGAGCGCGACTGGGACGACCAGCACGTCGACGCCGCACTCTCCCCGGCGCGGGTCCCGCTCGGCGAACGGCTGCGCCGTGCCGTCGCGGTGCTCGCCGGTGCGGCACTCGTCGGAGCCGGCCTGGCCGCGGCGCCGTGGCCGGTCCTGGTCGCACTGCTGGTGCTGGTGTGGGCGCTCCGAGCCGGATCGTTGGCCGCGTCGGCGGTCGCCGACCGTCGTACCCTCCGCGGCCGCAAGTGGTACGACGCACCCGGGGCGGTCGTCACGGGCCCGTGGCACGTCCTGCGGGCGGTCACGGGTGCGGTCGTGCTGGTGCTCTGGGCGACCGGCATCGGCGCCGCCGCCGGCCTGGTCGGCTACGCGCTGGACGGTCTCGGGATCTCGCTGTTCCTCGCCGGCCTCGCCGCCGCGCTCGCGCTGTGGACGGGGCCGGGCAGCGACCGGTTCCGGCCGCCGGTCGGCCGGGTGCTCTACCCGCTCGCGCGGTCGACGACGTCGTGGCTGGTGGTCTCGGGCGTCCTGCTGGTCCTCGCCGGAGCGCTCGGCCTGCTGGTGGCCACGCACGGCACCGACTGGATGCCGGCGTCCTCGGGTCCGTTCGGCCTCTGAGCCTCTGCAACAATGAGGGCGAGATGAGCGCCCAGCCCGACGCCACGCAGGAGCCGACCGCACCGGACCTGCACGGCGCGTTCCACGTCTACGACACCACCCTGCGTGACGGCATGCAGCAGGAGGGTCTGAACCCGACGGTCGCGGACAAGCTCGCGATCGCGCGCCACCTCGACGGCCTCGGCGTCGGCTACATCGAGGGCGGGTGGCCGGGCGCGAACCCCAAGGACACCGAGTTCTTCCGCCGCGCCGCCACCGAGCTCGACCTTCAGCACGCACGGCTCGCGGCGTTCGGAGCCACCCGGCGCGCGGGTCTGAAGGCGGCCGACGACCCGCTGGTCGCCGCGCTGCGCGAGAGCGGCGCCGGTGTCGTGACGCTGGTGGCGAAGTCCCACGCCGGACACGTCGAGAAGGCCCTGCGCACCACGCTCGAGGAGAACCTCGCGATGGTGCGCGACACCGTCTCCCACCTCCGCGCCGAGGGCCAGCAGGTCTTCCTCGACGCCGAGCACTTCTTCGACGGCTACCGGCTCGACCGGTCCTATGCCCTCGAGGTCCTGCGCACGGCGTACGACGCCGGGGCGGACGTCATCGCCCTCTGCGACACCAACGGCGGGATGCTGCCGGACTGGGTCTCCGACGTGGTGCTCGACGTCATCGACACCACCGGGGTGCGGGTCGGCATCCACTGCCACAACGACACCGGCTGTGCCGTCGCCAACACCCTCGCCGCGGTCGCCGCCGGCGCGAGCCACGTCCAGGGCTGCATCAACGGGTACGGCGAGCGCACCGGCAACGCCGACCTCGTCAACGTCGTCGCCAACCTGGAGCTCAAGCTGGACCGCAAGGTCCTGCCGCCCGGCCTGCTCACCGAGGCGACCCGCATCGCCCACGCCGTCGCGGAGGTCACGAACGTGCCGCCCGCCTCCCGTCAGCCGTACGTCGGCACCTCCGCCTTCGCGCACAAGGCCGGCCTCCACGCGTCGGCGATCAAGGTCGACCCCGACCTCTACCAGCACATGGACCCCGCCGGGGTCGGCAACGACATGCGGCTGCTCGTCTCGGAGATGGCCGGCCGTGCCTCCATCGAGCTCAAGGGCAAGGAGCTCGGCTTCGACCTCTCCGGCGATCCCGACCTGGTCTCCCGGGTCACCAAGCGGGTCAAGGAGATGGAGTCGGTCGGCTACACCTTCGAGGCGGCCGACGCGACCTTCGAGCTGCTGCTGGCCGAGGAGGTGACCGGCGAGCGTCCGTCGTACTTCGAGGTCGAGAGCTGGCGGGTCATCACCGAGACCGTGCCCAACCCGCGTCCCGAGGACGAGGCGCTGTCCGAGGCGACGGTCAAGCTGCGCGCCGGGGGCGTGCGCTACGTCGTCACCGGCGAGGGCAACGGCCCGGTCAACGCGCTCGACCAGGCGCTGCGCTCCGCGATCGTGCAGGCCTACCCCGAGGTCGCGAGGTTCGAGCTGATCGACTTCAAGGTGCGCATCCTGGACCAGGGCCACGGCACCGACGCGATCACGCGCGTGCTCATCGACACCACCGACGGCGAGGCCACCTGGGTGACCGTCGGGGTCGGGGCGAACGTCATCGAGGCCTCCTGGGAGGCACTCGTCGACGGGATCGCCTACGGCCTGCGCAGGCACACCGCCTGACGTTTCGACGGTCGAGTGCGGGAGAGGCTCCGCGCTGTGACCTGGCAGCCTGCGATCGCTCCGCCACCGCCTCCCCGGCCGCGGCCCGCCCTCAACACGGCGGACCTGGTGGTGAGCATCGTCCTGCTCGTGGTGTTCGGCATGGGGTTGGTGATGCTGTCGTTCTTCAGCCTGTTCCTCACGATGGCCAGCGACGGCTGCACCGGGGAGCCGTGTGACTACCACGAGATGGGTCTCGGCATCGCCCTGGCGGGCGTGGGCACCTGGGTGCCGTTCGTGGCGTCGCTGGCCGGCGTGATCGTCCAGGTCGCGCGCCGCCGGCTGAGCTGGTGGATCCCGCTGGTCGGCGTCGTCGTCGCCCTCGGGGTCTTCGCCGCCGGTGTCGCCCTCGTCAGCGCGGGCGGTCCGCCCTCCTGACGGCTACGGTCGGAGCGTGACCGAGCTGCACGACCTGACGGCCCTCGAGCAGGGCGAGCTGATCCGATCGGGAGAGATCGACCCGGTGGAGCTGACCGAGCACTACCTGGGGCGGGCGGAGGCGCTGCCGGCCGACCTCGTCGACGGTGCGTTCGCCCACCGCGACCCCGACTCCGCGCGCCGCCGCGCCCAGGAGGTGGCGGCCGTGGGTCCCGTCGGTGTCGGCGCGTCGCCGCTGGCCGGCGTACCGACCGCGATCAAGGACCTCAACCTGACCCGGGGGGTCCCGACGGCCTTCGGGTCGCCGGTGTTCGCGGGCTACGTGCCGGACGTCTCCGACTCCATCACGCTCTCGATCGAGGACGCCGGGATGGTCAGCCTCGGCAAGACGGCGACGCCCGAGTTCGGCTCGCCCTGCTACACCGAGCCCGAGGGCCGGCCGCCGGCGGTGACGCCGTGGGACACGACCCGGATGGCCGGCGGATCGTCGGGCGGGGCGGCCTCGGCCGTCGCGGCGGGGCTGGTCCCGGTCGCGCACGGCTCGGACGGCGGCGGGTCGATCCGGATCCCGGCGTCCTGCTGCGGCCTGGTCGGGCTCAAGCCCACGCGGGGGCGGATCTCCGGCTTCCCGATGTACGGCGACCCCATCGGACTCTCGACCTCCGGCGCGATCGCGCGCACGGTGGCCGACGCCGCGGCCCTGCTGGACGTCCTCGCCGGACGACGGGCGGGCGACCCGTCCTGGGCGCCGCCGCCGTCGGGCAGGTTCCTCGACGCGTGCTCGAGGGAGCCGGGACGGCTGCGGATCGCCCGGATCAAGACGCCGATCGTGGCCGACGCCGAGGTCCACCCCGAGGTGTCGCGCGGGCTGGAGGACGCCTCCCGGCTGCTGGCCTCGCTCGGCCACTCGGTCGAGCCCTTCGACCCGCCGCTCCCGCCCGAGGCCGTGCCGGTCTTCGAGACGTGCTGGGCGGTGCTGACCGCGCTGTCCACCACGCCGCTCTCGCCCGCCCAGAGGGAGCAGCTCCGACCGCTCACCCGGTGGCTGGGCGCCCGTGGCGAGGCCGTCACCGGGCCCGCGTTCGGCCTCGCCATCGGCGCGCTGCGGCGCCACGCGGCCGATGCCCTGGTCGCGCTCGCGCCGTACGACGCCGTGCTGACGCCGACGCTCGCCCAGCCGCCGCTGCCGGTCGGCGCGATCCGCGACGACGAGGACCCCGCCGCGGACTTCGAGGCGCAGAAGCGCTTCACGCCGTGGACCTCCGCCTGGAACGTCACCGGGATGCCGGCCATCTCGCTGCCGCTGCACCAGACGCCCGAAGGGCTGCCGGTCGGGATGATGCTGGCCGCCCGGCCGGCGGAGGAGGAGCTGCTGCTCTCCCTGGCCGCCCAGGTCGAGGCCGCCGCGCCGTGGAGGGATCGCCATCCGTCGGTGTGGTGACCCGGTAATTCACTGGGTACCCAGTGAATTACCGGGTCTTGCAGGGAAATCTCGCTCCAAAGGCCGGTATTTCACTGGGAACCCAGTGAAATACCGGCGCGGTCAGCGGACGAGCCACCCCGGCGCCGCCATCTGGAACGACAGCCGATCCCGTCGACCCGCGCCCTCGGGAATGACGGCCAGCAGCGGCACTCCGGTCACCCTCGGCAGCTCGTCGCGGTTGGTGGTCTCGGCCAGGCCGGGGGAGGCGGGCCAGGACCCGATGACCACGCCGATCGGCTCGATCCCGCGCGCACGCAGCGCGTTGACGGTCAGCTCGGTGTGGTTGAGCGTGCCGAGCCCGGCGCGGGCGACGACGACCACGTCGACCTGGGCCTCGGGCATCGAGTCGCGCAGCGCGACGGTCAGGTCGAGGAGCGTGCCGCCGTCGAGGTCGAGGCGGACCAGCAGACCGCCGGAGCCCTCGACGATGATCGTGTCGTAGTCGTTGGCGAGCGTCCGGATGTATGCCGCGTGCACCTCGACCGGGGGGATCCGCACCCCCTGGCGGCGGGCGGCCACGTCGGGCGCCAGCGGGTCGTCGAGGCGCGTCAGCTCCTGGACCGGGCAGCCGGCGAGCGCCAGCACCGTGGTCGCGTCGGCGTCGTCGTGCGCCTCGGCAGGTACGCCGGTCTGCACCGGCTTGACCACGACGACGCGGTCACCGGCGGTCGTGGCGAGCGCGGCGGTCGCGATCGTCTTGCCGACGTCGGTGTCGGTGCCGGTGACGACGATGACGCGGGTCATGAGTGCTCCTTGGTGATGGTGATCAGGGTGTCGACGGCCCGCCTCCACTCGTCCTCGGGCACCCCGGCGGATGCGGTGATGCGCAGCCGCGAGACCCCGTCGGGCACCGAGGGCGGACGGAAGCAGCCGACCCGGAGCCCGACCCGCAGCGCCGCGGCCTGTGCCTCGACGGCCGCCGTCGGCGACGACATCGGCACCGAGAGCACGGCGCCGTCGGGGGCGATCACGCCGAGCGCGTCGGCCAGCTCGCGCACCCGGGTCAGGACCCGGATGCCGAGCCAGGGCTCGGTGCGCGCGATCCGCAGCGCGGCCAGCGCCCCGCCCGTCGCGGCCGGGGCCAGCCCGGTGTCGAAGATGAACGGCCGCGCCGTGTTCACGAGGTGCTCGCGCAGCGCGGCGGAGCCGAGCACGGCACCGCCCTGCGCCCCGAGCGCCTTGGAGAGGGTGGCGGTCACGACGACGTGGGGCAGCCCGCCGAGACCGAGGGAGGCGACCAGGCCGCGGCCGTGCACACCGAGGCCGTGCGCCTCGTCGACGACGAGCAGCGCGCCGGCGTCGCCACAGAGCCGGGCCAGCTCGGCCAGCGGTGCGGCGTCGCCCAGCACCGAGTAGATCGACTCGACGACGACGAGCACCCGCTCCTCGGTCGCGCCCGCGAGTGCCTGCCGCACCGCGTCCACGTCGTTGTGCGGCACGACGCTCACGGCAGCGCGCGACAGCCGGATCGCGTCGATCAGGGAGGCGTGCACGTGGGCGTCGGAGATCACCCGCGTCGAACGGTCGGCGAGCGCGGTGACGACCCCGAGGTTCGCGTGGTAGCCGGTCGAGAACACCAAGCCGGCCGGCTGCTCCATCCACTCGGCAAGCTCGGCCTCGAGCGCGGCGTGCAGGTCCAGCGTGCCGGTCACGAGGCGCGAGGCGCCGGCGCCGGCGCCGTACGACTCCGCGGCCGCGGCTGCCGCGGCCCGCACGCGCGGATCGCCGGACAGCCCGAGGTAGTCGTTGCCGGCGAGGTCGGTCATCGGGTCGTCGGCATCGCGCGGGCGGAGTCGGCGGGTCAGCCCCGCGTCCTCGCGCGCCTGCGCACGCGCGGCCAGCCACTCGTCCCAGCTCATGCCGCCCCCACTGCCGCCGTGATGCCCCGCACGACCACGTCGAGGTCGTCGTCGGAGGCGACGTACGGCGGCATCGTGTAGATCAGGTCGCGGAACGGCCGCAGCCACAGCCCGGCCGCCAGCGCCGCCTCCGTCGCCCGCTCGACGTCGACCGGACGATCGAGCTGTACGACGCCCACCGCCCCGATCGTGCGTACGTCGGCCACGCCGGCCGCCCCGCGCAACGGCTCGAGACCCGCGGTGAGGCGGGAGTGCACGCGATCGACCTCGGCCTTCCAGCCGCGGTCGAGCAGCAGGTCGATCGACGCGGAGGCGATCGCGCACGCGAGCGGGTTGCCCATGAAGGTCGGCCCGTGCATCAGCACGCCCGACTCCGACGCGGCGATCCCGCGCGCCACGCGCTCGGTCGTGAGGACCGCGGCGAGCGAGACGTAGCCGCCGGTCAGCGCCTTGCCGACGCACAGCACGTCCGGAGCCACGACCTCCGAGGCGAACAGCCGGCCGGTGCGTCCGAACCCGGTCGCGATCTCGTCGAAGACCAGCAGCAGGCCGTGCTCGTCGGCCACCTCGCGGAACACCCGCAGGCAGTCCTCCGGGTACGGATGCATCCCGCCGGCCCCCTGCAGCAGCGGCTCGACGATGATCCCGGCCAGCTCGTGCGCGTGCTCGTCGGCCACGCGCCGGAACTCGGCCTCCCACTGGGCGACCGCCTGCGCGTGGTACCTGACGGAATCGTCGCGATCCCCCGGATTCGCGGACATCTCTGTCAGGTACGACGCAGCGCCCGGCGGCTGGGGGGCGAAGACCTGCTCGGGCAGCAGCCCGCGCCACATCGAGTGCATCCCGCCGACCGGGTCGGTGACCGACATGCAGTCGAACGTGTCGCCGTGGTAGCCGCCGTACACGGTCAGCATGCGGGTGCGCTCGGGCCGGCCGACGCCGCGCTGCCACTGGAGCACCATCTTGATCGCGACCTCGACCGACACCGAGCCCGAGTCGGCCAGGAACACCCGGTCGAGCCCGTCGGGCGTGACCGTGACCAGCCGCCTGGCCAGCTCGATCGCCGGCGCGTGGGTGAGTCCGCCGAACATCACGTGGCTGAAGTCCGCGACCTGCGCGGTGACCGCGGCGTCGAGCTCGGGCACGCCGTAGCCGTGGATCGCCGCCCACCACGACGACATCCCGTCGACGACCCACTCGCCGCCCCGTCCCGATCCGGGCGAGAGGTCGAGCTCGAGACGGGCGCCGGCCGCCCCTGTCACCAGCCGTACGCCGGCCGGGTCGGTCACCGCGGTGTAGGGATGCCAGACGTGCTCGCGGTCGAACGCGAGCAGGGTCTCGACAGGCTCGACCACTGAACCGTCAGGCGTTGGCGGCAACTTCGGTCCCAGCACCGCGGCGGCGGATCGAGGGGTTGTGCTCCGAGCCCTGGTCGGACGGCTCGTCGGAGGACGCCTCGGCCGAGCCGCATCCGCAACCCTCGCCGCAGCCGCCGGCCGCGCTGCACGGCGAGCCGACGTGCGCACGGTGGACGACGCCCGCCTCGTGGGCCGCGATGAGCTCGTCGAACGCGCTCGCGTCCATGCCGAGGATGACGAAGCCGTTGTCGCGCAGCATCTCGAGGTCGGAGAGCGCGTCCTGGCCCTCGGAGGTCAGGTAGTCGCCGAGGAAGATCGAGTTGGCGACCTGCAGCGCCGTGGCCTGGAGCGAGCGGAGGTGCATCTCGCGACCGCCGGCGATCCGGATCTCCTTGTCGGGGCACACGAACCGCGCCATCGCGAGGATCTTCACGCAGCGCGTGGGGGAGAGCTCCCAGGTGTTCTCGTACGGCGTCCCGTCGAAGGGCATCAGGAAGTTCACCGGGATCGAGTCGCTGCCGAGCCCCTTGAGCGCGAACAGTGCCTCGACGAGCTGCTCGTCGGTCTCGCCGAGACCCGCGATCAGGCCGGAGCAGGGCGACAGCCCGGCCGACTTGGCCTTGCCGATGGTGTCGACGCGGTCGTCGTACGAGTGCGTCTGGACGATGTTGTCGTGGTTGGACTCGGCGGTGTTGATGTTGTGGTTGTAGGCGTCCACGCCGGCCGCCTTGAGCCGCTCGGCCTGGCCGTCCTTGAGCAGGCCGAGGCAGGCGCAGACCTCGACGCCCTCGTAGGAGTCCTTGAGTGCCTCGGTCATCTCCACGACCTTGTCGATGTCGCGGTCGGAGGGGCCGCGGCCCGACGAGACCATGCAGACGCGGGTGGCGCCGCCGGAGAGGCCGGCGCCGGCCTGCTTGAGCGTCTCCTCCTTGGAGAGCCAGGAGTACTTCAGGATCGGCGCCTGCGAGCCGAGGGCCTGGCTGCAGTAGTTGCAGTTCTCCGGGCAGAGGCCCGACTTCAGGTTGACCAGGTAGTTGACCTTGACGGTGTTGCCGAAGTGCTCGCGGCGCAGCCGGCCCGCGGCGGCCACGACGGACATCAGCTCGGCGTCGTCGGCCTGCAGCACGGCGAGCGCGTCCGCCTCCGTCGCGGCGCCGCCGCCGAGGATCCGGTCGGCGATCTGGTCGAAGGCGGTCATGGAGGTCTCCTCTGGCTGGGCCGTCACCTGAACAGTGTTCAGGACGGAGCGTAGGTCAGGTCTGTGGCTACTCGCCAGTCAGGTCCCTGGCAGGTTCTCCCGGCCAACCTGCTCGCATGGCACAGATCTCCGATGTGAAGGAAGCCGTCAGAACCAACGGCGGCACGATGCTGAACAAGGTTCCCGAGGTCACGATCTGGTTCTGGATCATCAAGATCCTCTGCACCACGGTCGGCGAGAGCTTCGCGGACTACATCAACGAGACGCTCGGCTTCGGTCTGGCGAACACGATGCTGCTGTTCACCGCGATCTTCATCGCCGTGCTCACCTGGCAGATGCGGACGAAGCGCTACCAGCCGTTCCCGTACTGGCTGACCGTCGTGGTCGTCAGCGTGGCCGGCACGCTCTACACCGACATGGGCACCGACCAGATCGGCATCCCGCTGTGGATCAGCTCCACGGTGTTCGCCGTACTGCTGGCGGCCGTGTTCGGCGTGTGGTGGATGCGTGAGCGCACGCTGTCGATCCACAGCATCAACACCCGCTCCCGCGAGTCCTGGTACTGGCTGACCGTCCTGGTCACCTTCGCCCTCGGTACGGCGACCGGCGACTGGACGCTCGAGCTGACGAACTGGCTTCCGGTGCAGTCGATCTTCCTGCCGCTCGGCCTGATCCTCTCGATCGCCGCGCTGTGGAAGTGGGGCGCCAACCCGGTGCTGTCCTTCTGGCTCGCCTACATCCTGACCCGCCCGCTGGGCGCGAACATCGGCGACGCGCTCGCCTCGCCCAAGGTGGCGCCCGCCGGCCAGCCGGTCGGTCTCGGCCTCGGCACGCTGTGGACCAGCCTGATCTTCCTCAGCGCGATCCTGGGCACCGTCATCTACCTGGCGATCAGCAGGTCCGACGTCGTCGAGACCTACGACGCCACGCACACCCCGTCGGTGACGACCAACCCGCGTCGCGAGCGGATCGCCGCCTTCGGCTTCGTCGTCGTCGCGCTCATCGCGGGCGGCGTGATGTTCTGGGGCCACCAGCAGCCGCACGCCACCTGCGACCCGACGGGCGCGAGCGAGACGATGCCGGCCTGCCCGAAGCCGAAGTTCAACGCCAGCCAGACCAGGGCGGCGGTGGCGAAGTACGAGGGCCTGGCCAGGAAGGCGACCGCCGCGGACAAGGCCGGCAAGGCCTCCACGGCGCACGCCACGGTCCAGCAGATGCGCGACGACTGGGACGCCGACTCCACCTCGCTGCAGCAGGTGAACAAGAAGACGTGGACCCTGCTGGACAACCAGATGGACGCGGTGCTGCAGACCTTCGCGATCGACCACGGCAACATCAAGCCGGCGGCTCCCGCAGCGCAGGAGAAGCAGCTCGGTGTGCTCCTGAAGGACCTGCAGAGCCACAAGTTCTGATCTAGGACGGAGTCAGGCCCGCGGGAGCCGCACCACGAAGGTGGCCCCGCGGGCCTCGCCGTCTCCGCGGAACAGAACATCGCCGCCCACGCCCCGCGCGATCCGGCGCGCCAGGGCCAGGCCCAGACCCGATCGGCCCGGCACCGCGCCAGGCCGGAACAGCACGTCGACGTCGGCCACGCCCGGCCCGTCGTCACTGACGACGAGGTCGACGAGGTCGCCGTCGCACTCCACCGTGACGGTGGTCCGGTCGGCCAGGCGGGCGGAGTTGTCGAGGACCGGTCCGAGCGCGCGCATCGCGATCTCGAGAGGTACGTCGATGCGGGCGCTCTCGGCGTCGGCGACCGTCAGGCCGTCGTACCTCCTGCTCGCCTCGGCGAGGACGTCGTCGGCCGAGCACGTGCCCGCGGCCGCGCGCTCCGACGAGGGCCGTCGAGCGATCTCGAGCAGGACGGTGATGGTGGCCGCCATGGTGCGGGCGGCCCGCCGGATGCCCTCCACGTCCTCGCTCAGGTCCGGGGCGAGGTCGGTGCGCAGCGCGAGCAGGTCGGCGGTGGCCTGGACGACGGTCAGGGGAGTGCGCAGCTCGTGCGCGAGTTCGGAGGTGAGCCGCTGCTCGGCACGGATCGCGTGGCCGACCTTCTCCAGCAGGCCGTCGAGGGTGTGGGCGAGCTCGCGGATCTCGTCGGTCGGTGGGCCGAGGTCGAAGCGCCGCTCGAGGTCGTGCTCGCTCCACTCCTCGGCCGTGCGCGCCATGTCCGCGACCGGCGAGAGCGCGCGATGGCTGATCCACGTCGCCACGGCGACGGCCAGGAGCACGATCAGGATCCCGGCCGCGATGGACACCTCGAGCGCCTGCGACTCGTCGTGCTCGTACGGCGCCAGCGCCTCGGACGACACGACCACCCCGCGGGCGCCCGACGGAGTCCGGAAGGGCTCCGCCCCGACCGTGAACCGGTCGCCGGCGAGCTGACGCTCCGTGGTCGTGCGGGCGAGCTCGGCGAACGCGGAGGCCAACGACGGCGGCGCCGATCCCGCGACGATGCGACCGCGGGAGTCGTACACCGCGACGCCCGGGTCGACGCCGCGATCCGGGACGGTGGGGGTGCTGCCGCCGGTGGCGGCGTCGGCGAGGGCGATGACGGCGTTGGTGCGGTCCTCGATGACACGGTCCACGGTGTGCGAGGTGGTCACGCTCAGGACCAGCTGCGCGACGACGGCGAGCGTCGCCGCCACGACGGCGGCGCTCGCGCCGGCCAGCCAGATCAGCTGGCGCCGGAAGCCTCGCAGGTCCGTGAGCGCGTTGGGTCTGTCGATCACGGCTCCCGCTCCGCCATCCGGAAGCCCACGCCTCGGACCGTCTCGATCTCGACGGGGGCGGAGATGGTGGCGAGCTTGCGGCGGATCCTGCGCATGAAGGAGTCGATGGTGTTCTCGCTGACCTGCGAGCCGTCCGGCCACCCGGCGGCGACCACGCTGCGCCGCCGTACGACGTCCCCGGGGCGGGACGTGATCGACGCCAGCATCCGGAACTCGGTCGGCGTCAGCAGCACCCGGCCGCCGGGCGCGCGGGCGCTGTGGGCCGTCGGGTCGAGGACCAGCCCGTCCGAGGGCGCTGCCGGGGGACGGCCACGGAGGGCCAGCGCCTGCACCCGCGCCAGCACCTCCTTGATCTCGAACGGCTTGACCACGTAGTCGTCGGCGCCGGCGGCGAAGGCGCCGAGCAGCTCGTGCGTCGCGCTCAGCGCGGTCAGGAACAGCACGGGCGCGTGCTGTCCGGCGGAGCGGAGCGCCGGCACGACGTCGCGGCCGTCGGCGTCGGGCAGCCCGATGTCCATCACCAGGACGTCGAGGTCGGCGTCCGGCCCGAGCAGGGCGATCGCCTCGCTCCCGGTGTGCGCCGCCACGACGGTGTGACCGGCCTGCTCCAGGGCCCGTGTCAGGACCTTGCGGATGGACAGGTCGTCCTCGCAGATTCCGATCCTCATGCAGCGGCTCCTCGGCGGGTCGTCGACGGGTCTAGGGTCGCTCGCGCGAGCATCGCAGGGCGGGGATGAGGAGAGCATGAAGGAGCGTCATCGGCGCAGCGACGTGGTTGCGCGAGCCGTCGACGTCCTCGACGAGCACGGCCTGGCCGAGCTGTCGATGCGGCGGCTGGCCGGCGAGCTCGGCGTACGTGCCAGCGCGCTGTACCACCACGTCGCCAACAAGGACGAGCTCCTCGCGGCCGTCGCCGACGAGGTCCTCGAGCGCGGGCGACGTGCCGCCGAGGTCGTCACCTGGGAGTCCGAGCTGCGCCTCGCCGCCGTCGAGCTGCGATCGGCGATGCTCGCCCACCGCGACGGTGCCGCCCTCATCTCCCAGGTGTACGCCGCCGGCGGCGCGCGCCTCCCGGAGCAGCGCATGCGCGACGCGCTGCTCCGCGGGGGTGCGACCGCGGAGCTCGCCCGGGTCGGTGCGCGGACGCTCGTGCACTTCGTGCTGGGGCACGTCGGCGACGAGCAGGCTTCGAGCGAGACGCCCGACGGTGGGCTCGCCGACGACCTCGCTGACGACTTCGCCGTCGGGCTGGGGCTGATCCTGGACGGATTGGCCCAGCGGTTCACCCGTTGACCTTGTCACCGAAACACGCGACGGGCAGGGTTGAGGGCATGGCCGACAAGATGAAGCCGGTGACCATCGTCCTCTTCGGAGCGACGGGTGACCTGTCACGACGCAAGCTGCTGCCCGGGCTGTTGCACCTGTTCGAGACCGGGCTGATCCCCGAGCTGCGCATCATCGGCACCTCGCTCGACGAGTACACCACCGAGACGTTCGTGAAGTTCACGCACGACGCGGTCTCGGAGTTCTCCGGCGACGACGGCGACATGAAGGCCTGGCCGGAGTTCTCCAAGCTGCTGCACTGGGCGCCGGGCGCGGAGGGGGCGGCGGGCCTGCGGGCCGCGGTCGACAAGGTCGAGGCCGAGTGGAGCGGCGACGTGACCAGGCTGGCGTACCTCAGCGTGCCGCCGAAGGCCGCGCCGGCCGTGGTGCACACCCTCGAGGACGCCGGCCTCGCCGAGCACAGCCGGATCATCATGGAGAAGCCGTTCGGCACCGACCTCGCGAGCGCGAAGGCTCTCAACGCAGAGCTGCACTCCGTCGTCGACGAGGCGCAGATCTACCGGATCGACCACTTCCTCGGGAAGGAGGCCGCGCAGAACATCCTCGCGTTCCGGTTCGCCAACGGCCTCTTCGAGCCGATCTGGCACCGCAACAACATCGACCACATCCAGATCGACGTGCCCGAGGAGCTCGGGCTGGAGCAGCGCGCCGGCTTCTACGAGTCGACCGGCGCCTTCCGCGACATGGTGGTCACCCACCTCTTCCAGGTGCTCGCGTTCACCGCGATGGAGCCGCCGACGTCCCTCTCCCCGGACGCCATCAACGCCGAGAAGGACAAGGTGTTCCGGTCGATGCAGCCGCTCGACCCGGCCGACGTCGTACGCGGTCAATACCAGGGCTACCGCGACATCGACGGCGTCGCGAAGGACTCCGAGACCGAGACGTTCGTCGCGCTGAAGTGCTTCATCGACAACTGGCGCTGGGCCGGCGTGCCGTTCTACCTCCGCACCGGCAAGCGGCTGGCCGAGGGCGCCCGCGTCATCTCGATCGGGTTCAAGGAGCCGCCGCGGTCGATGTTCCCGAAGAACTCCGGCGTCGGCGACCACGGCCCCGACCACCTGACCTTCGACCTCGCCGACCACGCGCGCATGTCGCTGTCGTTCTACGGCAAGCGCCCCGGGCCGGGGATGAAGCTGGACAAGCTGTCGATGCAGTTCGCGATGCAGGACACCGGATGGGCCGGCTCGGTCCTCGAGGCCTACGAGCGGCTCATCTACGACGCCGCCCGCGGCGACAAGACGCTGTTCACCTCCGCCGAGGGCATCGAGCGGCTGTGGGAGGTCTCCACCCCGCTGCTGGAGAACATGCCCATCGTGCGGTCCTACCGCCAGGGCAGCTGGGGTCCCAACCAGATCCACCAGCTCATCGCGCCGTACGCCTGGCGGCTGCCGTTCGAGCGCGAGTGGCGCTCGCCGAACTCGATGGGTGGCTGACCGGCGACCTGTCGTTGCATGAGCAGGCCGAGCGTGCAAGCCCGTGGTTGGTGAGTGCGTTCCTTCGCGCCGCTTGGGTTGCGGCCGACAGCAGCTACGGGGACGGGCGGCCTCCGACCGAGCGCCGCGGCCGGCCGGCGGGTGGTCGCGCCCTGACCCAGGGTGGTCGAGCTTGTCGAGACCCCCGGCGGCGGTCGGGTTCTTCTCGCCCGCCGCGGGGCTCCAGACCGACAGCAGCGACGGAGACAGGCGGCCTCCGGTTCCGCGCCGCCGCCGGCCGTGGGGTGGTCGGGTCCTGACCCAGGGTGGTCGAGCTTGTCGAGACCCCGGCGGTGGGCTCCCTCTCACTCGCCGCGGGGCTCCAGACCGACAGCAGCGACGGGGACGGGCGGCCTCCGGTTCCGCGCCGCGGCCGGCCGTGGGGCGGTCGGCTCTTGACCAGGGTGGTCGAGCTTGTCGAGACCCCCGGCGATGGGGTTCTTCTCACCCGCCGCGGGGCTCCAGACCGACAGCAGCGACGGGGACGGGCGGCCTCCGGTTCCGCGCCGCCGCCGGCCCGAAGATTTCTGCGAGAAACGCCGTCCCACCTGCAGAAACAGGTTCGCATCAGGTTCGAACAGGCGTATGATTAAGGTACGTCGAACAGGTAGAACTCGGGAGTCTCTCATGGTCGCAGAGCCGGTGCACCACCACCCGTTGCTCGACTGCGCCGAGCACCTCGAGGCCGAGCTTGCTGCTGTCGCCGACGTGCCCGCGGTGTACCTGACCGCGGCCGAGAAGGCTGTGGCTCTGCGTGCGTTCGCGCGGGTCGAAGCGGAGCTGACCGAGCTGCGGCTGCGGGTCCTCGCCGCTGCCGGTGACCTTGCCGAGGCCTCGGCCTGTCGCGATGCCGGGATCTGGCTCGCCCACGAGACCCGGACCCGGCCCAGCACCGGGCGCGCGGAGCTTGAGCTCGCCACCGCGATCGACACCAAGCACCTCAAGGTCGGCGGCGGGATGCGGGCCGGTGCCGTCAACGTCGGCCAGGCGCGGGTGATCGTGGCCGCGTTGGATGCGCTGCCCGGCGACCTCGACCCTGAGGTGTTGGCGCGTGCGGAGGCGGAGCTGGTCGAGCTCGCCGCCAGGTTCGACCCTGCCGAGCTGCGGCGGATCGGACGCAAGATCCTCGAAGTCGTCGCCCCCGACGTCGCCGAGGACGAA